>Ga0123357_10002135_pt1 | contig 21787 bp, 13 predicted proteins | sample TergutEmb28metaG_FD_89873 | JGI IMG/M metagenome (GOLD analysis project Ga0123357, IMG submission 89873) | Embiratermes neotenicus P4 segment gut microbial communities from Petit-Saut dam, French Guiana - Emb289 P4 | ecosystem: Host-associated > Arthropoda: Insects > Digestive system > Gut ... | reverse complement strand
TTATTTAATTTTAAAGTAAACGAAATGGGGGGCCTGTATTCCAAAACTGCGCAAAAAAATCGGAGGAACAAAAGGGGCAATTCGATTTTAACCTGGGGGAAAAAAATACCTTCGAACCCCCCCCCCCCCTCCTCACATATATTGATACTGATCCAATACCTGTGGATGAGTTCCATCATATTTTTATTGTAGAGGTTGTAGTTACCAATCAAGCGATTTTTCTCTGCCAATACAATGCAGTTGTGGGCCCAGCGGGGTGGCTCGGATGAGATGGGCAATGCGCGTGGGTCATCACTGTGGTATCATTGTTTGGTCAACACTGACAGACACATAGATATTTTGATTAATGATATGTGCGATAAGTCCATCTATTAACAATGCACTGCCTGATTCACAGGAATGCGTGTGTGCTTCGGAGGAAAATCAATCCAGGGTGGGGAATTTTAGATTGATTGATTTGTGTTTATCGACGCAATGGTTTTGTTCCAAACAGTGGTGAAAGATGAGATAATGACTCTGGTTTGGCAAGGATGTTGGCATATTTACTTAGAGTGAAATGTAGTGAATGTCAAGTGTTTGTTTATTTATTTAAAGACGTCTTGAAAAATGCATTGTTTATATTGTCAGGCATGAGAAATGACGTGATAATTACTGGCTGGGGTGGTTGTGGAAAGGGCTGATCGTGTCCATTTTGAACAGCTTCAAGCTCGAGGATTATCTAAATCGTACTGAAAAATCTCACTTCCCACGTCATGGGGAGTACTGAGTGTGTTACAGAGAGCAACATGTTTAAGACGATCAGCCTTTTTTCAGCTGTTTGCTGCGAGGTTTCAGGCTGTCAAAGCGGTGTTGCTGATATTTACGTTTGACAGGGCATGAAGCTTTGCCATTGGACGATTAGTTTCCTACGTTTCGAAGCTTCATAGTGTCTTCGTCTTCAGGGTCAAATTGCTTGGGGCTGAATATACAGTCGCTGCGATTCTTCAAAACTGGTGGATGTAGTACACAAACGACACAGTGTTACACCCAAGAAGACTCAAATAATCGCTGTTTATTATGAGAAATATTTGAGGTATGAAATTTTCAAAGCACTGTGGTAACGTGTCCGCCACCAGGCTAAACATTCACAAATTCTACGTTCTTCCCACACAGTGTGTTTATTTGCTTGATATGGATATCAGAGCAAACGGCGATTATTTCCCCATAGAGTATTAGCTGATTGGTTTCTATAAATGAGACACACTGTGTTTACTGCACTGTAGAGCTAAGTTTTTAAAATAGTTCAGGTTAGTCTTAGTGCTTAATGGGTTGAAACACTGGTCAGAATACAGTTTCCGAAAGTTAAGCAGGTGGCACTTGTAACCACTGTGCTTTAAAGGAGTTACTCTAAGATGCCAGTTCTTGCACAGTACTGTGCAAATTGGTTCAAACTTTAACGCTTGTATTCGAGAGGTGGCCGGTTTGAATCCCGGCCGGCATATCGAAAATGCTGCGGTGTTTTCTGGTTTTACCTCTCCCCCCAAGGAAATTCTTGAATATTACATCAGTTACTTCACAACCGCTTATGTCCTGGTCTGCCACAGTTTATTATTCACCGTCATCCAGTTATTAGGTGCGTTCGCAAAATTGCGAAAAGCGAATATTAACTTCGTCATGTCTGTCCGTCTGTCCGCATGTAACAACTCCGCTCTCTCTGGAAAAACCTTTATGGAATTTGTAATTGAAAATTTTTCGAAAACCTGTCTTGAAATTTCGAGTTTCATTAACATCGGACAAGCATAAAGGGTAATTTGCATAAAACAAATACATATCTTTGATCTTATCGTGTTTATTTCTTCTTAGAATGCATAGTGTTTCAGACAAGTTATAGAGAAAAGTAAAACACATAACTTGTTTTCAAATTTGTCCCGAAATTCGTGCTGTTTATGAGATAATGTGGAAAAATATTGTAGAGCCGGGCAGACCGCAGATGATAATATGGCGCATGCGCATTGCATGCTGGATTCTTAAGGCTACAAACACACAAAATTCGTAACACTTATCGCCTTTCCACTGCAACCGTGGTTGAACGAAAGCGCCCTAAAACCAAAAATATCTGGTGTCCATTTTGAAGAAGCTGATAGTTCCTTAGCAAATTACGATATTCCCTACGTTTTTGGAAGCATGAAGGTGCACAAGTTCCCGCCACTTTTCTCGGTCCTGAGCCCAATGCATCCAGTCCGCGCACTCATATCTTATTTATTTATATTCTATTTTAAAGTTCTCGATTTCTAACTTCCGCTTGTTCTGAATGTTGTTTCATTTCTTTTGGGTGATTTCCCAGTGTCTGAATTTTGTGTCGACGTTTCGGAACACTGTCTTCCATATTCATAGGTGGTCTACCCCAAGCAGGTTTCATCTCCAAAATTCTGTATGCATTCCTGTAACCTAAAGCAACTAAACAAATAATTTCATTGACTTCAGTAGCCACATAGTTAATATAGAGAGTAGTAGTGGCGACTTTAATTATGTGTGTAACTAGAGCTTCTCGTCTTCTACGAGGGAGTGCTGATAAGTCATTAGCCCGACCATGATGGAAACAAGCTACAGCGACTAAACTCGGAATTTATTCAACACAACTCCCCACGAAGCTCAATGCACTTCTTAGTCCGTTGCTCTAACTTTTGCAAGCCACTCTAAAAAATTCAGAAATTTGTCCGTTCAACTAGTTCTCCGCGGCAGCAATTACCTCCGCGTCGGACGAAAAATGGCGATCTTTCAATTGTTTTTTCAGTCCAGGGAACAAGTGGTAGTCCGACGGGGTCAGATCCGGAGAATAGGGTGGGTGATCAAGACATAGGTCAGTTTCTTCTGGGTTCCAAGTGCCCGGTGAGACGGGGCATTGTAGTGCAAGAACAGGACCAACTTGGTGAACTTCCCGCGGTCGTTTTCCTTCAAAATGTCCTTAAATTGCACCAGCAGAGGTGAGTAATACTCCGCGTTGATAGTTTGGTCCTTTGAAAGATAAACAATGAGGAGGATGCCATCTTGATCCCAAAAAATCGAGACGAGAACTTTTCCGGCGGATTTTTGGACTCGGAATTGTTTGTGACGGGGCGGGGCGAGCCGCTATGCCGCCACTCCAATGATTGCTACTTTGTCTCCGGGTCATAGTGATATAATCAGATTTAGTCCATGGTCACCAGTCACGACAGGAAATCATTTGGATCCGTCGGAAAAACCCAAATTTGCTCAGACAACTGGCACCGTTGATGTTTTAGATCCGCGTTCAGGCATTTCGGGACCCACTTCGCGGAGAGCTTCCGCATGTCCAAATCTTTATGACAGCTCACGTCTCCATGTTGTTGAAATCGCACACGTCGTCTGACATGCTTCCTTTCAGCCTCTGTAACAAGAAAAGACCTGAATTTCGGTACATGAACAGACCCCTCTGTCCAACGACACTATCGAATCAGTCCTACGACATCGGGAAGTAGGTCGGGCTAAGGACTTATCAGCACCCCGTCTTATATGCCTTCATGGAGTGAACATTGAATATATACCTTAGCCTTCGCCAAATGGAGCGGTGTGTAGTTAATGTGCACCCCAACACCAAAGGACAATGGGATGTATGACCTTTGAACAGTTTGTAGGATGTGGACCTTCAAACTGACAACAGAAGGTAATGAATCCAAAACGTTTTACGTTGGTTGGGTTGTATAATTAGCAACAGAACTGGTCCTGTAACAATGCTATAATGATGTGCCGTCGGGAGGACTCTGAAGTACAAGAATTTTATGAATTGGCAAATAATATTAATTTTGAGGGGCGTCTTATAGAAGTTTCATAATTGTGTTTTTATGTACTTATGAATTGAAATAACCATATTTATTCTGTGACATGTTCATGCTACAGTTCACGTCGCTCTTTTATTGTCGCCCGTGATTTATATGATCCTTGTGACTGAATCGTTTGGCATGTGGATAAAACTATCACATTATGGGCACTTTGGAAGTTGCGTAACTCAGTAAACCAATATTGGCGTAACGTAATTGTAGACTGACAAATTTGATGAAAATCAAATCAAGCACAGTGGTGTCCACATTTTTATAAACTTCGGGCCTAATCAAGATGTTACGTGGCTGAGTGAGCCATCTGTTTACATGGCGTCGACTACACTTCTCTGTTGCAGTCGCCGTTGCTACAGATATCACAGCGCACTTGCATCTGTCCGTGTACAGCTGAAGTCGCGCCTTCCTTTACACCGCTGCATTGGGTCATCAAGGAATCATTTTTCTTCATGTCTCTTCTTCACACAATTTTGTTGCTCTGCTTGCTGGAGATTCTTTTACCTTTGTTGGAATTTATTACTTCTATTATGAAGACGCACAATTTATGTACGCTCACTTAAAATATCACTGTTTTTATACCGTCCTTATGTGTCTTCGTGTCTTGAAGAACAAATTGCTCTATTTTTCTGTACCGCCTTTTTCGCCTTTAAACTGTTGTTTATTCTGATGCGTTTTAATTTAACCTTTAAGACATAAACAATAGGTTTGTTATTGTTGTAGAGATGAAATCGAGGGCGATATGATGCACGTAATGTGTATTACGCATCAGCATATCAGGAAGAAATACATTTCCAATTGTAGTTTAACGACGTCAGTGATTCAGACCATTTAGCTTCAAACGGTGCCACAATGGAAAGAATATTCCCGGTTCATGTCTTGAAGGCGTGTAGGGGAACAGAGGTATAGCTCCACCCATGCTTAACCTGGGCGCTGGTTCAAGTCAATTGATCAACATGAGGCCCCAACCACTTTAATTCAGGCAAGGGACATAGACGCCCATTGATTGGGAGGATGGGTGTACCCCAGAGAACGTTTTAGAGGAGATAAAAATTTATTACTTCGCCTGAATTTTTTACATGGCGATATTTGGACTATTTTATTTGAACACTTTTTTCTCCAAGGTCACTTAGGACAACTAACTGAGAAGTCTTCCACATCTCTTCCTTATTAACATCTCATGAACGTTTAGGTGCGAGTCCCATGCATCTGGTATCCTGAGGAGTCAGGCAGTTTCGCTCAACACACACTCAACACGACACACGTCTGGGAAGGTAGAGCATTTCATCGTACAAATAACAATTTATGACCTAGTGGAACCGCTAGCAAGCTATATTTCCATTGCCACTTCCACAACACTCTCGCCCTTCAAGACTAACCAGCTCGTACGGCACCATGCCCTGATCCTCAGCACCGTACGCTAGGAATGTTTGTAGCCGTACAACGTTTCACCACATCGCCAACCAGCAGTAGTCCCCGGTACACATGTAACGGTTGCGGGGTATTTAGACAACTCCCATGAGAATCTTCAACTCTGATGGGCGTATTCTATAACTTCCCCCTCCGTGTGCAGTCAAGGTTCGGAAGCAGGCAATTTATGTCCATGGTTTCGTTGTGTTTACTGACGTACGCAGCGTCTATTACAGTAAAATAGTTCCCGACACTCGCTGTCTCTCTCGCCGTGCGATACATCTTCCATCTGGTCCGTTGCAAGAAGTCCAGGAAGTGTTCTAGCGTTAAGTCCCGGTTCTGTAGGGCTAGGAAGATAATCAGCTGCGCCAGCAGCCATAACACTACATGGCGCCGCGTCGATGGCCACAATTTGAACTGAGGATGCTTTAGCCATTCATCCGGTATACAATCAGGGAGCGTTCGGAGCATATGGGCTATCCCCTTTTTCGTCCATTCCCATATACTGCGTCCCTCCCCACAGGCAGTGAGGCGTTGCCTGATCGCGTCTACGTCGTCGCATTTTCTGCAGATATCGGTGGGTGTCCTATTTATCCTGTGTAGATGTTCGTTCGTTGGAAGTATACAATGAACTACTCTGTACCAGGCCACGCGTGTTGTCTCCGACACCAGCTGTACGCTCTGGTTCGTACATTAATAAGGTGAACAAATCTGTTCCAAATATATATATGTATATATAATAACTGGTCAAAGCAAACTAATTTGTATTATTAAATTCAAAAAATATAATCTTATACACAGCTGATTAATGTTTCTTGCAAGTAGTTTATACTGTTAACAAACTGTAGTAAACCCTTATGGTTGCACTTTCGTTGAAAACTGAAATTACACTGTAACTTTTAAGTAGTATTAATATTACCCTTTGGTAATACAATTGTTGTAATTGCACTTTGCAACAACTGTAGTGGGTTATGATGCACAACGCACTAGCTACACTGTTATCTGTATGTGTCGAAGTGACTTGAAGTTGTACACAACTTGCTAGTACTGACACTGATAATTTAACCACAATATTCTATGATCGTTGCACTGCAAATGTACCCGATGTACGTTTCATTAGTACGGTTCCCCCTTGAAACAGGCACTTATTATCGGATGGCCTCTCCCCTGTGGAGAAACTATGCCTTGACACTTCTGACGAGCGTGGAGCAGACAATGCTTGTGAAGCGATGCTAAGCTAGTTGCCCACCAGTCCTGGCTTGAACAACGGCAAAGAACCAGTTTTAACTGGACAAGCCTTGTCACATGAGCAGAAATGTTCTAGAAGGTCTCCTGATGATTACATCATCTGCCTACGCCTTGAGAATTTTGCACAAGCACTAGGAAACTGCATTAGTATGATGCAACCCTACGTAACAAGTGCGAAATTGAAATTCTGAACAAATTAACACAAAATTCTTTCCCTAGCGTGAACACCGGCGCTTCCCTCAAGTTCTTCCATACAATTTCCCATTCAGCGTGTGACCACCGCCGTGCGACACGCATCTCCGAAATTCCAGATCCCGCCCTCACGATGGTAAGCATCGTGGTGTACAGACGCCTCGTACATGCCTGTAGATATTCTGCAAGTCCTTGATGGGGCACGTATGCTGATTCCGTGTCAAAACTTCGCAAATGCTCCAGTTCCACCGGTGTACGCTCCTTGAAGTGTGGGTTTTTGCTCTGGGTTTGTATGTTCCATTTCCATACCCAATCCGCAGTTAGTGCTCCCGTCCTCATTCCTTGCGTCCTCATCCGATACAGAAAGAGTACGAGGCACTTCGCTGCGAAATTTAGGAGTCCCATCCTCTTTTCTCTTTTGGAGGACGGGTAGAGGGACTCTGAAGATGTCAACTTTCCGTATGTTCCAAGAGATTATCTTATTCAGTTGCCTCACACTGTCATCAGGCGATGGAAATATCTGGGCCGTGTATCAAGCCTTCGCTAACAGATAGTCATGAATGTATTTTCTTCTGTTGTTTAGACCCAGGTCTCTAAAATACGCGTCCTGTGCCTGTGTATGGACAGCTCTTCTCCAGTCATCCCATTTTGCTCCCCGTTGTCCAGCAGAACGCCTTGCTGTTGTGTACTATATAGCCGTAATATTTTTGCCTTAACCTTCCTCAGGACCACAGCTTTTTTAACATGCTGGAGCGGGTCGTTTAGTACTTGGTATATGACGTCATAGTAGTAGTTTTCCATTTCCATGCGATCGCGTGTGCGTTCATTCCTTTCACGTTGGAACATGTGCCGTATCATTCGTTTGGCTTATCAATCCCACCATAAGACTCTGTCTTGGTAATATCTTATTTGTTTCTGCCACGTTTCCCACAATTTCTTCAGGTTGCTTTGGAAGGAAGACTCGTCAATAAATGATAAGCTCATTTTCCAGTAACCTTTTTCACGCGGAGTTCGTGATGAGTCAATGGTCACTCTTAGTATTACCGCGAGGTGGTCTAAAGGCGGCTGCTACAGTCTCCGCGCCTTGTTTTTGATCCTTTAGGTCGTTGAATATATAAATCCTGTCTAATCTGGACGGTCCAGCGGATGTGTAGTGTGTGTATATCTTCCGCGATGGAGACGGATGCCAAACATCATGAAGACCGAATCCCAGTTTTAGTCGTTCTAATGCTTTGCTGCGGTTTCGCTGTCTAGTGCAATCTTCCTTTGAAATCGCGCAGTTAATGTCGCCGGCCAGTATCAGTTCCGTCGGGTTTGAAATAATAGGTGCGTTATGTCTTTATTGTAGAAGGATTCCCGTTCTGCCGTCCTCTCCGCGCCTGAAGGCGCATATATGTTTTTATTTTTATACTGTTGTACGTAGCCGAGATTTCCCTTCCAGAGGGCTGGCGTTATATAGTCGAGAGTGTAAGGCCTTCCTTGGCTAGAATCGCCATTCCGGTCCTCTCCGTCCCTTCGTTCACACATTCTGTGTAACTAAGTATAGCACTGAAGTTCTCATGAGTCACCTCTTGTAGCAAAGGGATGTCGATATCGTGTGTCTGTAGAAAACCCTCAAGCATTCCCGTCCTTGTAGTGGATGAAATCCCATTTATGTTGAACGTTACTATTCTCTACGTATAGAGTTTTGGAGGGAGGGGTAACTCCGAGACCTTTAGTTTACATTCTCTGCGGTGTTTTCAGTCACGTCTTTCTCCGCGTCTTTGCGTGGTACTGCTGTTAACCTTTCCGTTATTAGCTTTTACGTACGCTTTGTGCCAACAGGAGTGCGATCCGATGAAGTTCTCTCAAGGCGGGGCTGGTCGTCGGAATCCATATTTGCCCTCCATCATCCTTCTTACGTGTATTTTGAGCCTCGTTTCTGCCCGTCGTCGTTGTTGCCAATTTCGGCATCTCGTGCTTTAAGGGGCTGGCTGGCCCAGTCCCGCGCCATGTTGTCTTCCTCCATGTCTTCTATATTGTCCGATGGATCTTCTGTTCCGGTGCCCATACTCGCCTCGATGTCGTATCCTATCCCTCTTTTGAGTTCCTGCAGGTTTCGAGAAAGTCTCCAGTGCGGTGGGTGTTTTTGGTTCTGCTTGATATGCTGATTGTCCCCTTCATGAGGTAAGTTGAGTCCTCTGCATTGTTGGCTTCGTAGGTTTCACCCTGTACGTCAGACGTATCTTTTTTCTTCCCGTCAGGGCGTTTCACTCTATGTCCTTGCGACAATATGTTTGCAAAGGCGTTTGTAATGGTCTCTGAGTGCGGACGGCCTGTCGATTTGCTGAGGGGGCAGTCTTGGTGTTGGTGCCCCGGTTCGTTACACCTATAACAGGTTACACGTTGTCCCTCGTACAATATTTGTACTCTGTTGCCCCTTATTAGTATAGTGACGGCATATGCTTTTTTAGACTTGTCTCTATCACTTGTATGCCATTCGAGACAGACCTTGGACCATGTTTCTCCTATTACCCTCTTCATGGCGCCATATTTTGGGGAATACGTCTCGTAGAGTCCTGTTTTGCACGTCCGGCGGGAGGTTCGCTATCCTTACACATCTCACCCCATTCCCGCTATCTCTATTTGTACGAACGATAACTCACCGTTGTCATGGTGGTACCCCAGTTTATTCTGTAGTTTTTGTGGTAGGGCCTGCATCGGTTCATTGATATTGAATTTTGTTTAGACTCTGCGCCGCCGCTCATCGACTTGTATCATGCTGACGTCCTCCTCTTGAAGTCTAAAGTAGGCGTAAAACCTTTCATGTATTTGGAAAACCGAAATCCGCTAGGTCTTTCGGTCGAACACCAGACAATCGTATGTTGTAGAGTGGAAACGGAATCTGGTGGCACACGGCGACGCACTGGAGGAGAAGTGAAGGAGAAAGAGGCGAATGGAGTGGGTAGCCAAGCAGTCTTCAGCTTGACTCGGAACAGTCCATCCAGTGTTACTACAATCATTCTCCCCCGACCCGCACTCCAAGAAAGCCAGTACTCGACTGAACTGACACCCCCGCCGATAAAAATGGACTCGTCCGTTTCGCTGGAAGACCGAATCTGGTTTCTGCGCGTGTGCCATCACTTCCCGTTTCCACTCTATGTCGTTCGATGACATGTCCTAGCATCTAGCACGGGGATACCCACTTCAACTGTGTTGGTATACACCAGCTACACACAATCACCACTCCAGTTCTAAGTCAGCTCTATCGTCGCTTCCGACCGCTCCTCACCACGACTCAACGCGGTCTATTGGAACCGTGGATTGTCCAGTCTGTAGCCTAGTCCCTGTACCGACTGTGCACTATCGCCACTCTTCCTACACTGACGGTAAATGTTAATTTGAAAAGGAAGTGGAATGATACCGTTGGCTGTTTGGCGTTTAATGACAGGACCGAGAAAAGTAAAACATTCATAGACCACGTTTCTTCTTCTGAGCCCCGTATATTTGTGCGGTCCCCATTTATTTCGAACACACTGCACGGTACGTAACATATTTGCATCAGATTGCGATCGGTTTCTAACATTCAGTCATGATGGACATCAACACACAACCTCAAACTCTCTGTACTGTTACTCAGTTTTTCTCGCTCAATCATTTTCTTTCTTGTATAATTAAACTTTCAAGTGAAAATACTGAAGTTTGTTTAGTCTGTACACTTCTTCCTCTTATTCTTTTATTATTTTTTTTTCTTTCTTCGATGGCAGTTCAGCCTATGGCGGTCCTGAGCCTCCATAAAGGACTTCTTCCAGTCAGCTGTCTTTGACCTGTCTTTCCAGATTTTAATTTTGCATTTAATAATGTCTGTTCAGTCGGCACAAGGCAATCTGTGTTTTATCATATTTATTTTATTATTACAACACGTTCACATCTTTGTTGTTTTTCCTCCGGCAATGTGTGTTTCAAAATCGAAGTCTTACATTATATTTATTGCCGAATTATTGTTGATAACTTTTTGTTTTTCTTCTTCTGTTTCGTGTACCGCTGATATTCAAGACAATTGAACTTCGTTATAAAAATATTTCTTACTGTATTGTGCCGTACATTTTTCTTTGTTTAACCCTAAACACCGTGAGTTTCGTGTTGAGCATTATGAAAACGAAACTGTCTGCTCAGAATGTCTTAGGCAACAATGCAGCTTTGTCTTTACAAGGCAAACACGAAGTTGGTGTGCTGATCTTAATTCTTGTGCCCCTCTCATCCTTGCCAGTTAGTTTTACTAGTGTCATGTTATCCATTATCCATTGCTGGGGTCACATGTGAAGTTCATGAAAGTTTATTTCAGATAATTGCCTATACTACATGAGTGCACAAATCCCGTGCTACACGTCGCCGTGGCAACTGAATTTTAGACCATGGTGCCTAATATTTTGGGGTCCTTGATGTGGACGTTTGTTCATGTCGCCCTTCAGAGGCGTGTAATTTTGTGAGGGCTCCTAATTGTTTAAAACTTTGTGCACCCCTGTTCTACGCCCATCCTAAAGCGATTTATTGATGTTCTGTTAATGAATCCGGCTGCAATAAAAATGTGCCAGATTTGTATTCGGTAGGGGGTGGGGGACCGGGTTCCTATCTCGCCCGTGATCGAGTACCCTGAGCATTCCTTGGCTTTCCTCTGTGTCTCCATGAAATTAATATTTTGATTACTTCACGATAAAGTCGTTCCAATCCCTGCTCAATTCAGCACTCTCCAGGCTCTGCATCCCCAAAGCTGTCGGCTTCTATCTGCATGAAGCCTTTAAACGACAAGGTAGATATTTAAATTTTAGTGCATGGTTAATGAAAAATGTATTATTTAAGCGAGAGAAGATAAAATTATGAAATAAACGGCATGTGAAGGTTAAAAGAGATTATGTACAATGTCTCAATGAAGTGAATTTCCTTGTTGTCTAAAGAAATAAAATAAATCCCTAGGAATGTTTTTTACATTCCTGCACATAGGCGAACTTAGTTCATTAAGATTAAGCCTTTGTTTCCGAAACCTTGTGTCCGTGAATGCGCGATACAAGAATGAGAAATTGCGCTTGGGGGAAGGTGGCGTTTGATAGATGTATCTATTTTGTGCGTGTCTAGACGGAATTTTGATGGCAGTGAGTGTGGAACCGAAGAATTGTCGACAGGCCTACTTCGATTCCAGACTTTTCAGGTGGGTAGACAAACAAAACAAGTCCATGTGTGTTCAGGGGTTCCACGTGGGGTTCAGGTTGTCACTTCGTCAATGGAAAGTGAAAGATTTCGACTCCCCCACAACGCGGTCCCGCAATTTGTTCCACAATATAACTGATTGCTGAAACCAACCAACCGGGTCTGCGTGACACGGATCAGTGACAACGCATGCATTATCACGTGACAATCACGCGTGTTGTTTTTAACAAACCACAACCATGCAGTACCCATCAGTTAGCTGTGCGCAATAATGGAATAACGGATCAAGCTTTACCCGTTCACGGATTCGGTTCTTGAAACACGAGGTTTTACAGCTGACAGGGTCGTAAATAAACCACACAGAAGAAAGACAGAAACGAACGTCGAAGGCCGGTACGTTCGAGCCACGTCACCTTCTGCTTGCTGGGCACTGTACAGTGCGCACAAAGATGATGGCATTTACCTCGCACATCAACGACAGTAACGAAGAGACACACAACTCAACTCACGTTTTGTAAGACACTCAATATTTCGATATCTGTAAGAAGCAGCCGTCTGACGGCCACGGAATACGAATGAATGTGTGAAAGTGCTCCTCCACATGGAGATACATCCAGAGTTCACTGACTCAAAACGTCATGGGTTCTGGTCTCGTGAGAACATAGCCAGCGCTTCTCCCGGCATATTCTGTGTACGCATTCCGGAAACTAAAACTGTGAAGCTGATAGGAATCGATGACATAGATTCTAGTTATTTCACCGGAAATTTTTTTACAATAATGTTTGTATTCGGAAGGCGTCGGTTTCGAATTTCATATTTCATCCTTTAAGGACCCTTGGGAGTAGCGACTACTATATAGAATGGACCTGACCATCATAAATTACATTACATTTAATCTGCCTCCTGTCGCATCCGTGTTCGATATACATTCAGGGTGACAAAAAAATGCATATTTTCGTCCAAGAAGCCAGCTCATAGTACAGCGGTGAGCAAACACCGACCCAACAAAATTTTCAAACTGATAGCTTAGTACTTTTGCAATAAAACGTTATAAAGTTTAAGTTTACTCTCTTGCGACCTGATCCCTTCCCCGTTAGGACCAGCTTCTCCTCTTCCCTCCGTGTATCCCTTATAGCGTCATCCCTTTTAGGAACAGCTCCTCCTTTTCCCTCTGTCTATCCCTGTTGGCGCCTCCCCTTTTAGAACCAGCTTCTCCTCTTCCCTCCATATATCCCTCTTAGCTCCATCCCTTTTAGGACCAGCATCTCCTCTTCCTTTCTAATATTCCTGTTAACGCCTTCCCTTTTAGAACCAGCGTCTCTTATTCGACCCTTATTTCCCTTAGCACATATTCTGCATCTATGACACCCGCCTAGCTTCTTATACCCTAAAGGTTTAGGTAGCATATTTCCTCTAATCGTTGGTCAATCTCTGCTAGGATAAACGGTCTCACAACCCAGAAGCCAGCTTTCTTTTTTGTCTCTGCCGCGAAAACTTAAAATACTACAAAATATGTACTACAGATTTATTTTCTATGTTATAAGTAAAGAAGGTTGAAATATTGTTAATGCATGTATCACTTTTGACTTCACGTTGTTGAGATTAACACTCTCCCTTAACTCACATGAATCATGTACCCTTAATATATCCTATGTAGAGCATGGAGACATTAATTTACCATTTGAAATTTTGCACCAAGAAAGAGGGACGGGGTTGCTCAGTTGGTGTAGTGAATATAGTACGGTGCTGGATGACCGGGGAACTTTGTTTGATTCGTGGCAGGAGCAAAGGGCTTTTCCCGTTTACAGAACATACAGACCGCCTTTGGGGTCCACCCAGCCTCTTACTCATTGGGTGTCGGGGCTTCTTTCCCTGCGGTAAAACAGCCGAAGCTTGAACCTGCCTAATCAAGTTCATTTCTCTCACATGTCTTTATGGTGCTCATAGGGACAACTGTGCTTATGTCTTTACCATCGATAAATATGTTTTGATCTTTCAGCCTGTTTATGGAATCTGTCGGGATGGCTAACAGCCAAAACAAGTGTCTACCTCTGCCACAGAAGAGAATATGTTGTTCCGGAGATCAAAGAATATGGTCTCGTGACAACGTGGCAATGGACTGCGCGATTTATAAAATATTTGGAAGCCTCATGTTCGAAGTTTCGCCCTGCCGTTAGTGTCAAGACTCCGGTCTTTTGGGATGTAACGTCTCGTAGTTTGGCAGATGGTCGCCGGCGTTTCGGACTAAACCGCTGAACCATAAATCACACCGAAGATGGAAGCAGTGTGTCATGTGCTACTTTTGTTCATTAACTCACCAGGTCCATCTCCATCCTGATTCGTATCGACCGAATCGTCGGTATCCGCTAAGAGCATACGATATAACAACCCAGAAGAGGATACGGTTAGCACAAACCGCTGTGAAAAGCTCACATTTTTAATCTTATTTTTGTTTACTAATAATGTCTTAAGCGTAATGATCGATGTAAGGACCCTATAATACAGGGGGCGGGAACAGCCATAGTGTGAAAATAAAACATTATGTAGTGGAATAGGCCGTAGTAGATTATACCAGGTTGGCTGTATTAGTTCCTTGCCCGCGATGTCTGTGGGTTTTCAATCCGCTCTGGGCTTTTCTGCGATGTTACCGTTTCTATCCAATTAGCCATGAGAGAGAGCAAATCAGACATTGGTCAATCTGAAATGTCCATCAATTGATGGCCTCGGCAACCTTCTAATGTTGTATACTAACAGTGCGTTGGATGAAACTTACTGGACTATGCGTTGTTAGAAACTTTACATTGCAGTAATATATACAGGGTGTGCAATTTAAGAGTAATGCCGCGTCCGTTATCTGTTACAGCAACCACAGCACCTGCTGCTTTGCTACGAGAGCCTCAGAACGCCAGAGCAAAGTTAAATCAAATGCCAAGTGTCCTTGATTATTTTAATGAATCATTGAAGCCTACGGCGTGTTCGAGCAGAACCAGGCCACGTGCCTCCTCTTTCTTTCAGTAAGGGTGGCAAGGAACACTTTAAAGGAGTTTACATGTATTTTTCTGAAAGATTCTTTCCATTCTTAGGCCCCCTTTCGCAAAATTGCCAAAAGCAACTATTAGTATCGTCATGTTCTTCCGTCGATCAGTCCGCATGGAAAAACTCGGCTCCCACTCGCGGATTTCGCGAAACTTGATACTTGAGAATTTTACGAAAACCTGTCGAGAAAGTTCAAATTTGATTAGAATATGACAAGAATAACAGGTACTTTACGCGAAGACATGTGTGCACTTATGGTAATATCTGGCTGAATTCTTCTTAGCATGAGAAATTTTTTCTGACAAAAGTTGTAGAGAAAATGAAGCACACATTTTATGTTTAATGTATTTTTTCCCCCCCGAAAATCGTTCCATTTATGAAATAATTTGTTAAAATATGGTAGATACAGACAGGCCAAATGTGGCAACGTAATGCAGCGCAGTTCCGATTTGCATGCCGGTAACTAAGGCAAGAATGCGCACTCACACATGATATTTAATGCATACTGCTTTTTCACTGCACCAATGATTACGCGAACCCGCCTCAATGTTACATGATCCGTACGTACACTGCATTGTGTGGCGTTATTTCTTGCTTCTGGCACGGTGTGAGAACTTTGCTCTTCTGTGATGCTACGCAGCGTAAAATGGTTGTCAGCTACCGATGTTTCGGAACAACCTACTGGTCCCCCATTTTGGATTTCTTGACGCTTGAAGATGAGAACGATAGTTTTTCCCAAACGTCAATAACTAACAATAAATAACAGAATCAGTCTATACACCACCTAACCCCTTTAATATTCCAGGTACATATTTAAATCGTGTTACCTTTTCCACATCTATGTCGTCGTTTAAAGAAAATCTGTCCGGCTTCTTTCCGTGAGACTAGCCAGTGGTTAATATTTCCCCTGAATGGTTTACGGGCCCAGAGCAGGGTAAGTCCAGCGGTAGGATTGCTACCCTCAGCCTCTGGAACGGCATGTTTGGGGATGGCATTTCCTCCATTCCTGGTTAAACAGTTATACCGCTGTGACTCGGTCGTCATTTCCTCGTTTATGAGAACAGGGTATACCACGAGAAGGTGAGGATGACTGTTGATAGAAACCCAAAATGGATTCCGAAAGGGACAGTCATGCACGGACCCAACATTTTGCCTTATATTATTAATTCAAAAAAGAAGGGCATTTAACTTGAGAATACACTTGATGTTTATAGATTGTGAGAAAGCATTGATAACATACAAAGACAGATTTTATTTAGCTTTTTGAAATCCAGACATATCCCAGACACATTGCTAAAGGCAATAGTTGATTTTTACACGCAAAACAAATTATTGATAAAATTTAACAACAAACTATCAAAACCGGTATAAATTTGTAAAGGAGAACGCCAAGGTTACCCTCTTTCACCTACACTGTTTAATATATATTTAGATGAAATAATAGCTAAATGGCAAAATCAAGACATAACCGGAATCAAACTGTCAAAAAACCAGCAACTGTCAAGGCTGTTATTTGCAGACGACCACGTTATAAGAGCAGACACAGAAGATAACCCACAGAAAGCTGCACATAAATTAAATCAAATAATAACAGAATATGGTTTAACTATATCTGCTCAGATAACAAAATCGATGGCATTTAATGTGCGAGATCCAGTGCGAACTACAATTTTAATGGATAACAAAACTACAGAACAAGTAAATTTGTTTAACTATTTAGGAAATATTACCTTATGAAGGAGAACTGGACATTGATAACAAATTAAATAACTTTTTAAAAATTACAGGCGTTTTAAATAATGTGTTTAGACCACCAAAACATCTTAGGTAAACAAAATAAAACTATACAATACACTAGCCCTTCTTGTTTTGTTATATGGCAGCGAAACTTGGACTGTTAAAGCAAGGGATGCCAGAAGATTAACAGCAGCAGAGATTAAATGCGTGACAAGAACAGCAGGATACACTTGGACAGATTACAAAACAAATGCACAAATTACGAAAGAGTTAAAAATAACATCAATTTTGGACAAATTAATGGAATACAAGAGAAACTGGATACAACATGTAAAGAGAATGCCTCGAAATAGATTACCCAGGGTAATGAAACGGTACTTCCCAACGGGCAGAAGAAATCATGGTAGACTTTTGAAGAGACTTCTGGATGCGTGAGATCGGAACGGGTCAACAAGTGGCCCAACTCTATGACATATATGATGATGACGATGATGTCTATACATGACACTCTATTAAGGTGGTCAAGAAAGCTTTACTGTAGTTCAAAAAATTTCAGTGTTACAACTAATAAATACATCCAAACGCTTTTTAATGCAGTAAGGCTTTCTGGATCACCTTGATAAAGTGTTGTGTATGGACTGATTATCTTATTTATTGTTACGTATGAATATTGAAACATAGGGACGACACACATTTAAAAATTCGGTAACTAACTAGAAATCTAGCTGTGTAACATACCAGAAGAGCGAAGATCTCATTGGTTGTCTTTTCGCGTATCTTGTGGTTGGTGGTGGCCTTTCCCAGGCGTGGGATATGCACAGCTTGTGTCATCCGTTGGGGAGACGAGGAATATATATATAAAATTTTACTTCGAACACCAGAAAGGCGGAGACCACATGGAATATAGAGTTGGGGATGAGAGGTTAATACTGAAGAAGCTGTTAATTTTCGAAAAGGGGTGAGGTGTGCATGCAGCTCAGGATGGGTATTAGCCTAATGCAAGCTCAGATTTTGAGTAAAATATGTCGATGTTATCAATTACACGTACCGCACTCCATAGGCCTTCCTGTCTGAATTATGTGTTAGCATTGCAATTGCCTAGTTTCGTTTTCGGGTTCTTGTATCGTTGTATAAGGGCTTCATTAGCACAGGTAATCTTTCTATTGAAAGTATGCAGTAACGGGAATGTGCCATATAAAGTTCCTCAGTGTTTCCTGTGACGTTGGTATTACATTTTTCAATGTTATTGGATTAATTTTAGGTTTAGAAACGTTGAAAATATTCTAATGATACGTTGGAACTTGTGAATTCCGGGAGACATTTTGGGGGTGTATGTGACACACTGGTAGTTGTCTGTTCCTGAATCGTCATGTGATAATGTATCATTGCACGTCATGAAATCCGGGAACCTTAACTTCCTGGAACCCTCTGGCCACTCCAAGCCTGTAACGGGACTGCTTTACCTTTACCTTTACTTAAAGCTGTATTACATTCTTAATTTGACAGCAGTTGTTACCGAACTGTCACACTTTTCGGATTTCCCATATTTAGTACCAATCTTTACTGCTAAACGTGAAATAAAAGAAAAATACACTTGAGCGCTATACGTAGATGCGTGCGCGTGTGTTTTAAATTTACCTTCCTCCAGAAAACTGCAATAGGCCAGAACACTTTCTTCCCAATTTCTTATCACTTTCCCCCACATGATGTCTGTAGTTGATACGGCGTTTTCAGTTTACGAACCAAGAAATCAACAACACATTTATTGCACTAATCCAAGTTCTGTGCTGACTTTTGATAACCGGTATTACTGACGATTGTAGCAGATCCGAAACCGATGAGCTGATGCTATGATATTGACGTCGACGCCGTACCTTTCTTCGTTCACATTACGGCAGTCCTAGACACGATCTCAAACCACTTTGTAGCATCAGACTGCTGAATTTATGAAGAAGCTGCAATTTGGACAGCTCATTCTTTTGCTTCTTATACCTACGTATTATCCCATGACGTTGGATAAACGATGAAATATACACTGGCACGTTACAGCCATTAACGAGAGTACATTTGCAGTTCTTCTTTCTCCAGAATAGCCGCTTTTTCAACTGCTCTGTTTTTCCAATTCGAAATTCCTACCCACGTTCCTAATGAAGTGGTATTATTAATATTGTTGTAGGTACGTGTTGGTTTTCCGGCGGAGACTCCCACCATTAACACAATGGAATATCCACTAGTAAGAACGAGTATGCAGAGTGAAACATAACTTTTCTTGGAATATACAAGTATTCTATGACGTTACAACGTGTCGACTGGTAAAATATTTGCCGATTTTTCGAAATTGTTTGTCGGCTTCGTCTTCTGGGTGAAGCAGTCCAAGAAGTGTGGTCTGCTTCACCCTCCCGTTCTTCAGTACATCATTAACTAATTACCAGTCGACACCGCGTAATATACCGGAAGGCTTGGATCTTCAGCAACACTCTTACGAGAAACCGAAACGTCGTATAAGATTTCGTTGTTTTTACCAGCCAGACCTTCTATTCTATGGGGACCGGAGTTCTTTCTCAAGTGATACAGTGGGCGGGTTGTGGTCTGACCTGTCACCTGCAGGTAGTGCAGAAGTTAAGAAAGGTTGTATTTCCATCCCCCTCAACCCCTTTAACTCCGGTCCCAGTGGCCGCGCGGTCTAAGGCGTAGGTCTGCGGCCGTTCGTCTGCTGAGATTGTGGGTTCGAATCCCACCGGGGGTATGGATGTTTGTTGTGAGTGTTAGGTGTTGTCAGGTAGAGGTCTCTGCGACGAGCTGATCACTCGTCCAGAGGAGTCCTACCGACTGTGGTGCGTCGTTGTGTGTGATCTATAATCCTCGTGAATGAGGAGGCCCTGGCCCACTGGGGGCTGTTGCGCCAAAAACAAACAAACAAAACTTTTAACGCGTTATACTTATTTAATTAAGTGCAGGGATAACATGTTAATATAAACCTCATTAGCTGAGCGACTTAGCATTATAAGCAGCCAGTTTCGGCTGTCTTATTATAAACTTCTTTGAACCTTATTCTCTGTTACTAATCATCGATCAATAGGAAAATCAGGCCAGCAACGATGTAGTTGAAAGCTTCGAATATGGAGGTTTGTGTCTTATTCTAGTGAGGTCTCATGTTTGGAATCAATTACAAACATTTTGTATTGAGCTAGTGAATTCTTTAGTGTTTCCTGTAAATAATAAAAATGTCAGTATGATGCAGTTTAAATAATCACCTTTATAAATTTATTACCATTATGGAATTTGTCCCCCAAACCCGTGGAACTACAGATAACAGTGTATAAAAGTTGTCCCTGTCCTCTCCGTGGAGATGTTGCTCCACTCATTCTTAATGTCGATATTAGTTGCAAGTAAGTTGTCAAATTCAAGTCCCGGCAGCAAGGCTGCCGGGGAAACAAATAGTAGGCGGGATTGGGCGCCAAAGCCAGTCTGAACGGCTTTAGAGAAAAGAACATCTCTTGTTGGTATCGGAATTTGAAACCCGGGCAGTCGACTACGCTATCCAGGCTCCGAAAATGATGTACAGTCATACAAAAAATGTAGTAAAGGCCGGGTGGTCTGTATATCTGTATATCGGATTATTTCGGAATCTACGCAGTAACTACCTTTCCATGAAACATTTATCGTCATCTTCGTGTGGCCGTGATTGAACTTGCTTATGTGTACTGTCCTTGGGCAGATCCCGAAGGTTAGATGTAGGTGCGTGGTAGTTCCTACTTAATCCTTTAAGAACACGATTGTGACTCTGTGTTTTACCTCAACATTTGAAAATTCTCCATTCTTCCCACATGGTGCATATTGCATTTGATTCTTAAGACAAACAGTAATTATTTTTCCGAGCAGCATAATATGGCTTTGATGTTTCTGATGAGATGGAACGTGTTCTCTGAGAGTTAGAAATTTAATTTTTACGTTAAATTGTAGGAGATCTTGTTGCTTTTCAAGGTAAAGGCTTCCCACTCCAAATGATAGCGCAAGTTTTTGAACAATGTGCTTAGATATTTGTTTATTTCCGATGCGCGCAGACGCCACAGTGTATTAAGAAGTAGTTTGCATATTGTACAACATTGAAATGAATGTTAAATAAGTTAGGTATGAAAGTGTAGTGTATAATGATCTGCCTTAAGGGTAGGCACCAATGAGGGCTTATGTGAACGCGGTAATGAGACTTTGACTTTGTACAGCCTGACTACTTTTTTATGAATTGCAGAATTGTTTGCGTATAAAGAAAGGCTGTTACGTTTAGTTACAACACATGTAGTTCAGTCCCTGTATTACTCCGTATTGTGTCTGAAATCAGTCCCTAAACTCAGATGTGATGTTGGGACCTCAGAACTGCGACGCTGGGTCCAATATGCACCTATTAGGCAACAGTTCCACCTCTGTTCCCAGTATCACACGTGTATAATAAGACACAGGGTGCAGTCGAAGTGGGGCGTGTTAGGGCGTGCCATGCCACTTCTTTTTTTGAGCCAGGGCGCGCCCTGACACTTTATTTTACGCTGTGCACAAAGGTTTGTGTTTGAAGTTCTCCGTTACTGGGTTCTATTGTCGTTAACCTGCATATTTAAACAGATATAGTACATGTACAAGGAGATTTTAAATAATAATAATAATAATAATAATAATGCCAGGGGATCACCGCTGGTTCAAGAAAAGTACCAGGAAGAAAAGGCCTGTGACAAGAGACATCCATATCTTATAATAATAACAATAATATGGATGTCTCTTGTCACAAGCCTTTTCTTCCTGGTACTTCTCTTGAACCAGCGGTGATCCCAACCGCTCAGGCTTCAAGCTTCACACTGCAATACTTTCCTTATTATGAGTGATGTTCCAAGTAGAGCTGTCTTTTGTAGTGAATCTATCGAATGTTTTCCTGGTACAGTTTCCAAATTTTTCCTTAAATTTCTCTTTACTATTCCAATGGCTCCAATTATTACTCATATAATCGTACTACATAAGCTCTTGTATTTTAACTTCTTTTCCGCTTCCTTTTGCACAACATTTTTGTCTGCGGGTATTGCCACATCTATCAGTGTGCACGTTTTCTCTTTTTTGTTTTTAATTATTATATCTGGCCTATTTGCTGTAACTTCTCTGTCTGTGTGTAC
>Ga0123357_10002134_pt1 | contig 21789 bp, 14 predicted proteins | sample TergutEmb28metaG_FD_89873 | JGI IMG/M metagenome (GOLD analysis project Ga0123357, IMG submission 89873) | Embiratermes neotenicus P4 segment gut microbial communities from Petit-Saut dam, French Guiana - Emb289 P4 | ecosystem: Host-associated > Arthropoda: Insects > Digestive system > Gut ... | reverse complement strand
TAGAACATGTCCTGAGAGTAATATTACAATTGTACATACATTTGAATAATAAGCAATGACTATAACTATATACAGGTTAACTTAAGTACTACATATGTCTATATTTATCAAGGTCTATTACAGTTTATCCTTGTTACTATAAGTGTAATAGTTGAATGGAAATACATAATAGAAAGTATAAGACTGAGTCTTATTAAGAATATATAACTGTTTCACTATAATTTAGGTTTAATATATTTAAAATTTAAAATACTGGGTCCCGATGTTTAATTATGTCTGTACTCCAAATATTCCTCTACTGAGTAAAACGAATGTGTAGAAAGAAATCTTTTTAGAGCAGGTTTAAATAATTTTATTTCTTTTGAAAGATTTTTTAGCTTTGGGGGTAAGTGATTATACAGTTTCAAGTCAGTATAGTATACACCCTTACACAGTGGAAGATGTAGATTTGTATTACATCTTGTGTTAATGTTATGAATTTCTTGATTCGTTGTGAACAATTCCTTATTCTTCACCACGAACATTAATGTAGCAAGTATGTATTGGGATTTTAAAGGCAAAATTTCCAGTCTCTTAAATAACTGTCTACATGAGTCGTAACGCCTGGGCACTGCACAGTATAGGTAGAAGATGCTCACTGTTGTGGTATATAACGTAACTATGAGAATGTTGAAAGCCAACCATACCATACCAACTTAATCCACCTGCACAAATCCCTCGTTTTGCCTCCAATCGTCTTTCTTTTAAAATCCGCGTAAAATTAGGTAACGTGTTTAGGTGGATCTATAAAATATAATCAGTAATGTAGCTTCGAAGGATGTGTCAGGCTTAATAGCTACAACATACGGGAAGATGCGTGTATACCGATAATTGAAATTCTATGGATACATTTCAGGATTGAATAGGTGTTGAATAATACTTACAATTACTGGCAAACATAATCTGATTTTTTTCGATAAGTTGTTTTTAACTCCATCCTCGCCAAAAACATCTACACAAAATTCCATTTCCTTTGCACATAATCTGCAAATATCCTTCGGATCAAACACAGCCATTTTTCCTGACAGTTGTATGCACAGATTACATATCATGTATGCCACGGATATACAACGGAAACAACGACCGTATCGCAGGGTTCAGAGCCTGATCTATGGTCAGAGCTTTCAGACACGGCTTTCTTTCGTTGTGTGCACACCAATATATGCTGATACATTTCAATATATGCTGATACATTTCATTGATTCAATATGCGTCCATCGATAGGTGAATGTGAAACATGTCGGGAAATATGGGTTATTCAACAAAACTTAGTCAAAAAAAATTAAGTAAGAGTATATACACAATATATGTCAGAGAGACAGTACAGTAAATACAGGTCTAACATTACAGATAGAAGATATGGATGTAGGAGTTAAATAGACAATATAAACGAACTATGGTTTCTATTCAGGAGATAAAAAAATCCTAAAAATAAACAAGCGCTAATCATTTGATAGAAATATTTCTATAGAAAAAAAAAAAGATGTTTAAGATGCTATTTCCTTAAAGCCAACTTGACAAACATATATAGCCCCGAAATTCTAGGTGGTAATTTGTTGAATATCTTAACTGCAGAATAGGTAGTACATTCCTCAATAGCAGTAAGTCTGAATGAAGGTACATTCTTATATCTTGTATTAATCTCATGAACAGAGGAATTAATTTGAAAGTAATGCATGTTACCAACAACAAATGACATTTGAGAAAATATACAAGCTTGTTACAGGTAAAATCTCCAATTTTTAAAACCATTTTCTACAGGAACTGCTTGAGCTAATTCCCAGCATAATTAAAGACCCAACTCGATCCCTACATCCTAAACTATAATCAGATCTTAGCAGAAGAATAATTTGGGTTTAGAAATAAATTGACCCATTCAGCCACTTATAAGCTATTAAATTACATACATCACTAAACAGCAAATTGATAGTGGGAGGCGTTTTTTGCAATCTTCAGAAAGCTTTCAGTCATGTCAACTGTATCTTATTGTTAAAATTAAATTTTTTGGGATCACAGGTTTAGTTAATAAACTGTTGGAATCTTATTTAAAAAATAGTTTCCAAAGAGTAATTATAGATAATAAAACTAAAGCAATAATTCTCCAAATGGGAGCCAGTAAGTGATGGTGCTCCATCAGGCTCCATACTTGGTCCCTTGCTTTTTTTATATTGTATTAATGATATCCCAAAGTCCATTTTGGATACATCTAAGCCAATTACACAAATATGGCCATCAAAGTTTCTGATTCCCATGAGTCTTCAAATACAATAAATAACTGTATTATAGATATTAACAGTTTGTTTACAAGTAATATGCTGTATATAAATGTTGACAAAACTCAATTTATTCAGTTTCTAACGAAAAACAATAAGCTAACTGACTTATCAATTTCCTATGAGAATAAATATATTATAAAAGTTCAAAAAGTTAAATTTCTTGGTTTAACAATAGACAATTATGTCATGGAATTTCCATATAGAAGAAATAATACCCAAATTAAATCAAGCTTGTTTCACAATTAGATCAATATGGCCTTACTTGTCGTATGAAGTAGGAAGATGGTTTATTTTTATTTTCACTCTATTATGTCACATGGCATTATATTCTGGGGTAATTCATCTCAAAATAATTCAATATTCAAGATTCAAAAAAGAACAATTAGAATTATTGTGAATTCAAGCAGTAGAACCTCTTGTCATGAATTATTTAAAGAAGTACAGACTTTGACCATTTATTCTCAGCATATTTATTCCTCATTAATGTTTGTTATTAAAATCAGATACCTTCTTAAGTCAAGTGTTGATGTTCATAATCTTAGTACAAGATATAATTATGATTCGCACTTGCCTACAGCTAATCTAACAATCTTCCAAAAAGGTGCCTTTTATTCAGAATTAAAATGTACAATCATCTCCCACCGTCTCTCAGAGAGCTATCACATGGTGTTAGACAGTTGAGATTGGCCTTGAAAAGAATTCTCTTCAAAACGCCTCTATTCTTTGGAGGAATACCTTAGTTTTAAATCTTATCATTGACCAAGATTCTTATTAAAGTGTATGTAGCTTCCTAATCTTCTACCCAGTATTACGCAGTCAGTTTAAACATGGTTGTTGTTATATATTACATTATAATTTTAACCTGTATAGGTGTTTTAAAGTTGTATTTTATATTGACATGGATTTTTTCTACAAATTCGTATGTTATCTAATTATTTGTTTACCTGATATCACTAACATCTCGTCTGCATGGTCCATGGAATATGAATAAATGAGAGTGAAAAAATGAGAGTTCTCAATATCTTTTTTTGATTTAGGAATACCATATGAATTGAACTTGTATTGCCCCAAAATATTATTCCATAATTAACCAAATAGTCAAAATGCACGAAATAAACAGTCCTCAAAGTCTGAATATGAAGTATATGAGATAATCTTCTCATTATCAAACATGCTGCACTTGGCTAACGTAAAATATAATTTATATGGGGATTCCATGAGATTTGACTGTCCATTTGGAGACCTAAAAATTTTATGACATTTGTTTCAACAGGCAACTGTTCAGCAAAGGTCATATGTAATGGGGAATATGACAAATTTGCAGGAGTAAATTTTACTACTTCAATCTTTTCCATATATAATACTAGCTGATTGGCCTGAAACCATTTGGGGGTGTTGTATAAAACTTCGTTGAAATTTCTGTTAAGTTCTTCATAGCTATTATTGGAAATCAGAATACTTGTGTCATCAGCATAGACTATCACATTACAGCTATTATCAATTGAACCCAGTAAATCATTAATGTAAATGTTGAACAGGAGTGGATACAATACAGATCCCTGAGGAACACATTTTACAATTTTCCAAGTTTAAGAATAATTGCATGTGCTTCAAAACTTCCACTCTGTATTTCCTGTTCTAAAAGCATTACTTAAACCAACCAGAGGGTATGCCTTTGACTCCACTAAACTCTAGTTTTTTCAAAAAAGAGTTCACGATTTACACAATCAAACACTTTTGTCAGGTCACAAAAAACACATGCAATATATCTGTTATTATTCAAAGTGCTTAAAATGATTTCAGAATGCCCATGTGAAGCATTAGTTGTTGACAGTCCCCTTCTATAGCCATACTGTTCCGCAAAAAAAAAATTGTGATTTTGGAAATGCCTTTCATAAATCAATAATTTAGATAGATCACTAAATTAGATAGATTTTGTTTATTAGAAGAGGGAAAGAAACAAATTAGGAAAATGGTATTCAAATTAAGAGGGGGGAAAAATAAATATAAAAAAAAAGCCGTGGATATAAAGATGAAGCTGTATTGTTGTGGCCAACACAACAAACACAAGCACTACTAAATAGATGTCTTCAACAAAAAAAAAATCCTGATCTTTACCAAGTATTTCATAAAGGAGAATCTGACTTCACATCTAGCACAAGCTTGATAATTGCTGTCAATAATGTTATGGAAAAAGGCAGTTTACCATCAGTGAAGAAAAATTATTGCCAGATATAACTTTTTTTTTCTCCCCCAATTTGGAGAACTTGTCTTACAAAGAATAAAGGTTTCACACATAAAATGCTCTACTAGTGTGAAAAAACCAGCTTATATTTTTTAAATGGTTATATCAAAAACTGATTCGTATGAAGAAAAATAAACTACTGGCAATATAAAAAAGCAAACAAGTAACAATTCTTTCTTGCTATAACGCAGTAGATAACCATGAACTACGATAGGCTTATACTGCAGGACCAACAAAGCCTCATGACTTCAAAAATGTACCACACTCACCATTTACAGTTTGATGTTGTAAAGGAATAAGCCCATGGGTTCACAATTTAACTGTGTTTATTAACACTACAGTGAAAAGAATGAAAAGATTCAGTAATTGAAAAGGATCATGAAATTAACTGTTTACAAGAAATCACACTGCTCAGAAGCCCATTTTAAATTTCATCACTGTTTTCTACCAAGTCTATGGTTCTCCATACCCAAACTTTCTTCACATCACTTGGTACACTCATTTTCTCTCTCTCCTGTAATACTGCAACACAAAGACCACCCACATTTCACCTCCATCACCTTGCCGTAGATCGCACAGTCGGCAGCTTCACCAGAAATAACTCTGAACTCAGGCTGTTCACTTGCCCTATATGCCACTTTTTACAGTTCTCAAATAATCTACTGTCTTGTCTGATCCCTTCAAGAACATTGTGAAAACGCCTCTTTCCTATTCAGAAAGGGTCCAGCCATTGGCCGCATGACATCAGATAGGCATGCGGTACAGTCAGCTCACCAAGAGACATTGCTGCCTTCTGTTATAGTATGATAACCGTAAGTGTGGATGGGCTCAGTAACCTTTCAAAGTTTGTCCCTTGAATAGGGTTTCTTTTTAATGTAAACGCATGACAAGGAAATAATACTTGTCGCTGATAATGTGCCTTTTCCTAATTAAAAGGACTAGAGAATGGGAAAATTAAGAGTGTTTTTTCTACCATCAAATTTCACCTCATTGTGTCAGCCTATGAATAGATGATCAGTGCTATGGGTCAAGGTGCAATTGCAACACTGAAGAAAACCACTTCAGACTTTGTCAGCCACTTCCAGAGGTTACTGAAAAACAATAAATGTTAGAAAATTTGAAAAACTGAACCCACAGGGCATTTATTAAACAGCCCAAACATGGGAGAATACTGAGCCAAAAACAGGCATGATGATGAAAACATTTACTTCAGGACAAAGAAAACAAACTGAAGAAAATCCAAGAGCAGAAAACAAAATGGAAAGAAATGTGAAAATTTTGTTCTTCTTAAAATATACACCACACTGTCAGAGTGTGAAAAACGATGACACAAAACTGGATGAAACGAGACATGGAAAAGCTGACTAACAACAATATAGTGTATGTAATGAGTCATGCTGGTGATTACCATTTAGCTCATCATAGCAGCATACAAAAATTGAAAGAATAATTATCAAGGGGCACTGAAGGTCATTGAGAACACATTTGCTTATGTTGAACAACTAAGTGATATGACTCATACAGACATACTAATGGTCAGGCACTGGTGTGAACTAGTTGCAAATAAATGATACGATGCTCAAAAATATATACCTGTTACTCATTTTTCCAAACATAAACACTCATTTACAAAGTTAAGTTACATTCAGCACTATTCTCGTTTCTGAGATATTTTTGTTTTATGCCTGATTTTATTTTCTTCAAAATTTAATGATTAATTGAATCCTACATAAAGTTGATATTTACCATTGCCTTGTTCATTATTCTTCCGTGTTACTTGCAATTTTCAGTTCTCTGACCTTCCTTCAGTCCTGTTTAGTTCTGACAGTAAGGTCTCTATTGTATAAACCTTTTTCTCATAAAATGAGTTACCATCTCTCCTTTCTCCACCTTTATCCTCTGCTATGTATGATCATTTGCTGAGCGTTGGAGAGTGCAGCAGTTTGCATTGAATGAGGTGGTTCCCTGAGTATGATGAACAGTGGGGTAGAAATCCTGTTCTTTAGAAGTTTTCTTAGAAGCTTAGTAATGATAATGTTTGCATTAACCCTCACTCACACTGAACCATATAGCATGGTATTTTCTGCAATGCATCTGATAAAGGAGGTATGGTGACAGATTCTTTTGCTATCTTTCCAGCAAAGTATTCTTGGAAGCCATTTACAGGTCACGGTACACTCCGCAGACAAAATCTTGAGCATATTTTTTTTTTATATTTTCTTCACCATATCTCTAATTCTCATTGTAACCTTCAGGCCACTTCTTAAGATCCAATATTTCAAAGTGTGCCAGATCTGGTTATAAATATAACATCTATGTGCAACACAACGGTCAAGTCGTTAAGGATAATTTATTCTGAAGAAAAGCTTAAATTTAAAATTAAAAGTATAACAATTACAGCTACACAAATACAGATGACAGATCAACTCTACAGCCTGCCAAACATCACAAGACAGTAAAAAGGTAAAGTGATCCCGTTACAGGCCCGGTGTAGCCCAGAGGGTGGGTAGAGGTATACATCTACTCTTCCATGACATCAGCACTAGAAGGGGGTGAGTGATCTGGAGCATGCCCCGGCCGCACTTTACCCCCGGGGAAAGACCCGGTACCCATTTTACAGGAGGTTGGGTGGACCCCAGGGCCGGTCTGGACGGGCGGAAAATCTCGTCCCCACCGGGATTCGATCCCAGACCGTCCAGCCCGTAGTCAGTTGGTATACCGACTGAGCTACCCTGCCCACTCATAAGACAGTAGTTAGACGAAATTTTAACAGAAACCATACTACATACAGCATACTCCTACCGAGTGTATTTTATCATGTCCCTGAGCACAGAAGGCACTGAGAAATCTGATCCTGGCACTGGTCTGCATAAACCACACACACACACACACACACACACACATATATACATACATTTCCTATGTTAATTCTGTAAAGAATAGAGACAAAATTCACCAAATTCATTTCTAAACAGTACAAAAATATACTACATGGCTAATATCCTTAACCCTAAACACTTTCTCACATCTTGACTTGGTATTCTTCATGGTATTTGTCAGAGCCCCTAGGCATTCCAGTTACTGTGTCAAGTCACACCAACCTTTCAAATTCATTCAGGGGAACAGCAAAACCCACTGGACTCCTACTTCACATTTGGGAGGTCTCAGGTTGACATATCAACTGGCAGACTGACTATACTGAGGTTCTGCATCTTCTCCAGAAATATCAGAACACACTATAACAAGAAGAACTTTCAGGTGCACGGTGATTTTCCAAAATAGCAGTGGCAGAGGTACCTTCCTTCATTAACAAACAAGTATGGTAGATATGTATCAGTAACCCTGGGAACTGCATACAGGTAGCTATAGATGTGGCATGAATCTGATAACATTCAGCCTTTAACACGGTTTTACACAGTGCATACGTGGTTATGGAACACACAAACACACAAAAAAGCTAAATTGCCAGTAATGACTTGAATGCGAAATCTGAATTAAAATGCAAGATAACTATAGAATTATTCTTCCAATTCATTTAACAAACAAAGATACAACAAATCAGTAAGTGAAGTGGAGAATACCAGCACAAAACTGATGAAGACATGCTTGGTACAAATTTTAAACATCTGAACACTGTCTGCAGCAATGTAAGGTGTAAATGGGAATTTTGCAATCAACCTGCTTTGGATACACACTATCAGTTCACATTATAATTTGTTGGGTATAATATAATATAACCACTGAATGTGTCTGTAACATATATACCAGTGGATCACACTAAGGGTGCGTACACACCAACAGAGTTGAGTCGAGTCCAATCCAGTCCAGTCAGACTCTAGAGTCAAGGGTGTTCACACTGACTGAGTCAAGTCCAATCAAGTCTGCACGAGTCCCAGTGGGTTTTTAGTACTCTTTGAACAGTGCACAAGTGAAGAACTCTACAGCGATGGAAAATTTTAACATGCTTGTATTGCACGCGATTATGTGGAGAAGGAGGTGTCGTCATAAGAGACGGAACATGTGGGTGCACCTGCTTAACAAAAACAGACCAGAATTCAGAATATTTAGACACTTGTATCCCGGTCTGCTCGAGGATAAAGAGAAATTTCATGGGTTTTTTAGAATGAATATCGAGCAGTTCTACTGTCTGTCACAGTTGGTGGGAGAGGAAATACGAAAATAAAACACCGACTACAGGAGGGCTATTTCACCTGTAGAATGACTTGCAATTATTTTGAGGTACGTGCTATAAAAATTTGTAGGAGACAAGAAAGGGATTCTCGATGATAATGGAGCTACTTTTTTTCTTAATTAGTGTCCTTGGCAGTATCCTGATTTACTCCTATTTACCTTTATTTCTTCAATTCTATATATATAGCAGCTTATGTTTTTGTTCAATTAGAAATGTAAAGGATAATCACACCCAGGATCCCCTTCTTAATTTACTATCAGAAATTTGTATAATGTTATAAGTATGGTACTTTTATTTCTAAAATAATGAAAAATAACAAATACAATAAGAGAATAATATAATTTTCTGACATTTTACTACAGCATTTTTTGTAGCTCGTACAATGTGTTGTACATTGATGGTCCAGTCTGATGAACAACCTCTACTAGATCAGTGGGATTTCTTTCATGACCTTCAGTGTAGTTAACAAAGCTGTTACTATTGTACTGAGACATTGCTGGGGATGCTGACGACGTGCTTGGATACGTTGTCCGTTCTACTTCTCGAGCGTCATTACATCTCAGTTTTCGTCAATGGGCTTCTTGCATCTTGACCCTGAAGTCCATGTTATCTAATGGTGATAGCTGTTTCATTGCTGGAAGGAGACTTGGCAGAAACATCCTATAGGAATCATTACTTGTCTCCTCCATTCTTTTCCGATTTCTTTCAATGACTCTAAATACTGTTGGTCTATATCCACAGCTGTCAATTTTTGTCTTTTCCCTCTTTTAGTTCCTATTGGCTGCTCCTCTTTACTCGATCCGCCTTCCATATTCTGGTCATGTCATGTACTTTCTCTGTCCAGTTCAGAATCACCGATTTCAGTTTCTTCTGGATTGGCAAATGGAACAGTTGCAGCTGCTGTCTGTGGAATGTTTCCAATCGTATTTCTATGCTGAAAGTAATACTCCAAAAAATTAATGATATCGTAATATGGCCATTTCCCTTTAACCATAGCTCCACTTTTGATTTTTTTTTTTTTTTACTTTCTTCTCTCCCTCATATAATTGCTTCTTCAATTGTGCCATTTCTCCTTACATTTCTGGGAATCTGAAAAAGAAAACCTGTTTCAGGTATCTTGCCACTGGGGAATCATTTGCATCTTTGGGGTACTCTTTTCGAGTTGGAAAGAATACAATAAAAGGCATTGTAGGTGATCTGGCAAAGCCATTTGGAAGGTATTTCAACCATTATATATGGCAGTCCCTAACTCAGAAGAATGGCTGCGAATTGCAGATGAGTTCAATGACATTTGTAAAATGCCTAATTGCATAGGAAGCATAGACAGGAAACACTGCCGCATCAAATGCCCACCAAATGCCGGATCTTTGTATTTCATTACAAAAGCTTTCACTCAATGAACCTTTTAGGCATGACTGATGCAAACTGCTGCTTCACACTGATTGGTGTAGGAGCCTATGGACGTGAAAACAATAGCAGTGTTTTTAGTAACTCAAGTTTTGGAAAGGCGTTTAGTTCTGGTGACTTAAATGTTCCTTCAGTGAGAAATATTCCAGGTACAAGCATAAATATGCCATTGTACTTCATAGGGGATGAAGCTTTCCTCCTGAAGCCAAACTTGATGAGACCCTTTCCAAAGCGAGAACTCGATTTCGTGAAAACCACATTCAATGCAAACTTTCCAGTACAAGGCGAACAATTGAATGCGCTTTTGGAATACTGACTAAAAAATTCTGTATTTTTCAAAAGGCTTTTGAAACCAATGTGGAAGTGACAGTGTGTACAATCAAAAGTGTATGTGTTGTCTACAACTATATAAGAAAAACACAAACAACTGAAATTAAATGAAAGGAGGAAGAAATCTTGGAACAAGAACAGCAAAATGTCACTGCTTCAGTTGAACACACCGCTTGCTTTGTAACTGTGTACTTCCTACATTATATTCATCCTGTTTGATGCAGAAATAAGAAAATGGGACACATGCTCCACATCCCACCTGTAACTTACTTTCTGAATTACTCCAGGCAGCGGAGTCCTTCTTGGGAAGCTAAAAGGTTCTCAGCTAATCAAGATATTCCGCGAATTTTATGAAACCTGCAGGTTCATTACCACATTCACAAGTGCCTGCTATCTGTCCCTATCCCAAGCCACACTGATCCAGTCCATACCCCCACATCCCACTTCCTGAAGATCCAAGGAAAATTACTAATCTGTATAAAAATACTAATATAGGCATAGCATTCAAAACCACAGCAACATTACACCAACTCGTTCAACCCACACCACAAATCTGAATACCAGATCACAAAAAAAGTGGAGTATACAAAATAACATGCAACACATGCCACAAGGCCTATGTAGGACAAACTCGCCATACCCTCAGATCAAGATTTCAAGAACATACACACTATATAAAAAACAATGACCCATGTTCCACATATGCACTACACATACTTAATTGTAGGCATGAATATGGCAATATTAATGACACTATGATACTTCTCAAGCAGATCGATAAACCCAATCTCTTACTTCCGTACGAACAAATATGCATGCATTCACTACTTCATAATAATGGCCTCATTCCCGAACAACAGCTGAACAAGCTTAACCCTATGCTTGAACTCCTCCAACACAACAACGCACGTCATAGACAGCATGGTAGCTAATCAATAATCCTACTCATTCCAACCAGTCCTCTCGTAACCTGTGGTCTGAACAGTCACCTAAAGAGGTAAGCTTTCATCAACAATCATATTGCATTTTCTGTATATTCAACCACTATTTTATATAATTAGATATGAATGTTATGAATAGACCCAATGCATAATCAAACTTTTATAGAGTTTTTAATAACTATGTAAACCTATCATCCACACGACATAGTCCGCACTTCACGAATTAACACTTACACTTTTTAATTATATCTGCAAGATTTTATATGGATTTTATGTGAATTTTACCATCTTCTAACATTTACATAATACAACAAACTACATATTTTAGTAATTTAGACCACTCACTTGTTTCCAGGGTGATGATAGCAGATGCTGTACTAATACAATTGTCCTCCTGAAGATGAGCATAATAGTGCTCAAAACATGTAGAGGATTATTATAAAGGTATTAAAATAAAGAATTTCTGCATTAAGTTGGTAAAAAAGACTATCATTATATTAGGCTGCACAGTCAACAAAATATAAAAACAACCTAAGATGTTATATAATAGCTGTCTTACTACCTTCGAATATGGTTGTTGGACCCTTACCATAACAACAGAATCTGACAGAGATGAAAAATTATAATCTTGTTTGGAAGTACCATTCAGTTCACTCAATGGCATGACCATTCTTGATGTTGATGAATTATAGACTCTATCTGGATTCTCACATTACTGGCAGTCTGCACTGTTCCTGAAAACTTTCTTTTTCTCCCCATCACAGTGCTGTCCAATAGCTGGCTACCTGATGGTGCAGTAGACAATTACCAGATGACTCTACCTACCGTGATGAAGGTGCTATACTTACTTTCCCAGCTACATATATCTGACTAGTTGATGCCACAGTTCAACCTGACAAGTTTTCAGTTGGTATACACACATGTAAACCTTGCTGTGGGACAAATGAACTTGCATCATCACTGCCATTACCTAACAGTGGAGAGCATGGTGAAGCAACAGTAATGGAATCATCACTATCAAGTTTCATATGCAAGTTGTCATACTGGTACTTTTGGACGCTTCTTATTCTCAGTCTTGTTTCAAGTACAAGTTCATTACATATTCTTTTACAGAACTTATCTGGTACAGTTACCACAGTTTCACCACATTTCACAAAATGGTTATTCTGTTTCACTACATAATTTCTTCCCATTCTCAATATTTGTATATTTACAAAAAACAATAACTCTCACAGCCAAAGTACAAACATAATCACTCTGACTGCAATTTCTGTCACAATACTGCAGGTTCAAACAACTCACAACATATACATGTAAGGAAAGGCATACCATTACCTTCTCTGCACACACTTGACAAAAACTTCTGCAAAGAAAGATGGAATATTATGCACAGAAAATATCATAACTTTGTCTTCGAAGTTGAAGCGAAAAGCTGCAAGTTTTTAACTTGGCACAAATAGCAATGATTTGATAATAATTTACCCCTAAAAGATTAAGAGGACAGCAGCTTACATCACTTTCGATGTCCTTAACTGAAATTTCAATGGATGAAATGTCTACTGATGGTTCAAGATGAGTGCAATACCTCATCAGCCTCTTGACTGTATGTTCTGCACTCAGGCATCCGGAGTACTATTCGTAGCTGGTATCCAACTTGTACAGGCAGCTCAAACATATCTGTTTAGGATATTCATCATCTTCTCTTACCTGGTAAAAAGAGAATTATGAAAACACCCTCAATTCTGGTTCCCAGATTGGTTACTACAACCACCCGGTTTACATTCCTGTCACACTAGTACGTGCATGTAAATTCCACAGAGTAGCATTTCCCAGAGTGGGAGGTATAACTCCCCAGCAGACTGTGAAATCTTTTCCAGAATTTTAAACACACATTTCACTTCATTTCAGTTTTCTGATGCTCCATATTCTGAATAACAAAGTACATAAATCTCTGGTGCAGTTTTGATTTATAATGTTGTAAAAATTGTTGAGGCACTTCCCTCTATCCTAAGTTCATATCCCTTCTTAATTCATATCCCTTCTTAAATTATGTCCCACATATACCTTTCTTCATACAGCAACAGCAACACACCCTATGGGCATGGTATATGACCACAAGTTCACCTCTATTCTCAGAAACAGTTCACCAATTAGAATGACATGTCATATTCCACCTTTCAGCACATTAACAGTCATAATCACTCTACAGTAAAACTCAGCACCTACCCAAGTGCTAATGCATAATACTGTAAATGCTTTTTTTTTCTAATACAGAGCACTGTAGTTTCTATGGGATATGACACACATAAGATTTTGATGCAATTAAGCTGCCATATTTTGGTCAGTGATAAATGGCACACTCTGTGTTATCACACTGTTCCCAACTGTTTACTCGAGAACACACAGAAGCACACTTAAGTAATGGAAGCAGTACTTAGGAGCAAACAAAACAATGCTATCAAAATATACACCCATATTTGTGCTCTGCTTTTCACTTCTTGTGTAACTAAAACCACCTTGGATCTATGTGATAAACATGTGTACCAAACTAACTGAAATTATTTACTCACCTCACAGGAAAATTGTACACGTTATGATACCTATACTGAAACATAAATATTGCAATACAGCCATAATCTATACCAGAATTTGTGGTCTGATATTCACTTTTGGAGTAACAGAATGCATCAAGTATGTTCTAAACATAAACTGTAAAAATAACTTATCTCATGGTTGCCAGCAACCTTGTGCTCTATACACACAAACCCAAATCAGAACATGGCAACTACACAGAGAGACCTTAATGCAATGCTCTTTCTCTTCTCTTTATGCAAATGCCATCTCATATAGCAACAACTCTGTAAGATGCGATAACAGAAAAACACTGGTACAAAACCTTGTATTGTGATTACATTCGCACAGTCATTTAAAAACGTTCGTATCATTAAAGATATAACAGTATTTGGAATGATATCTGAATCACAAATTGTAGCAAATGGATGATATATAAACAAATAAAACAGTTTAGTATCACAAGAAAACTTCACTGCAAAACAAACTTTACCATTAGTGTTGCTTCGCTAAGTACATTAATCCCATGAACTTGACAAGACTGCTACATAAAAGAACAATCACATTTCCCCCATTCATTGAAAAGGGCATACTTCGCACACTCAGTAACAAGATTAAATTTCAGAACCCCTTTCCAAACGTTTTCATTCCTAAACATGTACCATAAAGTCTTCATATACCATTTTGTATCAACCTGCACAAATCCCTCATTTTGCCTCCAATCGTGTTTTCTTTTACAAACAGTGTAAAAAATAGGTAACGCGTTTCGGTGTATCTTCAAAATATAAACATCAGTAATGTAACTTAGAAAGATGTGTCAGGCCTAATACCTATAACATACCCGAAGACGCTATGTTTTATATAAGTGAAATTAAAACAAAAATTCCTTTAACCCATTTTAGAATTTTTTTATTAATTTTGAAACCCACGCCTCGTAACATGAATGCAAGTAACAGTGTTGAATAATACTTACCTTTATTGGTAACCATAATCCGATATTTTTCGATAAGCTGTTGTCCACCCTCGCCAAACTATCTACACAAAATTCCTTAACCTCTACACATAACCTACAAATTAATTTTTCATCAACAACCGCCATTTCTTCCCAAAAACTTTCACGCCACGGATATTAGCTTTCCAGCTTTCTGTTCCAACGTTAGCACGGATGTAATGGTGGTTACCGTTACAGTCAAATCATATACGTATTTACATTTCATATAGATTTCAAAGATACATGTTGCGTCAAGCAACATTTGGATATGAAACATGGCAAGAAAATATATAATCGTTAGTCCAGTGATGCCATTGTATCCAGTTAACTGCACAAGACCGATTTTATGCGCAAATTATTAGTGAACTTAACATAAAAATGCATTTCCTTAAATAAGCTATACCGAAATGTCATTAACGTCCCGTGGTGAGCAACGCCTCCAACCTAATAACTGGCACATCCAGTAATAAGCAACAAATAATACCGATATTGAAATTTGTAGAATTAGTAGCATATTAATAAACAAACGGCGGCACACAATGATGCGGTTAGTTGAGGCGCTTCACTACCATCCGTATGTTCGCGGGTTCGATTCTTGTTGGTATCTGAAATGTTTTATTGACACAATCCTTCCGGTTACACATTGCTGTGGGGTCGACTCAGCCTCTAACAGAAATGAGTACCAGGAATATTTCCTGGGGAGTAAATGCGGTCGGTGCGTAAGGCTGACAACCGTACCACAATCATGTGCCGACTGCCTAGAAATCTGGGAGCCTCAACCTCCTGATACCCTGTAACACGCCTGTACAGGGTTTGCTATAAAAATAGAATGAATTTATTTCTTCATAGTAGGAACTCAGATATCTGAATGATCTGAATGGATTTATCCGTTCCGGAGACACGTCGGATCATCCTTCCGATATCGTTTCGTTCCATTCTATTTTGTTGACCATGATAAGCTATCGCTCGGGGGGGGGATGCTGTTGTGACTGAATTGGTTGGCTGGTTGCAACTCACTTCTCTTGCATCGTACATTCCCATGTTATTTAATGACGTCTTTATTTTCAAGCGTCAATGCATGAATATCAGACCATGAAATATATGACTGAGTGGATGTGTAGTCAAGCCTTAAAGAAATAGCGCCTAGCTAGTAGCAATATAAGGTATTACATTAGCATGGGGAGCCTCAAAGCTAAAGGTACAGGCTCTGATATGAACTGATAGTGTCTAGTTAGGATATCAAATGTGAAACCTAGGATTTACGAATATCTCTTAGGCCATATGCGAATCGCAACTGCTATACGGGGCACAAACTTCAGGCATAGGGGAAGGTTGGGAAGAAATTGACAAGATTCAAGGGGGTTTTTATAAAACGTGTTAAGAAGGTCAACTTCTGCCATGATGTATGTAGCAGAACAGGAGATTGACAGAGAAAATACGATAGGGATAATATTTTCTCTGGCAGCTAAGTAGTGGTGCAGAATTAGGCAGATAAATAAAGAAGATAGTTTAAGGGTCTTTTCCGAGTGGTAGAAAGAGAATATGAAATTTGGAAACAGGGTCGAAAGGTTTAAGGCGGAACTAGAGAAAATTGGACTGGAGCTTATTTGACGTTACCTGTGTGGAAAAAATGAAAAAGAAATGTGCAGAATTACCAAACTTAGATATGGCTATATATAGAGAGCATACGACCTTAACTAACATTCGGGCTAGAAGCTTACTGGTTAATTACTGCGAAATTAGGGTTGGATGGTGTATGGAGAAATATATAGCATAGTCAAATAGGAAAGAGATGAGTGGGCTGTCTTGGTTTCGGATGGTGGTTTGGAATTGAAGGGTTTGAGACGTGGGATCAAAAGAGGAACCTGTCCTTTATGTCGGGGTGAAATTGCCAAGAAAATCAAATTTGACAAAATTTGCTTATAAAATTTCTTTACCGTTTCGGTCTGTTTGTTTCCAATGGGTTGCAACGACGGCGAAGCAAAACTAGACTCTGATTTTTTTTTGGTGGTGCTGCCACCCAACGCGGGCCAGGGTCTCCTCATTCCTGAGGCTTCTAGATAACATCCTCTGGACGAGTGATCAGCTCGTCGCAGACACCTCTACCTGACAACACAAAATACTCACCGCAGACAAACATCCATGCCTCCAGGGGGATTCGAACCCACAATCTCAACACGCCAGCGGGCGAAGAACTAGGGCTTAGACCGCGCTGCCGCTAATACCGGCAGTTTATTCATAATGTTCATATTAAACTGTAATCTATGTAGGCTTATTACTTTTAATGTTATTTAATGACTATCAGTTGCTCGGGGGTCATATAGCGCCGATAATAAACAAAGGAATGAGTTTGTAGCATTTGTGCAAAAACATCGACAGGGGAAAATGAAAGTACTCGGAGAAATGCCTGTCCCTGCGCCTTTATATTCACCACTAACTACATAAATACCTGTTACTACTACTACTACTACTACTACTATGTAACTATAATACAGTCGATAAAACAGCCTCATTCTTAGCATTAATGTTGCGACGAAACGGTAAAATAATATTGCTTGAGGAAGGAGGGTTAGTCACCGTACGTCACAATTCGCATAGGCTATAATACTAAGAATTAGGCGGCTGTAAAAAAGGGTAAAGGTAAATCAGTCCCATTACAGGTCCGAGGTTCCCAGAGGGTTCCAGGAAGTTAAGGTTCTCAGATTATGTGACAATGGCCCAGGATGGTGGTAAGATTGTCAGCCTTACGCACCGGCCGCTTTTTACCCCCAGAAAATAATCCTGGTACTCATTTCTGTGAGAGGCTGAGTCGACCCCAGGGCCTTAGTGCGATCGAAAGGATTGTCAATGAAAAATTCCAATGACACCATCTGGAACCAAACCAGCGACCTTCCGATTTGTAGCACAGCACCTTACGCACTGTGCTACCGCGGTCCTCTTTGGCGGTTGTAATACTGATAATAAAATGAGGGTTTTTTTTTTTTTAATTTTGTAGTAGAGGCGCACAATGATTTTGGTGCACTCAGTACTACTACCACTACTCTTTGTTTTTTGTTAAGGGAATTTCATATTCTTTGATGTTTTGACAGCTTCTCTTTTTTATCTCTTGGTTTTTCCTTTAATTCTCCAATAACAAGCATTGTTCGTACAGCCAGTTTCATGACTTACGTATTGTGCAAAACCGTTCCGGTGGTTACGGGCTACGTTTTCATCTGTTCTATCTCATCACGCATCAATTCAATATCAAATAACCCGAAGTCCGTCCATTAGGAGAGCAGCTGTACTATGCACACAGACGTACAATAGACGTCATGAAGATACTCGTAATAGTTGTTTTTCGCAAATTTTCAAAGCGCTAACATGAAAAAAGTTTCGTCAGACCTGACGTTTAGTCGTCCACAAAGACAAAATTTTGTTAGGTTACTGTTACTGTCTTTGTTAATATTAAAGTCAGTTGCCTGAGATTTATTTGATACGCACTACGTTATGGGATTGGATCTAATTGCGTGTTTTGATGAGTTATAATTATGCTACTGACACATTATTTTTAATGGCCAAACATCGCAAACAGAGTCTCAAAGCAATATGAATTGTTAAAGCATTTATATTTGAGTGTCCGACAGAAACAAAAGCACCATCCCCCCCCCCCCACATTTACCCCAAACGCATCATGATGTATCGTCAGCAAATTTGGAACACCGCATTAGCCCAAGGAGTGTACAACATAATTTGAATACCGATATTTTTTAGTTTTAGGAAAACAGACTACGCAGCCAAGTGTTGTAAGATATTACTGGAGCGTACGGGTGACAAAATCATATTAGAGTAGTGGAGTAAGGAGGATGAATGAAAGGTAGAAATGTCGCTTGGTATTCATACACCTGGTCAAGCCCAAGATGTTTCCAAACAAAAGGAAAGTAGAATCTTACATAAACTAACGACACGGAGGAACTAAAAGACATTTTGTTTTCTCAGCATTCCTTTCCTTTGTTAAATCCCTCAGGCGAAGTTGCACGTTTCTAACCATTCCGCAAACCGCTAGATCATTCCTCTAGTGCTGCGTCATGCATTCTTCCAAAATAATCTACTTGACTGTTCCAATCAATTTTTTTTAAACCTCCATGTGGCAACGTTGAGGTAAGTGTCATACGAGAAATTGGTCGTGGTGTTTGTGACAGACATAAAGTATGTGGAGGGAGAGTGGGCAGACCAGAAGAAAGCAATGGTTTTGGACACTTAAGATTTATTTTATGTGACTTCCTGCTGTTGGGAGGCAAGAGCCTGCCTGCTGTGTCTCAGGTTCCAGTCATTCGTACTGAGCAACAGCTTGCTGGGGACAGCAGAGTGACAATAAATAGAAAACATAGCAGAAGTTATGAGGGTCGCGAGAACCGACGCCTTCACTCTTTTGTCATGATTCGGATGCTTCAAGTTTATACAGCCAACCAAACACCTAGGAGGATTCTCTGCTGGTCAAAATGCCACTAGCCAGGAGATGGTACTGCTCCTTGGCAACTTCAGGATTTTCTGACTGCCCCTAAGGCCCACGCAACTCCTTTTCAAATGGGTACCAAGTGCTCTTTCCTCGGATGTAAAGCGCCCGGGGATAAAAGTGACCTCTCACCTCTTATGCTTTAACTGCGTACGCAGGGAAAAACTGACCTTTAAGACACAAGAAATTCACTCGTAGACCCATTAGTGATAAAATATTCTACCCTAAAGAATAAGTTTCCTAGTGAACCATTTAGTTTGAGGATAAGCTCCGCTTTATTACCACTGTAGCCGCTGCCGTCCCGCCATGACTGCTACGCATGTCAATAAAACCCCAGTTTTGTATTGCATGATGTACGACTGTTCAGTTAATCAGAGTGTAGCAGGAGTACGCGTCCAAAATGGAATATTTTCTGAGATGTAGCGACTATGCTTTTACACACTATCTGCTTTTATGTTACAATACCATAACAAAGAGGCAGCGAAATACAGTGTTGTGTTATCAAACACAGTTGCACAAAAACATACCGTATTCACATCCAAGTCATATAAGAAGTTAACAAGTTATTTTACGCAGAAGTTGCACGTCTGGACACGTCCTTAAGGCCATGGTAACAAAATGAATGTTACGAAAAAAAAAAGTTTTCCCCCCTGGATAAATACCGTATCGGCTGTGGTCTATTTGACACCCCATGATGCGCACTATTACATATATGGTGTCTTTTATTTCTTATTGTGGGCATGTTTGTAGCGTTCTGCACCTGCGACTTAACAATAAGTAACTTTTGGTACAACTACGCTGAAAATAGCTCTAGAATAGAATGTAGCCAACCGCAACATATTCCATTTCCAAACATCTGACACTATTAATAGTACGTAAAGAAAACACGCACATGCATAACAGCCCTTCTTGAGAATGGCTAAAATCAAATGCATTGAAGTGAAGTAATAAGTTGTATTGCGGCATCCCGTGAACGAGCAAAAAAGTTGACGTTTCCACAAGAAGAGGGAAATTTCACGACACGCTGAGGAATATTACCCTGTGAAGTAGGATAATTTCATTGAGTTGTTTCCATAGACATCTTTATGTAGAACAGCATCGAAAGGTCTTTTTGGGTGCAGGAATTATTTTATACATAATGTAGGGATGTTATTTGCAGAATTCGGTCAACTCAGACGGCAAAATAGAACACATCACAGTTTCAAATAGGCAAAGTTTGACTACTGTGGGTAGAGTTTAGTGCGACAGAAATAGAACCAGACAGATATCGTAGCTTGCTAAATATATCACAAACTGAAAGCTTCCATTATTTGTATAGTTAAAACATTCGCCATTTCAAAATATTTACATTTTGAAAATGACAGACACCACACTAACCCTTTAAACGACGAGTTAAATCCCATCTGTCACTTGCTAGCATTATTAGGAGCTCATCATATTCTCCACTTTAGCGAATCGTTTTGCATACATTTTGTAAGACGTTCTAACCTGATTCCCCCCCCCCTATATCAATTTCAAATACTACAAAAGCATCTACCGCGAGATCATATGCCGGCCGTGTACAGTTTTGTGATCAGCTGCAAGAACGATTACAAACTCTGACGTCATTTCACAGACGAGGCTCAGTTTACAGAAGCAGATATTAGCACAAGTAATATTGACTCTTCAGGGCGGCAAACCCATATGAAGCGCTAGAAAGTAACTTTAAACAGAGGTTTTCATCGTAACCCATTCCACAACACGAGAAAATAAATTCGTAATTTATTCATACGAAATAGCTCGCCGTATAAAAAAACAGTCCAAATGTTTGTTTTAAGTTGTATGAACACTGTAGCGAATTTATAGAACTACTAATTTTTTATGGATTGACAAGTGTTCCAATAATTTAATTCGTACTTTACTTAAACTAGAAGTCCAGAATGAACCGCTTAATACATTGGCTTTCAGATTTGTTGTTCAGCATTAGTAATATAAATGTGAATCGTGGCATTAAAAACTACGTCCAATATATCGCAAATCGACAACAGAATCGAAAGCTGCAGTGTGTACTTACCTTATGGCTACACTAGACTTGATAGCTGGGATTTGTGCCCAGGGTTACGTAGATTTCATTAGTAATGTTTTGACACCACCTGGTTAAAAACTTTCTATCAATAGACCCAACAAATTCGAATTATCATATAATCACATTACAACACAAAAATGTTGAGTTAAAGAAAAAAGGGGGGGGGGGGTAGGACATTAAGCCCAAGACCGACCCCGTGGGTACAAAATGGCAGTGGTACTAATTGTCAAAGTTTTTGCC
>Ga0123357_10002133_pt1 | contig 21796 bp, 15 predicted proteins | sample TergutEmb28metaG_FD_89873 | JGI IMG/M metagenome (GOLD analysis project Ga0123357, IMG submission 89873) | Embiratermes neotenicus P4 segment gut microbial communities from Petit-Saut dam, French Guiana - Emb289 P4 | ecosystem: Host-associated > Arthropoda: Insects > Digestive system > Gut ... | reverse complement strand
TGCAAACCTGTTTGTAATTTCAATCTGATAATGTTCCCTAACCTCTGGCTCATTAAGCTTCCTGAAGTTAAATCTTTGCCTATCAAACCTCTGTGCGGCCTGTTTACCCACTGCTAATCTTTCCCTAACCTTTGCAATCACCAGATAGTGATCTGTGTCACAGTCAGCTCCCCTAAAGCTTCGTACATCCAGTATACTTGAATGTCATCTCCTATCTATCAATACGTGGTCAGCGTAGGCGAACTACAGGTTGTAAAAGGTAAAGTTACCCCTGTCCGCGCAGTGAAGGCGTAGGGGAAGTGGAGGTATTGCTCCATTCTCTCTTAACTGCGGCACTAGATAGAGACGAGTGGTCAGCGTAACCCTCCAAGGAAAGTGTTCCGCTCCCCTTTGAATAGCGTCTAGGTGAATCCCAGAGCTTTTTGGAGGACATAAAAATGTAGAATCCACCGGGAATCAAACCCCGGATCGTACTAGTTACTATACCGACTACTACGCCAACCTTGCTTCCTCTTGCTGCCGATATCAAGTAGCGTAACTTGGTAGTGGTCTGTGGATGACTGAATAGTTCTACGCGTAGAAAATCGCACAGAACGGTAATCGTGAAAGCTGACTTTGTAGACGTTGAGGAGGGAAGATATAGGACGCCAAAATATCCTCGAGCGTAAAAGAAAAGTGCAGAACTATGGATGTTTTGTAATGGCTAACTGAAAAATTCTCAGATAATGAAATGGCCATTTTTAACACGCAGATGGCAGAGAATCTTTGGGTGAGGCATACTGTTGTGAAACAAATTAGATGAATGAACAGTAAAGATACATCGGTTACATACAACCATATTCGGACAGTGTTTTATTGTTTAGTGTGCAACATGTTTCTGTTTTAATTATAAGCCATCATCAGGCGCCGATAAAAATATGTGTCGGAAGAGCACTTGCAGACGTCATTGAGATCTCAGCCCCTCGGTATTTAGAAGTGTTTTGTTGATTAAAACCCGAAACTGTATAAAGCAGCAAATTAATGTGTATAACAATATTAAAAATGTTGCCGCTGTACTTTGTTCATTGCGAATGTGAATTAATTTCAACAAATTATCTTAACGTATTCTTGATTTTCGAGATGGTATGGTAGCTTCTAAAGGACTGTGCCTTGTACAGTGTATTACAGGTACCTACGCTGATTAGTTTTCCTGCAAAAAGAGAGGATGATAACTATTTTGAAGCGTCACACAACACACCCATATTTTAGGAGTCTCATTCATGACTGATGATGTGATGAGGATTTTGAGAACCCGGGCCGCAAACATCATGGCGATTGACTTTTACTGTCCAAATTAAACGTGGCCTCGTTACTGTCGGTTAGCCAGTCCTGTCTGGTTTCTGTTCAAACAACACAACTCATATGGCTTGCCTTTATTGTTCAGTTGCGACGCCTGCACAAGTTGCACGTTGTGACGTTTCAAAGGTAAAAGCACCCTGGGAACACACCAGATTGTTGTTCCAGGTTAATTCACTTGGTGGCTACCTTTATAACTCTGCTTGACACGTTCCTGCACGCGTTACACTGATTCATTACTGGTGCGTGGGCGCCGTAGAATTTTCGCCTTCCAGATGCAGCTCGTGTTTTCAGATTGCCCACACTATAGGGAGTGAAGTCACGTACGGTGGGTCCTTGCCGGATCATCGACGAAACTCACATTGTACACTTGCAACTGAATTTCCCTGCGCAAATTGGAGAATACAAAATGCAGTTTTGTACCCCAAAGCCAATTTACAACGCCCGCCGTGCCTTCGGCAGAGGGGAAGAGAATTTCCTACAGTAATTTTGGAATGTGTTCAGAGTTTATGTAATGATACATATGAATTTACGGTCACATGCATGTTTACCTTTTTGTTTTTATCTAAAGGTGTTAACCATTTTTAGTTGCCCAATGTAGCGATTTTTTACATTCTTTGTTTATTTAAAAGACGGCGTTGCAATGCAGCGAACTTATGCATTGGAAGTAGGTCGGACTGAACGAAAGACCATCCCACTCCTCCACCGAGTTCTAACTTGTAAAAAGAAAGGAAAAAAAGTCGGGTTGGACGAAATGTTGAGGATGGGCCTGATGACGTTTACGGCAGGTAGACGTACCGTCTCCGGATTGCACTAGAGGTCACAGACCCACATTGCGGTGTCCTTGGTCAAGTTGCCTTGGGTCGGAATGCCACCAGCTTTCATTTCGCTCCAGGGGGTGTCTGTTAGAAAAGGCGAAACTGCTAACACGCACGAAGTTGCCTTCAGGGATTAAATTCTGAAGACAAGGAACAATTCTTCGCTTCTCCTCTGCAGGTGTACAGAGGTTATGCCGACCCGTGTCCTGTTGCTGGAAGTTTTATAACGGTTTGCAAGGCATTTAATTTTGACACATGGTTGAAGCAGAAGGCTAAATACAGATTTCACGAAGCCGTCATTCTGTTGTTTTACTTTCTACAGTAAAACTGCCTCCACAAGTTGCATGTTTTGTGAGCTTTACCATCACTTCAAAACTGTAGACTACAGGCCCCTAGTGTCGCTCCCACTTCATAGGTTAGAGCCCTGGTCATCATCACCGATTATAGAGAATTCGAACATACAGCGTTGGAGTGGTCGCCAGTGTCATAACATTCATTCCATATTTCTTGAAAATTAGTGCAGAAGTTAAAAGGCAGACACAGGGATGGTCGTGACATAAACGTCCTCGTATTCTGTAGGGAATGAAAGTATACACTAAAAGTCATGTGCAGCAGTATTGGTGGTCCTTCTTGAAGAACACAAACGGTTTTTATCAACAGGACAAAACGATGTTGGTTGCTTACACAGCGGGAGGTTTGTAGGAGGGATGTTAATATGAGTGTTTTGTAAGCAGGAAGTGGTCGTTGGCATCCAGATGGCAGTAGTTGTCGGTTCCGGAGTTGCGAATGATAAGCACATCACTGGTGCCTGAAGGAGACTGTTATTTACTGGAGAAAGATGCACTGGATTTACTGTTACCTACAAGAACCTAGATTAGACTCTATTGTGTAGGACGATGCTGTGCTACACCTTGGCCTCCGGTGATTCCTTCTGCTTGCAGGCAGTCCAATCTTAACTGCAAATTTTGTTTATTGTGTCCCTAATATTCATCTCAGTCATAAGTTAAAAACGAATTCCATGCAGGTAAAGGCAAAGTCTGTATTTCCTGTTGCGTAGTTTTCTATTCTGCGAAATCGTATCTGTATCATCATGAGATACATGTAGTAAACAAATTGCAAGTCTTGAAACGTATGGTATGTTAGCAGCACGTTTCATTTGTGTTGTGTTCTTAATCATTTAGCTACGTTGAACTGTTTTTTGTTTGTTTTTTTGGTTATTTTTGTTTTTTACAACTTTTTTCACAACTGTTTTTAATTGTTTTGTTATGCTGTTTGTGTGTGTTACTTTTGTAATTTGTGTTGTGATTATTTTGTGCTAGTTCATGTTATTGGCCCTCGCACTTTAAGCTAGCACTGTAACAAATGATAATTTGAATTGAATTATTAATATTGTGTTGTTGTGGGCCAGGATACCGCAGTCGGTATAGCGATTCGCTACGGACTGGACGGTCCGGAGATCGAATCCCGGTGGGGGCTAGATTTTCCTCACCCGTCCAGACCGTCCCTGGGGCCCACCCAGCCTCCTATACAGTGGGTACCGGGTCTTTCCCGAGGATAAAGTGGCCGGGGCGTGGCGTTAACCACCCACCCCAATCCAGCGCCAAGGTTACGGAAAGAGTAGAGCTATACCTCTACTCCCCTTCTGGACCTTCGTGGCCTTTTCTAGGGTGAACTTCACCTTTACCTTTACCGTTACCTTTTATTGTTGTTTTTTTTGTGAAGAACTTCGGGCCTATTACACATGCACAGTGTCTTTGTATGTTGAACTTGTTGCATGTAACCTCCGAGTTTTGAATCAGTGCAAACTTTATAGTATTCCATACATAGGGTAAAGGAACCGACTATGGGATACTTTTGTTAACGTAATGTAGTACGTACAGTAATTCATTCAATATTTTTTTACTGCAGACAATGATAGATATTCAAGAAAACATTCTACTTTACTCTGAAACCTTTATAAATACGGTTTTATGAGCATACAAGTCTCAGTACAAAAAATATGTGAACATTTCACTTTTCTCTAATATATAAATGGTGCCCTAACATGAGATAGTGGGTCTTTCATGATGTAACTTACAATTTTACACTTTTTCTGCCCATGGGGCACACAAAGTAGTCTTCCTTAACCCCACAGTCTTCATGCGCCCAACGATAGCACCTCACACATTGAGCCCATTTTTCGCCGTGCTTGTCATGCGAGAAAACCCTTGTGCAGAATAAGCACTCTGCATCTCCGTCGCTTATGTCATCACCGGAGTTCACTTTCAAATTCAATTTTCATATCCGATTCACTGGGTGGCTCTTGTATGCCTACTTTACCCTTCTTTGAAGACCGTTTACTCTTTGTTCCAAATAATCAGTTTATTGCTGGTTTCTTTGACAGCGACAAGGCTTTCTTCTCCTGACACTCCCGCAACTGCTTCCTGTAAGGAGAAGCTATTCATAGCTTTGCACAACTCTCTTTTGTTTGTTTTGCTTGATCTATGGGAGCAGAACATTTTGGTGCTAGATGAGGAAAGTGTCGGACGTCTGCTGGACTTATAAATTTCCCACCATTGGCGTTGTGGACAGAAAGTTTGATGTTCCCGGTTCTGAAATTTCATTGCCATCTCCATCGTACGTTTATCTTGAGATTCGTCCATTCCCCGACATGCGAATTCATATCTTGGAATATATGTCTGTTACAGGGAAAAAGTCCGGTTTTTGTAAATGAGTTTACTGAAGCTTCCATTGTTGCTGCTCTTCTATAAGCAGACCCGAACAACTTGCACACGACGAAAGGCGTAACAACACGACCAGGACTGCTGCTTAGCCACGTTTCAATTTCTTGTGCATAATATGCCTTTAGTGGCTTCATGAAACCAACATCAAGTGGCTGCATTATGTGTGTAGAATGTGATGGGAGACTGACAGTGGCAACACTGTGTTCCCAGGCTTTATCCACCACATCTAAATTTTTGGTATGTGAATGACCATCAGCAATCATCAAGACAGGATCATCTGGTGAAAGCTTAACGAGGTGAACAGAATGATCGAACCATTTAGTAAACATAACCTTCTGAATCCAACCACTTGGATGGCAAGCCGAAATTAAGCCCGCCGGTGCTCCGTCCATAAGCTCCTGTTTCGTATTTTTTCTTGGGAACACGATTACTGGTAGAAGGTATGTTCCAGTGGCATTCGTACAAGTGACAACAGTGATTAAATTTCCCCTTTCTGCCGTTGTTGGAGAGGCCTCTTCTTTCTTGACCCTCGTGCTGACAAATTTACTGTGCCTCTGTTGCACTTATGTAATCCGTGTTTCATCAACATGGAATATCCTGTGTGCTTTATGATTAACCCTTCTTTGTTCAGAGTCAATATATGTTTAAAAACCTTGCTAAGCGGGATGCCTTTTTAAAAAGAATTGACGCCATTTCTTCCTAGCTGCTGATTTTTGTTGTTTTTGTTGTTGTTGGTTAACCCTTTGACTCCTAACGACCACTATAGTGGTCGTACTGCATCGCTAACCTCTAAACGTTGCATTTTATATATTTATTCAACAAATATAGGTACTGAATATTTTAAACACAGTATATAATATACTCTTAGTTTTTTTCCCTTCAAAATGCAGTTTGTTTCATAATTCTAACGTATTTTGTTCCTGTTTTATTCACATTTTATATACAGAGTGTGCTAAAATTTAAAAAAATAATTCTGGCGCCAAAAAGTTAAATGGATGTTTCAAAACATTTCTTATTGCCAACTGAAAAGCTATGCCTTCTATGTCGTGACGTCTCAGTCCATAGCATCTTTGATCCATGGTTGAGCAGTACTCCAAAAGTTTATTCTCCCTAGGTAGAACAGTTATTCTTCCTAGATGCACATTGACTGGCTGCTCTGGAGAACGGGATGTATCCTTCACATACCTCTCCAGAGTTCCAAGACGTTTTATGACGGCGGTCTCCTAATATGAGATACTGGTAACCAAACATGAGATCCTGTCTCATATTAGGTCAAGACACGGTCTTGTATTCGGGACTCGCCATCTGGAGATGTAAATAATTATTCAGGGTTAGGAACAGCTTTTGAAAACACAAGTAACTATCGTATACCGTAGCTAACCATATGGAAGTAAATGTGTGCAAATACAAGGTGGTTCAAATATGACCGGGACTGATTGTGTGTAAACAAGCCGCAGTCAGTCCCCGTCATGTTTGAACCACCTTGTAAATTAAAGCTCTGTTTTCACCTTCAGGTAGAAAAACTGATGTACATGGAGCCCCGTAAAAAACTTGAGAACTGAAAAATACGATAAACGCTCTTCTGTGAACACTTTCCTGCAAAACAGAGCTTTTTGTTGCTCACCGATAACGTTCAAGGTCTGAATGAAGCAGTTCACGTGGTTACCACGAGATTTCAGCACTTACTTTGGCCACAACTGGGGTGTCTCATTTTAGAAAAGTATCTCATAATCGGTCCATTTAAACTGTATGTTAATGATATATCGTCAGTTAGTTCCTTAGTTATTGTCATCAGTCTGAAAGCTAAAGAAAATTTTTGTCATGGTGGTCATGTTGTTTTATGTTTTACAAACACATTATCTGAACGGAAGATGAGTAGTCTTCTCTGTATCATTTGAGGGTCCAAAAGTGAGCATCGCGAGAGTTGTCCCCACTTAACAGTTTCGTGTGTGCCGCATGTAATTACTGATTGTATGGAATTGAGAAGTACGACACTGGGATGTGTCTCAGTGGCATTATTTTTTTAATCATGCCTCGTACACAGACATTATGACAGTATTTTCACATTTGTGAAACAGTTTATGGACTGCTGCACATAACCTAGAGGAGCTATAAAAATTAATTTAGGGGTTTGATATAATATTATTTCTGACACACGTCTTTTGGGCAGATTTTAAAATGTATAAAACTATTAAGCTTTAAGGACATAAATTAATCCTAATTGAACTCTTTAGATACTAGTTTCAGGGGGGAGAATAAAGCAATCCCATTACAGGCCTGGATAGGCCATGCCAGGAGGTTGAGGCTCCCAGATTTCAAGACAATCAGCACATGAAGGTGGTAAGGTTATCAGCCGTACACACCGGCAAACTTTATCCCCATTTACTCATTTCTGTTAGAGGCTGAGTTGACCCTATGGCCATAGTGCAACCCGAAGGATTATGTCAATTAAAAATTGTAATGACACCATCGGGAATCGAACCCGCGACCTTCCGGCTGGTAGCGCAGTTCCTCAACCAACTGCGCCACCACGTGCCCACTCGTTTCAGAAATCAAATTAATGCATTGCATTGACAATAAACCAATAATGTCACATTCATAAGCCTGCTTTTTTAAGAAGGGAAATTAGGTTGATAGAAGAAATGACGAAAATGTTGTAAGCAGATAACTGAAAGGCTAGTGAAAGCCTTTAATTAATTTGACTCTGTGTTGTACCTGGCCCTCTAGAAATATTCTTGTGTTGGTGCTCATTTCTGATATATTGTGCATGGAAGATGCTGAGAAACGGAGGAATGTAAAGTGAGTCAGTTCTCTGTATGCTGTTTGGGATGTACGTGTATTATACCTTGTGGAATTCTGCTGCAGGTCGAATCAAAAAGTTCGTTTGTTTTGATGAATGTCATTGTAGTTGACAATGTCAGTGTGATGAGTAGTTATTTGAGAGCCTGATATTAGTTGTCTTCACCGAATATCATGGTCAAGACAGTATCAGTCCTGAAAATCCTGGGTTCAATTCTGAGTGCAGAGGCTGTTTACACTGTGTGAATTTTCTTGTAGTTTTTCCCCCCTCTGGAAAATGTTGGAATAGCAATTCAAGTTGTGCTGTGATTGCTTTGTTTTCCCTTCTTTCCAATTTACTATTCATGTGTCATCATTGAGCACATCATCATATGAGCTGTTGGAAGTGTTGAATGACCCAGGAATTTTTATTTGTACCCAAATTGTTAATCTTGTTTTTTTTTCTTTCTTTCTTTCCCAGGTCAGCTCTGCAGACTCTGCATAAGGTGAGCTCCAAGGCACGTGAACACAACTACTTTCTGGGAGGTCTCACGCATGACTGGGTCAGTTACTATGAGCAGCGTATTGAGTCTGATCGTTCGTGCCTCAATGAATGGCATGCCATGGATAACCTGGAGTCACGGAGACCACCCTCACCTGACTCCGTACGAACCAAGTAAGTCCACTTTTCTTATATTATAGATAATGTGGATAAGTCTAAAAGTAAGTTTGTTGTGATTGGGTGTTATTGAGATGATACCATATTTGACATGTTTCATTGTCTGCTTTTGTTAAGCATGTACATCATGTCAAAAGTTTGCTCTGCTCTCCTTGTCAGTAAAAACACATAAGTCATTAACCCTGTTTTGTTGAGCTCAGTGGGTGGGAATGATGTCTTTGCTAGGTTAGGTTCCATACTCTTTGTATTTTATCCAGTGATGGAGACAAAACATTGTGTGTTTCTGCAAGAAATGAGATGATCGGAAGAGTCATGCATTAATCTGTGTCACCTAAACTGCTAATCTAGCTCATCATCAAATCTCAAGAGATGCCTGAGTTATGTGTTTTGTGTGAAGTATCTACTGTCTGTAGAAGACTGAGCTATTGAGTTTTTTTTTTGTTTCTGGCTGTAAGTAACAAATTTGTATTCAGAAGCCGATCTGCTTCCACCCTCAGGTATTGGGAAATACATGTATTCTAGTGGACCCCATTGGAAAGAGCTTGTTGCAGGCACTGAGTACCACCATCAGCACAGCTGGTGAAAATCTTGTCCTTAGGTTGTAACAGGAAGTCCTGGAGACAACCAGTAGACAAAATTTGGTTTTGGTCACATATTTTAGCCAGTAGTATTGAGTGTTGTGCCCTGTGCCTGAGAGTGTCATTTTGAGGGGTCCACCAAGAAGGTGAATTTCCTGGTCCCTGATAACTAAACAAAGATAATGACTGCAGTTGTATAGGATGTGAAGTTGTGTGATTTGCAGGTACATGCCTTTGAGACCACAGAATGTCACATCCCTGACATTGTAACTGTAATTTCTACCACTGTGAGAATCTCAGATTTTACACAGTGATTCACTATTGGAGGTTTTTGATCGCAGCTTACCACAGTTAAACAGATAACTGTAATTCAGGTTCTCAAGGTCTTAGCATATTTTGCTCTATGACTTAGTGCAATAAAAGTTTGTTTTTATCAGGAAATTTTAGGTTGAGGAAGTGGGGTATGATTTGGTATAGCTATCAAAATTCTGATTGTGTAATTATTTCTTTAGGAACTGAGACACATAATGTGTGTAAGATTTAGAAATTTGTATTTGACTGAAGGTATTCAATCTTATGATGAAGCAGGTAACTTTATTAGTGTTCCAGGTTCATGTCATGAAAACTGTACTGTGGATTTTATTATGTTTAGGCCACATGAGCGGGAGGAGACCGAACGTGTGATCCGCTGCACTTTAAAGGAAATCATGATGTCAGTGGACTTGGATGAAGTAACCTCCAAATACATCAGAGGTCGCCTGGAGGAAGACCTTGACATGGACCTAGGGGAATTCAAACCGTTTATTGATCAGGAGATGCTTACGATACTGGGACAGATGGATGCAGCTACAGAGATTTTTGACCATGTGTACCTTGGCTCTGAGTGGAATGCTTCCAATCTGGAGGAGCTTCAGAAAAATGGGTTAGTATAGGCCTGATGAGTGGCCTGTCATTTGTGGGGTTTCATGGCAGTGAGTATTAAGATCACCGTATTTATGAATGTGATTCCCCGTATTTTGGTAGACAGGCACTAACATTTTGGAGTAGCCTGCTGCTTGTATCTTCAGGCTAGGGGATTTAAGGCAGCAAGTTCCTCAAAAGTATGGCACCAATCAGCCAAACTATATGACATCACATTCCAGCATACCACAGTCATAATGAGACTCTTACAGTGATGAAGATTCAATGTTACAGTCTCCTGGGATGTGACATAGTATAAATTGATAGATACATATAAATGTTTCAGAAGTATGTGCTGCAGCCTTGAAAATGGAGGCAGCATATTCCTCTGAAACACTGGTACCATTCTGTCACTGTATCCAGTAATGCATCCGAGAAGAGTCTTAACCTTGGTACTTCTGTGTAGAAATTCTGCTTCCTCGAAGTTTAGTATATAAGCTAATTCATGCTGTAAACAACATGCATGTATGCTGTAATTAATGTATTGTCTCACATTTTAAAATATGCAAAATCATGTATGTTTTTTGTATGAATTAGGAAGCCAGTGAACTAACCTCATTCTCCATGGTTTTCTGTTTTTATTAAATGTTGTTAGCTGGTTGAGGCTAAGTTGTAGTGGGATCTGGCAGTGCAAAACTATTTAGACAGTGCTGTCATATAGTGCAGAAAAGTAAACTTGGAACAGGGAAGTTAGAAAGCAGGCCAGTCTGAATAAGTCATCAACCTTGTTCCCCTGTCTTACCCAAACTATGTCTCTTGGAATGCACTTTCAACATTAGGTCCTAGCTATAATTTGCCATCTGTTAAAATAGGTAGCAGTGTTATTGGCCATGGTATTCAGTTTGATCCTTGGACAGGGGTTCCCAAGATGGGACTGTAAACTGGAGATTAATTAATCCAGAAATGTGTAATATTTCAGACTCAAAACTCTGAAGGAACTTTGGAAGATCAGATATATTAGGCACTTGTCTCCTGGCACAGATGCGACCTTGACAGCTCCAAGCATAGGCTGCAACTTCCTGTTGTGAACTTTGCCCTTGATCTTTTCCAGATGTGAGATAGCAGGGAAGGGACTGTGTCAGTTGACATCAGTAAAACCTAAGTGACATTTGTATGGTCTCCCTTATCTGAATTTGGGGTTCTGCAGCAAGATACTAAGAGGCAATAAGAGCACTCCATTTCAGAATTTTAAATTTGCAAACACATTGTGTAACACTTGATATAGCTATGCCTGAGCATGGTACCTGTATAGAACAGTTGGATTTTGGCAGTAGATCTCTTTATGTCTTTGTTTCTGCCATGTGACACGTATTCAGTGTTAATTAAGTTTAATTTAAATTGTTAGCAGTAAGTGCATTTTGATTTCTGTATTGGAGAACTGGGAAGTGCTAAATTCATTTGATGTGTGTGGATGGCAAATTATTGCATAAATTAAGAACAACAGTTAAATTCAGTGCTGAACCTTATGATTATTGTTGTGCAGTCCTTGACATTATAAACAGTGAAGTGACTGTGTCCTTCTGCATCAGTGGACTGCAGCCCGTAGGAATCTGGCTAAATGAACTGTTTGACCAGAGACAGAGTATTCATTGATTCATATCTTATCCAGTGAAAGGGTTCGTTGCCAGCTTGACACTTCCCAAAAAATATTCCAGAAGGTAGGTCCCATGTTCCCACCAAACTCTTTGACTTACTCTAACCCACAACTGTGACAAGCAAAGAGGTGGGATTATTTGAGCAGCAGTATAAAATGAGAATGATTCAGGAGTGGTAAATGCAAAGTGAAGAAAGCCTGTTTTACAGAGTGATTCATATAGAACACCTGGGTCATTGAGGCCTATAATTTTGTAATTATAGCGCGATATGTAGAGGATGCAGAAAATTGCTCATGCATAGTAGCTGCATGAAAAGGCAATGCTTCTGTAGCAAGTTCCATTGGCTTCTGATCATTCATTCAAGAATTACAGTCAAAAACAACCTGGACATTCTGTGTGAATCGGTCTGCATTTATAGAACTTTTTCCTTACACAGTGCAATTTGCTGTTATTTATGACAAAATTTAAAAATATATTGTATTGACTTTTTTCAGTGTTCATCATATTTTGAATGTGACACGAGAGATAGACAACTTCTTCCCAGGAATGTTTAATTATTTAAATATTCGTGTTTATGATGATGAGAAGACGGACCTTTTGAAACACTGGGATAACACGTTTAAGTACATCACAAGAGCAAGGTGAGGATTTCAGAGCAATAGTGAACAATACTGAAGTTTGTAAGAAGGAAGTAGCTGTACCACCTATCTCATTAAACCAGGATGGTTCAGAATCTTAGCATATGAAATACAAGTGTATTTGAAATTTGTTGTATGAAAGATTGAAATTTATTTATGAATAAATTTATGCCTATACGTGTTTGGTGTTGTAATTGGCCAGAACAGAAAGTTTCTTTGTTGCTGTGAGTGTTGTATGATAGAGATTTTACAGGGTATGGAAATTGATTTGGGTCAGTAATATTTCCCTTTGTTTTATATCATTACTGCTCCGCTAATGTTACGGCTTAGGCCATCAAATCTGTTGGATCTCCCTTATAATTTAAATTTGTTCACTCTATTGTTTCTCGGTTTTACACAGATTTATTCTGAGGGGCATGTGTTGTGGATGCAGTCTAAAAACATGGTTACTGATCTGTTTATATACTGTGTTACTTTGTTTGTGACACTATTTTAAATGGAAGTGACATTTTGTGTGTGAAAAACAGATATCTTTGTTATGCTTTTTCATTATGTAGCCTTCAAAAGTTGCTGTTGTTCTGAACAGGGTAACTGTCAGATCTGTGGAACATTTTGGGACTGTTTTTCTGATTTCTGTCTCTTATGTCTACATTAATAATGTTCTTCATAATTACTGGGCTGGTGTATCAAGTTTTTGTATGTGCTTCATACTAGTAGGTATAGCAGATGTATGCAAATTAGTATGTATTAACAAGGCAAGATATGAGATTTCCACATTATTGATGCTGAGGGTTCAGATCTTCTGGTTTGTTATTCTGAGTAATGGGGTTATTGATTCCTGATGTTCTGAAGGAACATACCATCCATATCTTCAAGGATGCGGTCATAGAATGTTTGTAGGACTCCTTGATCCTTGACAATGAAGGCAGTTTGTTCCTTTGAAACATTTGGAACCACTAACCCTCCGACCCAGAATAACAGACTAAAAGAATTGAATCCTTAGATGTTGAAAAACCACCAATAAAATTAATGATTTGACTGCCTGAAGAGGTAGTATATGTTAAGGTGATGTAAAGTTGTCCCTTTGTATGCCGTGAAGGCACATGAAATATTGGAGATTTAACTGTGGATGTATTTAATCTTGGCACTAAATGGAGGTGAGTAGTCAGGTTTATGCCTTGCATGGGTCCCAGCACCAGTATAGATGTTTTGGAGAAGAGATAAATCTCTTGTCCTTGCCAGCAATCCAATCATGATTCGTCTAATGTCCAGTCTCTAGCCTAGTGACTATACTGATTACATCGCCATGGCTTCCATTTTTAAGTATATAAAAGTATGCAAATTCTTACTGTGTGAAACCTTTATTTTTTGCAGGAAAGAGGGCTCCAAAGTGCTGGTTCACTGTAAAATGGGTGTCAGCAGGTCTGCATCTGTTGTGGTTGCATATGCCATGAAAGCATATAACTGGGACTTCAAGGAAGCTTTTGAATATGTGAAGCAGAAGCGAAGTTGTATTAAGCCAAATGCAAGCTTTATATCACAGTTGGAAACATACCAGGGTATCTTAGATGCAATGAAAAACCGTGAAAAGTTGCAACGGTCCAAGTCGGAGACAAATCTTAAATCCCCAGGACTTGTAGCCAAGGCAGAGCAACGGACTGGATGTAATGGACTGAAGGGAACAGCAAGGCAGGAACCTGTGCTAGGCTCGGAGTCTTTGCCCTGTTCACAGGCGCTGGGGGTTGATTGGACAGCCGCATCTGGAGAAGAGTTGAGCAGGAATGGTGGGCGGCCCAAATCATGGTCACCTGACAATGCCACTGCTTTGATTTTCTTGGGAAATGTGACAGGTTTGTATTTCTGGAGAGTTTGTACAGTATAAAAGATACTCAAGTGAAAACAGTGATTTTCACATTGAGGAAATCTGATCATTTATTTGGAAAGGCAGAGCTTGTAAAGTTGTTCTCAGAATGCAATAGTCTTTATGATGCCATTCACCTACCTGGGTGGCAGAAAGAAAGTAGCATCATGCAGGTTTCTTATCACTGTCCATTGTCAGCTACACCCACTCTATTACGAAAGCAGTGTTAATAAAGCATTAATCAAAATCAAATTTTCTGTTGATACATGATTGTGTCAACTGTGTAGGCAACATTTTTTAAGTTTTGATTCTTGTGACGTGTCTCTCAGTTAAAATCAGTAGCTTGAGGTAACATTACTTAACTACTGTGTGAGCGAGTCAGAGATTTACTTCACTGTTATCTGACACTTTCTGCTTGGTACATGTGAACTGATGCACATTTCTGTATGTCAGAGAAAAATACTGCAATAATAATGTTGAAAATCTTAGGCATCACCATACAAAATTTCATTGCCTTTGCAACCAGGTGCCAGGTATTTGTATACCCCTGATATACAGTATTAATAAACAAATTGGTTAAAGCATGGGCATTCCTGACTGCCAACTTGCCTTATGTCTGTAACTGAAATGTGGTGTTGAATAGCTGATCAAGTGACTATCCCTTAATTTTGTGTAGAGACAGCAAAAGCTCACATTTATCTGCTATGTTACATCAGTATTTGAAATTTAACCAGTGGTTAATTGTTAATTATCATGTGTGGGAATCATTGGTTAAGTATGCACATATGATTGAATGTGTAAAATTTGGTGCCATCTTAACTCAAGCAAATATGTGCTGATCTAGAGTAATAATATTTGTAGAAGCATCATAGTCAGATAAATATTACAAAAGATAATGTAGCATAATGAATAGTATTTGGGGTAGTGACTTGTGTCAAGTTACAAGGCAGAGTATTTTCATTTCATTACTCTTTGTAGGAAAGAGCTATATTCAACATTGTGTTTATAAAATGTTTCCCAGTGATATAAGTTTTTTATTTCCCAGCATTGTAGGTTAGGTAGCACTGGAAAAGGATACTTTGCTCCATATAAGTGTTCCTCTGTATGTATGTTCATTACGTCCAACGTGATGAATCCTGCTTCCCCAAACGAGAGACATATTTGTTTAATTGCACAGAATGCTTGTTTTTGTGTGATAGGTCCTACATCAGTTTCCCTGGAGCAACTGAATCTAGAGGGATCATCAACAGTGAAGCAGGACACATTTGCAAGAACTGCATGCTGTCAACTAGAAATGAAGCTGCCAAAACCCAGCCAACATGATGGAATTTCTCCAGCACTGCCTGGGACAGAAAAGAGTGATGCAGCAGCCCGTAATTACAACCTCAATGTGCGCATGCCGTGTGGAAATGGACAGGCTTACAGTGTGTCTCAGAACAAAGTAGTGTACCTGCCTGCCTCTTGCTGTCAGGAGAAACAGTCCATGACTGAAGCTGAATGTTCCTCAGTGGCAGAAGTTGTAGTTCAGTCAGTAAAGCATCGAGTCAGTGAATTGGAATTACAGAACAGTAATACTAATGGGGCAACAAGCAAGAAGTTATCCTTGGATAGAAAAGGATTGGTTCTTAATCTTACGACACAGTTTGAATCAAGCAGTTCAAAACCTAGCTCTCCAAATACTGCAGATGGAGAACAGGCAGAGAGACAGTGTAGTCAGGCAGATGAAGGAGATAAGCAGACAGCAGAGTCACAAACCAAGGTGGCTCCACAGATGCTTACTGCAGTCCTAGTCAAGAAGGAGATATGGGACCCTGGGGAGAAAGAATCTCCCACAGTTTATGCTGTGGAACATGTTACTTCTTCTCCACCCAATTCTCCTATTTCCCAGTGCACGGTGCCAACGGATAGTGACTCCCTAGTCTGGACCTCTTCTACTGAAGTGGCAGAGAAATGTGTGCATGAACCTGTAAGCAACAAAGCTGAGGATGTGATATTTGTTTCTGAGTACAAGTTGGGGGATACAGAAACTGGAGAAGGACTGTCAACACAAAGTCAAGTAGTGACAGGGAACAAAATGTTACCAAGGAAAGAGGGAGACCCATTCTCTGCTCAGCTGGACCGTGTGTTTGAACGAGAAGAACGCAAGCAGCAAAGGACAGTGATACCAGGAACTGCACCTGCTACAAATGCAGTTCCACTGCCACCACCATTACTACCTCCGTGTGTCACAGAAGTTTCAAGTGAGGCTTCTAGCAGAGACTGTCCATCACGGCAAAGTTCGTGGAGTTCTTATGACAGTGCTGTTGTGCTTGGTTTCCAAGGTGAGGCTCGTGATGCACCATCCCGCCAGAGTTCATGGGGATCAGGAGACACAAGATGGACATATAGTGGGGGAGGTACATTACCGTCACGTAACAGTTCCTGGGGGTCATATGACATGCGGCCGCCTATGCAATATGTGAATGAACGTGGTGAAAAACAGCAGCAGGCAGTTCAGACTCAATCAGATGACTTGTTTGGGAGCAGCAGCAGTGGCATGTTTCTGTATGATCGTGATGAAATACCATGGTATCCTGGTACCGTGAAGAGAACAAAGCAGAAACTCGAGGAGGGCACTGGCACTGTGAAGCGCGTGTGTTCTGATGCTCAGCAACGAAGTGAATCTCCTGCATCTTCAGTGATTGGCACTCAAGACTCCCCATCATCCCTCATCAGGACTGGAGATTCTACTACAGGCAAGAATGTAAAGATCCATGGACCCCGCCCATACCGGAGCCCTTCTTCAGACAGATTACTCCCTGCTACAGGCTTTTCTTTTCCTTCATCTGACCCTCATTCTGGGAATGTTGGCATCCCATTTGAGGTTCAAAGTCCTGTCATGATTCACTATGCTAGCTCTCCTACACTATGTTCACACCAAAGAATAGCCAGTGAGAGTGATGAATCAATTAACACTGGTCCTGGTACTGCTGAGAAGATGGCCATCTCCCAGCCAAATATCACTTTCTTGGATTCTGCAGATGCTAATGATAGATTAGTGGAAGAAGGACTGTCCCTTCAGTCTAGTGCCATATCGAGACGAACAGACTTTGATAGGGAATATTGCTCTTCAGTGGTGGTACCCGATTCTCATTCTCACACATCATGCTCTCTCTCAGTCAGTGCCCCCACTACATCATCTGTTAGTTTAGTGGAAGGTATGGAACCCCTTACTCCTCCTTCGCATTCCCTCCCTTCAGTCTGTCTAGTTCCACATGATCTGTCTGCAGCTGTCTCGTGTGAATCAGTGAGCGAAACTAGTCCTTGTATTATCAGCACCACTCAGTGTGCATCTGTGAAACATCAGAAGAAAGTGTTGGAAAACTTGACAAATGTGACCAGAAGAAGCACATCTGTTGACAGTTCTGCAGTTGTTACCAAAGACATTAATGCACTGCCAAGATCTCCAGAGGCTGTGGACAGCCAGAAAAGTGTTTCAGGTTTTGTGAAAAATCTGAAGAAAGAATTTGAAGCAAAGTCTGTAAATAAGATAGAAAAATGTGGCATTACAACCAGTGAAGTACCTGCAGGTGATAGTGATCAGAAGAGACCTCCAGATGGCTTAAAGACACGTAGTCTTCCATCGTCACCTGTCAGCAGTCACCCGGAGTGCAAGTCTCCAAATTCTGCATCTACTGTTGAAGATTTGTCAGTGAAAGTGTTGGTGGGAAAGTATGAAGTGAGTAAAAACACCATGGGGCAATCTGATTCACCTCCTCTTGGACGCAGACAGAGGTTGTCAGATAATGAGATGCTGCAGAGGAGAACATTGACATCCCAACAGCAACCACCTGTTCCCTTACGAAAATCCAGTCTTGAGATTCCATATATTCAGAATAATGCAAATAAACATTCATCTTTATTGGCTCGTAACCTGCGCAATGGTAATGAAGGGCCAAATGCACGGCCTCCCATGGTGCCACATGTGCGTAGCTATGTGGCGCCATCACCCAGTGTTGTGGTTGCCAGTGTCGTGGCAAAGGCTGCCAGTAAAAAACAGCAGCAGGGCAAGACTCACCCACTGGCCCACCTCACAATAAATAAGCCTCGTCACACCAACACTGTGTACAATACCATGTGATGGCAGGAAGTGTGATTAAAATGTTTTATTTCTATTAATTTATGAAATGAATCTGGTACTCTGTCAACCAGCTGTAATCCACCATTGAGTGTTTGCATATATGTGGGTGCGCACGTGTGCATGTGCGAGTGAGTGAGCATGTTTGCACGTGTAAATTGTTTTTAATGCCCTCAGTTTTGGTATTCATGTTTCTTACAGAAATCATGTCCTTTCCCATGCTCATGTTCATTAACATAAATATCTGTTACCAGATAGTGACGTGCTTACCGAACACAGGGAAATATGAGGAACTAGCAAATACTGTTAACCTCATTATTGTACTGTATAAATATTTTATTACACTGCCACAAAGTACAGCTGATAATGTGAAGCTAGAATCACCAGTAATACTGATCCAAAGAAAAGTTCTGTAACACAAGATTGAAATTAGAAACCGTTTTCTTTGGCTTACAAGTAGACACAGTATTATGCATAAGTAAGGTAAGCAGTACAAGGAAGTGTTTTCCTTGGGTGAGATCCATGTACATTAGTGTTATTTCAAGGCTGATTGGCAGCTCTTTTTATGTTTTAAAAAATTCTCTTGACATTGGATTTTTCTGACCAAATGTGAAAATGACTATACTTACAATGAAAACAGTTCCTCTTATAATTTGTATTATATTCCAGAATAGTGCTTGTAGTATGTTTGTATTGTCATATTTGTTTCAAGAAGTGATATTAGTGATTCCAAAAAAATTTTTAATACCTATGTTCACTCATTTGTTGACAGAAATGGATCTCATCTCTTATATACCACATAATGAGTAGTTTTAAATTGAGTAAGTCCATGGAATTGGATCAGTTGGCATCTAAATTTTATGTAAACATGCTTGATGTCAAGTTATTCAGATGATGATGTACACCAGTTTAGTTTGTGATATATCATTTAGCATTAGACACTAATAATTGTTGACCTGAATTGTGGGAAAGGACCAGTAACATCACATTTCCAAAGCCTCTATTGTGTTACTGCTTGTCTGTTTTTGCATACAGAATTTGGGTAGGAAATATTTGGATTCAGATTTTCTTAATGGTTGTATTTCATTAAAAATTCTTACCCTGTGTGCCTAAAACCCTGACCTAGCCTTTTCCTCACATTGTGCCCTCATTAATCTGAGCCATTGGATACAGGAAAGTATGGAATGGTGACTGAAGCAGTGCTTTGAACTGAAATGGCTGTCAAGAAATCTAGTCTTTAATGTGTGTGTGTGCATAAACTTGGAGCACACAAGGTGTGGTGCAACATTCCAAGGCCTGAAGACAAGCAAAACCAACTAACATTATGTTGTTAGTTATGTGGCAAGCTGTAGCTTTGAGTGATAGACAAAGCGCCAGCCTTGCTTGGACATGTCGAAGAAATGGGAAGACTTCAACGTGCGTCTTAATTGATTTTGACCTTCACTAGTTGTGCCCATTAGTGTTTTTGCTTTGTGTATGCATATATGTATGTGATCTGTGCATTGTAAAATTTTTGTACCATAGTTTGTATGAAATAAGTACATATATTGTTTACTGCTGGACATGGCTATTAATATTTATGAACCTCCTAAACTTTCTTGTACAGTAGCATATATGGTAATGTACAAAATTATGCAGGAATCTTCCTGTAACAGCATGTTACCCTTGTTAAAAGGATCAGAACTGAAATTAAACACACTGTTAAGATATGGAGCTGGGATTGTGACTAGGCTGTATGCTGGATGATGTCAGAATGTGCTGGCATGTTGTCATGTAAAAGGAATGAACTGCCTTTCTTTCAAACTTGTAGTCCCACTCTTGAAATCGGGTTCCACAACCTTGCCAGCACCTGACCATGGAATTCATTGTTCACTATTTTTCCTTCAGGCATAAATTCTTTGTGGATCACATTAAAAAAAGTGATAGGTGTTGTTTTAACCCTCAGATTTGCAAGCAATGGGCCTTGGTGATTTTGTTCTCCACCTTATACTCTGATAGATCTGGATGGAGTCCTCACGAGGTGCAATTCTGTGTCCCTTTTGCTCATCCATGAGATTTGTGTGGAAGAGACTTTGCACACATCTTCCTCTTTTGCAAACCTTCATGAAGAATCTGATGTAATTGTTTCCCACTCATTGTGCAGTGGATACTTGATCAATTTTATGGTCATTTGGTGGTCTCTGGCTGCCAGTTTATGAGCTATTGCAACTGTTTACAGATTCCGGGCCACTGATGGCTGGTCACTCCTCGGATCATCTTCAAGGTTTCAAGGTCCTTACATTCTCTGTAAATCTTGTAAACCATTCAGAGTCATACGTGCAAGACAGAGCATTTCTGTATACAATTTTGACCGTTATGTTTGCTAATGTGGCTGTTTCTCAAGGTTCAGACCAAACTTGATGTTTGCTTGCTGCTTTGTGTCAACAAAGAAATTCATTACTTATATGTGGCATTGCTAAGGATGAACTGATGGAGCTAGAACTCTGTATTCATTAATCCTTGCTTGACCCAACAGAAATGCACTGATTAAGTTTATGTGCCAAACCATGCTTGCACAGTGGCATCATCTCCAAAACTTTGTGTGCTGTCATAATGACATCACACAAAATATGAAGAATAGACGTAATACAGTTCATAATTTGATGGGTATTGGTGTTGTCAGTTGTTGGCAATTGCCATTCACTTTTTTTTTTAAATGTGACTCAAAATCAAATGATGTGCTAAAACTTGTATGGAGAACACTCATCTGCAATGAGTTGTTCAGATTATAGAGGGTTTAGTTACCCAGAGCCAATTAAATTATGGAAATTTTTGTTACCATTCAGTGCAAAATCTTTTATCTTCCCATGTCCTGCCTAGACATAGAAGTAATTCCACTTGCTGTTTTATATTCGTGCGAAACCTGGTAATTACTGTTAGGAGAACACATATTTAAGAGTTCAGTCTTTTGGATTGTGACACTGCAGTATTGTAAGTGGATATCAGTGATTCAGAGAAAAATGGTACCTCCGTCTTCAAAGCATGAAATATTTGTGTCAACCTACAAAACTGCATGGTGTCAACAGTACAAAAGACTACATTCGAAGCAACCTGAAAACTCATGTAGACTGACAATGTTCAAGAGCAGTGTGGTGAGGAGAGTGGAAGATGGACAAAATTATATATACTGAAGAGCTTCGTAATTTAGACTCTCAATCTAAATTGGAAAGGGTATGTAGTCAAACACAACTATGTCAATTAAGGTGTATTTAATGGCTATACTAGACAACTACATGTTTCAGCCTTTACTGGCCATCTTCAGGTTGTCTTCAAGAGAACTTAAGGTCCTACTATATACACTGTGCGCGGACGTGGTGCAGAGATCTCTACATATGGGCCTTATTGCGAAATGTAATTTCTATATGTGGTGGTATGCTCTGACTAGAGGCACGATAGGGTCTGGTGGCTAGTGTCAAGTTTGAAGAACCTTCAAACTTGACACTAGCCACTAGACCCTATCGTGCCTCTAGTCAGAGCATACCACCACATATTGAAATTACATTTCGCAATAAGGCCCATATGTAGAGATCTCTGCACCACGTGCACGCACAGTGTATATAGTAGGACCTTAAGTTCTCTTGAAGACAACCTGAAGATGGCCAGTAAAGGCCGAAACATGTAGTTGTCTAGTATAGCCATTAAATACACCTTAATTGACATAGTTGTGTTTGACTA
>Ga0123357_10002132_pt1 | contig 21798 bp, 18 predicted proteins | sample TergutEmb28metaG_FD_89873 | JGI IMG/M metagenome (GOLD analysis project Ga0123357, IMG submission 89873) | Embiratermes neotenicus P4 segment gut microbial communities from Petit-Saut dam, French Guiana - Emb289 P4 | ecosystem: Host-associated > Arthropoda: Insects > Digestive system > Gut ... | reverse complement strand
TCCATATTTCATCTTGCCGGACAGGTAGCTATGACAACATCTATAGCAAATCCGCGCCTTGATTTTGAAACAAACGCGCTCGGCACGTTTAATATGTTGGAAGCAATCAGACAGTATTCGCCTAAAACAAACATCATTTATTCTTCTACAAACAAAGTTTACGGAGATTTGGAGCAATATACATACTCCGAAAAAGAAACAAGATACGTCTGTAACGAAAAACCAGAAGGCTTTGACGAAAAAGTAACTCTTGATTTTCATTCCCCTTACGGCTGCTCCAAGGGAGCCGCAGACCAGTATATGCTCGACTGGGCAAGAATGTTCGGGCTTAACACCGTTGTTTTTCGCCACAGCTCAATGTACGGCGGCAGACAGTTCGCCACTTATGACCAGGGCTGGATAGGCTGGTTCTGTCAGAAAGCAGTTGAAACTCAAAGCAACACGCTCAAAGAACCTTTCACAATTTCCGGAAACGGCAAACAAGTCCGAGACGTTTTGCACGCGGAAGACATGGTAAATTTATATTTTTCCTGCGTTAAAAACATAGATAAAGCCAAAGGCAACGCGTTCAATATCGGCGGAGGATTCGCAAACAGCCTTTCGCTTCTTGAACTTTTTGATTTCCTTGAAAAATCTCTGAATATTAAACTCAACTATACAAAACTTCCCCCTCGCGAAAGCGACCAAAAAGTTTTTATAGCCGACATTAAAAAAGCCGAAAAGCTTATAGGTTGGAAGCCTCAGGTAAATTACCGCGAAGGCATTATAAAAATGCTTGAATGGGTAAAATCAGGAGTAAAGTAATGAATAAAATCTTAACGATTATAAAACAAAACTTGCGTTTAGAACATATTTTTATATCGGCTATGTTCATTTTGACTTTTTGTTTTATTTTCAATTTAGCCAAGAACCCTTCCGGAACTCAAATTGAAACGCTCGGCTTATACAACGTCCACCGCGGCGGCGAATATTTTTATGACTTATACATCCCCGCAAATTATTCCGCGGACAGAAACGTTTATTTTAACGAAAGACAGCCTCAGCCTAAAGATTTCCCAAAAAACTATCTTCCGTTGACTTATATGATTCAATATTTTTTTGCCAAAACCGCAAATTACTTAGACTTTGGAATAAACGCGATATATACGGACATATCGCTTATAACTTCAAATTTATTCATAATCTTTTTTAGCGTTATACTGTTCATTGCCTTATATGATTTAAAACAAGGAGGCAAAACAATAAAATTTTTAACGATATCCGCTCTATTTTTTTCATGGGCGTATATACGCGCGTATCAAATTGGAAATATCGCCGTAGTTTCTACGGTTTTATCCGTATTTTTTTTATTATACCACGATAGTAAAAACAAATTCATAAAAGAAGCGGCATTTATTTCCTTAGCTTTTGCGGGGGCATTGAAGATATATCCTCTATTATTCGGCGTTGTTTTGCTGTATGACAAGCAATATAAACCGGTATTTAGAATCGCGGTTTATTTTTTTATATTGGCAATTGCTCCTTTTCTTTTTTTTACGACCAAAGAACACGGCATTATCGACAACATTCTCAAATGCGCCGGCAATATAAAAGATTTCTCAAAGACACAGATTTCTTATTCCTTTCAAATATATCCTAATCATCCCGTCGGAACAGGCCTTAAAAACGCAATAACTTTATCTGTTATGCTATTTAAAATACTGGCGGTAATATCGCTTGTAACCGCGTATTTCCAAAATGTTAAATGGAAGAAAATTTTCCTCTTAATGTTTGCGGTTTATTATCTCACTTCTACGTCCGGAATTTACTACATGCTGTTGTTTTTTGTCCCGATAGTTTTATTTTTAAATGAAAAATATCTTTCTTTAAAGAACTTGGCATACCTCATATTCATACTTCTAATTTTAAACCCTTATCAGTTTCCAGAAATAGCTGGATACAGCTTAACGGGATTTTTACGAAGGATATCTTTGATATTGATATTTTTAATGCTTTTTGCGGATTCTGTTGTAGTATCCGTTTCGGCATTGCGCAAAAAATATTCAAAGGCGGCTGCAAATAATGAGCGTGTCTGTAATAATTCCTGCTTATAAAGAAGAAGAAAATTTAAAAATACTTTTACCCGCAGTAAAGAGCGCCTTGAATTCTGCGCATATCGCGCATGAAGTTATCGTTGTAGGCCCTTTAGTCGACACTGATAATTCCAGAAAGATTTGTCTAGACTACGGCTGTACATATATCAATAGAGAAAACGGGAATAATTACGGTGATGCCGTTCGAACCGGCATAAGGCTAGCAAAAAACGAATATATCATGATGATGGACGCCGACGGCTCGCATGACCCCGAGGATATAAAGCGACTTCACAAAGAAATAATTTCGTCATCGGCAGATATAGTTATCGGCTCAAGATACATCAAAGGCGGCAAAACACATAACACCTTAATCTTAAAATTTATGTCTTACGCTTTAAATACCACATATCGTTTTGTATTTGAAATAAACGTTCAGGACATTTCAAATAGTTTCAGAATATATAATGCCGAAAAATTAAAAAAATTAAATCTTCAATGCAACGATTTCGACGTGGTTGAAGAAATACTTATATTGCTCAACAGCATACATTCCGCAAAAATAAAAGAGATTCCCGTGGAATTCAAAAAACGCGCTATTGGAAACTCAAAAAGAAATCTGATGAAATTCATATTCTCATATTTAGATACGATGTTTAAACTGTATAAAATAAAAACCGGTATAAAAAAGAAAAAGGACAAATAGATGCATTGTGAACTTTCAATATGCATACCGACTTATAACCGCGCGAAATACGTTAAAGACGCTATTGAAAGCATTATTCGTCAAATTACTCCCGACATAAAAGATAAGATAGAGATTTGCGTTTCTGACAACGCATCGGAAGATAACACCGAAGAAATAGTAAACGGCTTCAAACAATCACACCCCCATATAACTTATTTCCGCTGGGATAAAAATATGGGCGCGGATAACAACTATTTGAAAGCTGAAGAAATATCCCACGGGAAATACTGCTGGCTTATGTCAAGCGACGATATTCTTCTTCCGAATGCAATTCAAACAGTTCTTGGAAAAGTATCGCAATATCAAGCATTTCAAATTTTTGCGGTAAACACAATAATGTTCGACATTGATTTAAACAACCCCGTATGTCAAAGTTATTATAAAACCGATTTGATATATACGGATAAAAAAACGATAATAAAAGAACTTGGCGCATCTTTTGGATATATAAGCGGATTTGTTTTTCAAAAACATCTTTGGGATGAATTTGCGAAGTATAGAAGATTTATCGGAAGCGCATACAGCCTAACTTACATATACTATGAAATGGTAAAAAATGGAGCGAAGCTTATAAAAATTGCCGAGCCTCTTGTGGGATACAGGGCTTCAAACGATTCTTTTTTATCTAACGGCAGCTACAAAAGGGTAAAACTTGATATTTTGGGTTATAACGACATAGCGTCTTTTGTTTTTGGAAAAAGTTCAAAAGAATTATCCCAAATAAATGCATCTGTAATAAAGCTGCATGTTTTTAACCATATTCTTATAGCAATATTAAATAATACAGCAAACGTTAAATACAGAATTAAAGTTTTTGGGCTTTGTTTTAAGTACTACAAATTTTATCCATATTTTTGGATTAAAGTTTTGCCACTATTGATGACGCCGGCATTTGTCTTAAAGTTTATACGGTTAATATACAGAAAAACTTTAAAGAAAAAATAAGATGACACATTAAAAGTCAGAGGATAACAGTGAGAATAAATATATTTTTGCGAGCACATAGGCGTATCAATCGCATAATAAAAGAGCATAACATAAGAAAATATTTTTTATCTTTAGATAGACAGCAAGATCCCGAAATTTTAGATATCGTCAGCTATTTTAAAAAAAACAAATTTTCTATTTTCCCTTATGAATTTCAAAAAACATATCATGCGAAAGATATTACGGTATATGAAGACGAATATTCGAAAATGAGCTACGTCATTCACAAAAATAAAAAAATGTATTTTCCAAGATATATGGAACGCAGTAAAATTAGAAATTATTATAACGGTATTCTTAAAGAGCAGGACAATGATTCTCCCCACAGATACGAAACCAAAGGGTTTACGGTTAAAAACGGCGATATAATAGCCGATATAGGAGCCGCAGAGGGAGTTTGGGCTTTGGAAAATGTCGAAAAAGCCGCACAAGTATTTTTATTCGAATGTGAAAACAGATGGATACAAGCTCTTCAAAAAACATTTGAACCATGGAAAGAAAAAGTTGTTATAGTAAACAAGTATATATCGAATATTACGGAAGGCGACAAAACAACTTTGGATGATTTTTTGCAAGGAAACAGGATTAATTTTATAAAAGCCGATATAGAAGGTATGGAAACTTTATTATTGGAAGGAGCCAAAGAGACTCTTTCGAAACAAAATGATATTAAACTTCTTTTATGTTCCTATCACAAGCAGAACGACGAAAAAGACATAAAAAATTTTTTTAATGAATACGGTTTTTTTACGCAGAATTCAAAAGGGTATATGCTGTTTATTTTGGATGAAAGCTTAAAGGCTCCGTATTTAAGACGCGGCTTAATAAGAGCCTCCAAACAATCGCCGTCACACGATTCTAAAAAAGAAAATGCTAATTAAAAATCCTTTTAAAAATTTATCCACTCATTTGATTGTGGCAATAAGCGCCTGGACAAGCAAAATTATAGTGTCTTTGGTGCAGATTATAAGCATACGCACCCTTTTGTCTTACCTTGGGGAAGATCGTTACGCAGTTTACATAATAGCTTACTCTCTTGTTTCGTGGTTTGTGCTTACGGATTTCGGAGTGGGCATTTCCTTGCAAAATTTCATATCGGAATGTCGCGCAAAAAAACAATCTTATGACAAGTATCTGCTGGCAGCCCTGCAAATAGCCATAGTTTTGTTTTTAATAATGGCAACGCTTATATTTTTCCTATCTTCTCCCGTGCAAGACTTATTATTCAGAAAATTTGCAAACATCGAGGGTTTATCTTCGATGCCTATGGTGCTTACGGTCGGAATAATAACTTTAATCAGCGTGCTTTCAAACTTCGTTTTCAGAGTATATTTTGCCGAACACAAAGGCTACATAGCAAACATCATGCCTGCAATAGCCGCAATATTATCAATGGCAGCGATATTTTTAGTCAACAGATATTATCCCGTCAGGCAAAACATCACGCTGGCGCTTATAATTTTTACGCTGCCAAACCTAATTCTCGCATTTGTGCCTTTTATAAAAGTGTTTAAAAAATTCTTCACGCAGATATTTGAGATAGACATGAGTGCAATGAAAGCGTTAATCGTAAGATCCGCAAAATTCCAGGGCATAGCCGTCATAGCGATGGCTTACGCTCAAACGGATTACATAGTGATATCCCAGACTCTTGCTCCAAAATCGATCATAACATACAACATATTTATGCGCGTATTTATGTTTTTCTCATTTATATACACTTCGTTCCTTGCGGCTTTATGGCCAGTATTTAGCGAGATGTATATAGAAAAAAAACATGACGAGCTTAAAGCCCGCTTAAAAAAATGTTTGTTATACGTGACGGTTATGATGGTTCTCGGCACAGCCGCAATTTTAATTTTCTCGAACTTCATAGTAACAGCTCTCGCGCCTAACACGAATATAGTTCCGGCCGCATCACTGATATTATTGCTTGGCATATATATGCTTCTAAAAAACTGGACCGATACGTTCTCATATATGCTTCAAAGTTTTAATGCGTTAAGAGTTTTTTGGATATATTTGCCGTTTCAAACGGTTATAAATTTTGCAGCGCAGCTATATCTGTCAAAACGATACGGCGCGCAAGGTATAGTCATAGGGCTTATAATATCGTTAATCTTAACTGCGTCATGGGTGCTTCCTTACAAATTAAGAAAAAGCCTGTGGACAATTAAAGAATGATAAGGTTATAAAATAGAAAGGTAATCTGCAGCTTGGCGGCGGAAAGAATTTAAGCATAAAAATCGCACGTTAAGAAAAATCTTATCCTCTTTTTGCTTGCCAAAGCAAATACGCGTCATTTAGCGTTTTCTCTTTCTGCAAACAAAATTTTCTAATAATTCCTAGAGTCAATACATTTATAATTCTTATAAACAGCAGTGATTTTTTATAATATTTTTTAACCGCATCCTTACCATAAACCTTTTCAAAGAACAGAAATTCCCCGTAAGCATACATGGCAAGCCTTTTTCCGCTTAATTCTGAACCTTTAAATGACCCGTAAACAAGATGCGTAATCTTAGCTGCCGGAACAAAATAAGAAAAATATCCGTTTTTTGTTATTCTTACAGTAAGCTCGTCTTCTTCAAGATACATAAAAAAATCCGTATCAAATAGACCAGATTTAATAAGAGCTTCTCTTCTTATCATCATATCAGCTCCGGTTATAACATCAACTTTTATATTTTTATCCCCAAAGTTAAAATGGCCTGACAGATTTCCGCTGATAAACATCTTCAAAGCTCGAAAAATCTTACAAATAACGGATTCATTTTCTTGTAAAAATCGTTTTCTAAAAGAACCTACCGGCTTTCCTTCCGCGCCATATAGACTGCCCCCGCAAACTCCAGCCTGCGGATTCTGCTCCATAAAATCAAACAGGATTTTTATGGCATTATTTATGAGCAAAGTATCCGTATTTAAAAGAAAAACGTATTTCCCCTTAGAAGCTTTTATTCCTAAGTTATTACCGCCGCCAAACCCCAGATTCTCTTTTGATTCTATAACCGTTATTTTATCGCCGAAAGCTTTCTTAAAACCGTTTACGGAATTATCAGAAGAAGCGTTATCTACGACAAAAACTTCAAAAATGACATTTTCGGTTTTATCGAAAACAGACTTCACAGCCTCAATGGTCATTTTTTCAGTATTATAATTTACAAAGATAACGCTTACCTGCGTTTTGTCCATTTGATTTTCCCTTTTTTATATAGTCTGCCGAATATTTTAACATATTTTGCTATAATTAAATAAATTTCAAAATTTGACGTAATTTTTCAAAATATCATGCCTAATTTAACTAAAAAAAATATTCTAATAAGCATGACGGCACATATGGGAGATTTCATATGGGCTACATCGGCTTTTGCATTGCTGAAAAAAACATACCCCGAAATTAAAATAACCGTCCTTGCCGGAAATTCCGTCCAAGAACTTGTTAAAAACAATCCGGTTATAGACGAAGTTATTTATGCGCCTTATGACACCGCAGATCTTAAATCCAGAGTCAGGAAGATCTCGTGGATGCTGAAGAATATTCCTAAAATATTTCTAAAAAGATTCGATGCTGTATTCATATTCGATTATTCCAAAGCTTCGGCGCTTATATCTAAAATAGCTTTCATACCTGAAATTATAGGCGGAGATTTATTTCCGATAGGATATGACAAACCTACGGAACTCGCAAAATACCTTACGCAAAAAATTCCTTTGCGCAAAGATCAGGATAATTTGCATTTGTCCGTGGATTATCAAACTATGATAAAAACCTATTTTGGCATATACAATAACGCTATGCCGCTATTGCCTCCGGAATTCTCGCAAAAAAAGCCTAAAGACGGCAAGATAAAAATAGTTATTTGTCCTAGGGGAGCGATAAACGCCGCAAATACGCATATCTGGGATGTGGAAAATTTTACGGATGTTATAGATATTATTTCACAAGAAATAAAAGATATAGATTTTTATTTATCCGGAACAAAAGCTCATTCTTACGATATCGAGCAAATCATTAGTCGCGCAAAATATAAGAATGTTTATAATATTTCCGGCAAGACATCTATACTTGAACTTTCCAAATTGCTTGCAGATTCCTCTCTTTTAATATCGGCGGATACGGGGACCGTTCACTTGGCGGCATACGTTAACGCCGATATCATAGTTTTACGCTCGTACAACACTCCCCCTATAAAATCTATGCCCATGTCAAGCAAAGCTTTTATTTTCTGCAAAGATACGGAATGCAAAAATTGCCAATACGAGATTTTAACTGAAAACAAATCTTGCCCTTTTATGCCGCATCCTAAATGTATGACAAAGATAACGCCGCAAGAAGTGGCTCAAAAAGCCGTTGAAATTTTGAAAAAGGCGAAACAATGAAAAATATACTTGTTGTAACCAACGGCAATATAGGCGATTTCGTATTGGCAACTTCGGCACTTAAACTTCTTAGGGCTGAATTGCCTTACGCGAACATAACCTTGATTACATCAAGAAAAATCAGAGACCTAATTCCGAAGCATACGCTTACCGATGAGATTATATGGACCGATTTTTCTTTCACCCGAGGATTTTTACGACAAAGAGCGGACCAGATTATATGGTTTATAAGAAGATATTTTAAAATCAAAAAAGCAAAGTTTGACGATTGTATATTTCTAGACCATTCGAGATTTTTTGCTAGGGCCATCCCGCTGATAGGCATAAAAAATCTCATTGGTCCGGAAACATGGTGGTGCGGCAGTAATATTTCAAATCCAAACATAAAGTTTCTGACAAAAGCCGTCCAGTTGCCTAAAGATTCAGATAATAACCACATGATGGAAAGATACCAGACAATAATTAGAAGTTACTTGGAAAGCTGTAATTTATCCATTCCTGTTCTGCCGGAAACGATGAAAAATACGAACGATAAAGTTGCAAAACTTCTGAACAAAACAAAAAAATATTCAATAACTTTTTCATTGCGCGGGGACGACATAGAAGGCAATAAAAGAATATACCCGATTATGCATGCAGTCGAAATAATAAAAAATTTATCCTCCAAAATAAGCGCTGACTTTTATATTCTAGGAACGAAAGTTGCCTACGATGAGGCCGAACGCATAAAAAAAGAAACGGCAGACTCAGCGTTAGTGTCTAATCTCTGCGGGCAAACATCGCTTATGGAATTAAAATCTGTGTTTGAACAGACAGATTTGCTTATTTCGGTAGATACGGGAACAATCCATATCGCCGCGACAACAAAAACCAATATAATAGGCCTATACGGTCCGGCAAAACCAGCTCATTCGGCCCCGGTTTCGAGTAAAGCAGTTATATTGTATGCAAATGAAGATTGTTCCCCTTGCCACTATAAAAGAACGGTTTTAGGAACACCTTGCGCCTACGGCGATAATCCAAAATGTCTTTTGGATATAACTCCCGACATGGTGGTCGAAGCGGCATTGAAAGTTTTAAAATAATAAAAAAAGCCCCTGATTTTACGGGGGCTTTTTTTAATTAATCAATCTTCAATATTTAATTTTATTTGCGGATTTTTTCCACAACTTGAATGGAACACTCTTCTGCGGTATATCAAAACTAATCTCTTTAACTTTTCTGTTTGAAGCCGGTTTTGCCAACTCTTTATATATAAAATCGTCTCTGAATCCGGATTTTGCGGCTTCGTTGGCCGTTGCCGCATAATAAATCTTTTTTATATTTGACCAATATATGGCGCTTAAGCACATAGGACAAGGCTCGCAAGACGAATATATTTCACAGCCTGAAAGATCAAAGCTTTTAAGTTTTTTTGAAGCCTTTCTTATAGCCTCTATCTCGGCATGAGCGGTCGGATCATTTTTTCTTGCAACCGAATTTGCCGCAACGGAAACAATACGCCCATTTTTTACAATTACAGTCCCAAACGGCCCGCCTAAGTTTTTCTTGACGTTACGCTCAGCAATTTTTATGGCTTGAATAATGTTTTTGATTTTTTGTTTTTGTGATTTCATATATTACCCGATTTAAACGCGTAGTATTTTGAGTTTAGGCAAAGAGCGCTAGGCGATGTGTACTTCGTTCTGTACATGAGCCGACGCGCGATGCCGCATAAACTCAAAAGACCTATCGTCTCATGGTCTTGTCTTCCATTTTCTATGAAACCAAAACCACTGCTCCGGATGTTCCCTGACGGCATCTTCCAAAAGTTTGGCATATTGAGTCATGATTATTTCTACGTCTTTTTCCTGGCTGCCGGTATCGGGAAGAGGTATTTCACCTACTTTCATATCCATACTTCCGTCCTTTTGCTGAACTCCGAACGCCGTAGTTATAGGACATTTCGCTCGTAAAGCAAAAAGCGCCGCACCTTTGGGAAATGAGGCAAGTCTTCCGAAGAACGGAATAAATACCCCCTGCTTTCCGGCATCCTGATCGCACAATATCGCGACAAAATGATTATTTTTCAAAGCTTTCATAACGCTCTTAAACGCCTGAGGCGCGTTGTCTCTGGAAATAGTGCTGAACCCCTGTTTTGTCCTTATAGAATTTATCATATCGTCTATCAATTCATTGGATTGCTTGGCAACCATAACAGACATAGGATATCTTTTCGAAAAAGAGAGAGCCGTAAGCTCCCAGTTTCCAAAATGCGCCGACATCAATATGGCGCCTTTATTTTGCTTGTGAACTCTTTCCAAAATCTCCGCTTTATCTATCAACATCATATTTTTTATCTGCTCGTCGGTCATTTTCGGGAAAAACATTATATCTATAACGGTTTTGATAAAATTTTTATACGCGCCTTTGGTTATGCGCATAATTTCTTTACAGCTTTTTTCCGGAAAAGAAAGCGACAGCATTTCTATAACGTGTTTTTTTCTGATAGGAACGAAACGGTAAAGAAACAAAGCGATAACTTTCCCTACTTTTTGCGCAAAATTCCTTGGAAACAGATAAATAAAAAACATCCCTGCTTTAAGGGCCAAGTATTCGATTCTGTGCTGAATTTTCTTATTATCGGACATATTTGCCTTTCAGTCTTCTTTAATGAAAATTTTTGCGAGAAAACTTTTAGAAAAATCTATGGATTTATACGGACACATTTCATGACAGCAAAAGCAGCTTATGCATTTTTCATTCGATACGCGCGGATAACCATTTTCGTATTTTGCTATCGCTTCTACCGGGCACGATTTTGCGCACAGCATGCATTTAACGCATGTTTTTTCGTTTATTTTGGGATGCACCCACAAAAGCCCGCCCAACATTTTCACCAAAGATTTCGGAAGCAGATCTAATTTTGTCAAAGACGGGAATTTAAAATTTCGAAAATTAAAATCTTTCAAGCTGCTGCCTATAATTTCTATGCCGCCAACGTCTTCCTTTTTTATGTTGAGTTTTCTTAATATGTAGCTTTTAGAAACATCCCCTCCCAACACCGAAAGCAGAAAAGCGTCAAGCAGGGCCGCGTTTGCGCTCGCGGCTATGAGATCCATTTTTCTGATTTCGCCTGCGCTCGGGCCGTTACCTTGCATAGCCACGACTCCGTCAACGACCGTGAAACGTATTTTGTTCTTAAAAAATGTATAAATATTGGCAAGTAAATCGGCAAAATCTTTATTTTTGGAAGCAAGCTTATGATACTCCACTTTCACAAGACCCGGAATGCATCCGTAAAGGTTCTTTATTCCGGCGGTAAACAACATAAGCGAGTGAGTCTTTAGTTTAGGAACATTGATTATGCCGTCGCAGTCTAAAACCGCATTTGAAAAATTAACCGGATTAACGTTTTTATCGCCTATATTGAAACTTTTCGAGCCTGCGGATTCAAAATTGATAAGCTCCACATTTTCGCGTCTGCATATATCTTCCATTCCGGTAACTTTCCAGAGATTTTTTATGTCTCGGACGTCTCCGCCTGGGCTATCTCCGACAACCGGTGTGGCTCCGGCGCTTTTTACAAGCTGTATAACGGCTTTCACCACTTCAGGGTGCGTCGTAACGGCTTTTGACGGCTCTTTGGGAGACAAAAGATTCGGCTTTATGAGAATCTTCTCGCCGGGTTTGATAAAAGCAGATATGCCGCCAAGAAGATTAACCGATTCCTTGACGGCACTGTTTACTCTGTTATAGTCGTCGCATTTAAGCAAGCTTATTTTTGCCATTGCAATTTTAATTAACGCGTCGTATCTTCCTCAGCGGGATTGTCCTGTTTATTCATTCGGACTGATATGATTTTGGAAATTCCGTGTTCTTCCATGGTTACTCCGTATAAAATATCGGCCATTTCCATAGTGCGTTTATTGTGAGTGACTACCATAAACTGCGTTTTCGCCGAGAATTCTTTTATCATGGCTATATATCTGCCGATATTTGCGTCGTCAAGCGGCGCGTCGACTTCGTCCAAAATACAAAAAGGAGAAGGTTTTACCATAAAGAACGCAAATAAAAGCGCCACGGCCGTCAAAGCTTTTTCTCCTCCGGAATACAGAGAAATATTTTGCAGCTTTTTCCCCGGAGGCTGGGCGAAAATGTCCACGCCGCTTTCCAAAAGATTATTTTCGTCGGTAAGCATTAAGTCCGCCTCGCCGCCTCCGAAAAGTTTGCGGTAAATTTCTTTGAAGTTCGCGCGCACAACGTCAAAAGTTTTTCTGAAATTTTCTATGGTCGAATTATTTATTTTCTTGATTACTTCATGCAAATCGTCTTTGGCTTTGAGCAAATCCTGCTGCTGCGCGACAAGAAAATTATATCTCTGCTCAAGCGTTTCATACTCTTCTTCCGCAGCCTGGTTAACCGGGCCCAGGGCTTCCATCTTTCTTTTTATTTTCGCAATTTCTTCGTGATTTGCTTCAACGCCGTCATACTCGGCTTTTATCTCTTCGTAAGTCTTGCCGTAAGTTTCGCGCAGCCTGGCTTCAAGATTATCTTTCTGGTATTGGAAATTCTTCAAGTCTACCTGCATGGAATCGACTTCATTTTTCAAAGCGTCGACTTTATTTCTAAGCTCGTGCCAAGCATTAGTCCTTTCGTCTATTTCATTCTGCAAACTTTCCCTGCCGCCCAAAGAAAGCTGTATTTCGCCGTCTTTCTGAGCCTGCTGCTCGTAAAGCTGCTGTATCTTAACGGTTTCGGTTTCCTGAGTGGTTAAAAGCTCGGAAAGCTTCGCTTCATTTTGAGCTAGCGTATTGACGGCATACTCTATTTGCCGCTTAATGTTTGCGATGTTATCGAGTATATACTGCTGCCCTTTCTGCTTGTTTTCCATTTCCGTGGCTTTTTTATCCCAAGCGCTTCTGGCTTCCATCATGACGGGAGCCGAAAGCTCCTCTTCTTTTCGGACGGACAGCAGGGTGTTTTCTATATTTTTTAACTCTTCATAAAGCTTGTTTTCTTCCGTTTCTATTTCAGAAGATTTCTGATCGAAAACGGCAAGCTTGTCGTTATGCGAAGACAGTTCTCCCGACTTGGAGTTTATTTCTTCCTTATGCCTGCTTATTTCTTCAACAGTGGTTTTTATATCGTTTCTTTTCTCTTCTATCTGCGAACTTCTGCTTTCTATTTGAGTTTTTGTTTTTACTATTTCAAACCCCAAACTTTCTCTCTCGAGTTTCATGGAAATATTGGAGTCGCTTATTTTTTCTATTTCTGACTGAGCGGCTGAAATTTTATTTTTTATTCCGCCTGCGTCCTCTTCGAGTTTTTTGACCTGGTCTTCAACCAATACCGGCTTTTCAAACGAAGATTTTCCTCCGCCTTGAACTACAACGTTACCGTAAATTTTATTTCCGGAAATTATGGAATTAGAACAAACGAATTTTATTATATTCTCGTCGCTAGGAGAGTATTTCAGATATTTTATTAGTTCAACCGAACCCGCGGGAAGCGAAAGCGCGTGAGAACCTTGCGCCTGCGGGATTTTTTCGGCGACGATAAAAGACAGTCTGCTTAGGCCGTTTTCTTCGAGAAACGAAATGGCTTTTTCAGCCTGTGACGCGGTTTCGCAAACCAAATAGTTAAGTTTCTCGCCGAGGGCCGAAGCGACTATTTCGCTTTTAGCCGGTTCGGCGTCTATAAGACTGCTTACCGGGCCTCTTGCGGCGCCAAGATTTAAAACTGCTCTTATGGACGAGCGTATGGGGTCCTGCTGGTCAAACTCTTTGAGGGTTTCTATTCTCGATTGTATAGAGGCGAGAGTTTCTTTGTCTTTGGAAAGAGAGGCGTCCAACGCGTCTAACTTCGTTTCGTTTTCGGATACGGTTTTATTTATTTCTTCCTGCTTTGACTGCAAAGATGCTATAGATGCCGCCGCGGCGGAAAGAGAAGACTCGATATCGGCTATCTCTTTATTTGTAGGCTCTATTTCGCTTTCAAGCCTTGCGATTATTCTTTGCAGAGACTGGCTTTGCACATCAAGGCTTATTTTTGTTTCGGCAAGTTCTGCTTTGAGATTTATCTGATTTTCTTTTTCGGACTCAAGCTCTGATATCCTTGCACGGATTTCATATTCTCTCGTCTGCGCTGCGGAAAGTTTTGATTTTATTTCGTCATACTGAAGCTGTTTTTCTTTGTATATTTTTTCAAGGTTGCCGGTTTCGACGGCAAGAGTTCCGTCGTCAGTGTTTAAATTTTTGAGCTGCTCTTCGTATTGAGCTACTTTCTCGCGGTTGGAATCAAGCTCTAAAGCCAGCCTTTCCTGCTCGACGCGAATTTCATTTTCCCTGCTTTGCGAATGCTGTATTATCTGGTCTGAAACGCCTATCTGCGCCTTAATGTCTCCGAGTTCTTGATTTATTCTGACGTAGACTTCGTTTTTTTCATCTAAAGTTACGCGCATATCCTGAATCTGCGCGTCAATTTGCGCAGATGCCGTATTGTTTTCTTCAAAATATTTTATCTTCGGGTCCATCTCTTTTTTGAGACGGTCAAGCTCGGTATTCCCGTAAGTTATCTGGTGAACGAGATCGGCAACTTCGTATTTTGCAAGTTCTTCCTGATATTTTTTATACTGTTTGGCTTTCCTCGCCTGCATGTCGAGAGCGGTTATCTGCTGTTTGTGAATTACAAGCGAATCGGACAAACGCCCCATATCGGCGTCGATTTTCTCGAGCCTTCTCAGGGTTTCTTCCCTTCTGACTTTATATTTCGCGACTCCGGCAGCCTCTTCAAAAAGCTCTCTTCTGTCTTCAGGCTTTGCGGTCGTCAGGAAATCCACTTTGCCCTGCTCTATAATGGAATATCCGTCCGAGCCTATGCCGGTATCCAAAAACAAATCTTTTATGTCTTTAAGCCTGCACTGGGTTTTATTAATGAAGTATTCGCTTTCGCCGCTTCTGAAAAGCCTTCTCGTTACGGTTACTTCGGAGTAATCTATGGGAAGCACGTTTTGGGAGTTGTCGAAGGTAAGTGAAACTTCCGCCATTCCGGTCGTAGGTCTTGTCTGGGTCCCGCCGAAAATGACTTCCTGCATCTGCGAGCTTCTCATCGACTTCGCTTTCTGCTCGCCGAGACACCAGCGGATAGCGTCGGAAATATTTGATTTGCCGCAGCCGTTAGGCCCTATTATAGCCGTTATTCCCGGTTCAAAATTCAAAACTATTCTGTCGGCAAACGACTTAAATCCGCATAATTCGACTTTTTTTAAGTACATTATGTTTTCCGTAATCAAATTTAATTAGAAATTATTCTATAGACCGACAGTCTTCCGGCGAGAGTCCTTCGTAAGCTTGTTTAAGCCTGTTATGATAATCCGCGGAGTCGCTTTTTGCAAGAAACGCCGCGGCGATTACCAAAACGCTTGAAGCAAACGCAGAAAATACGCAGAGTTTGCCTATGCATTCAAATATGTCAGATGAGTCGTTTTTACTTGACATCAAACTTCCTGGGCAAAGTTCTCAGGGCTTCCTGATTTTTCGAATCCAAAAGTCTTGCCTCAATGGAATGAGCGCCCTTGGGAAAGTTAGTCCAGTCAAACCACCAATAGCCCGACGCGAATCTGCAAGGTTTCCATTCGGAGCCGTTAAAGGACAACTCTACGGCGCCTATCGGAGAAGCGCTTATGCGGAATGCGTAATGACCGCGCTGCAAAACATCGGCTTCGATAGGATAATCGATAGTTACAAAAACTTTCGAATCTGAGGCTTTTGTTACACCTTTTGCGGCAATGCTTTTTTTCGATACTCTTTTTGCTGGTTTTACGGCAGGTTTGGCGGCTGTTTTCACAGCTTTTTCTTTTGTTTTTTTCATGATAGTACTCTTCTTTTGTAAAAAATTAAACATGATTTATTCTACTATTTTTAGATTTCAAAAGCAACGAAGCTTTTGATGTAAACTTAGGCGTCAAAATCGCCGTAAATTCTGTATTTTTTATACACTTTTCCGTTCATCATTTCGGCGGTGCGGTTTGTCATAACGTTATCTTCCAAAATCCATGAAAGTTCGCAGTGTTTGTAGCCGAGTCTCAAAGCGTTGTCCAGACCCTTTGCATACATTATGGCTTCTACGCCTTTCTGCCTGTAATCTTTCAGGACTCCCATGACCATAAGGCGCAAAGCGTCTATTTTGTTTTTATAATACAAAAACTTGAATATTCCGAAAGGAAGCAGCTTCCCGTCAAGTTTTTTCAATACCTGATTATAATCTGGAAGCGATATAAGCATGCCAACCGGCTTATCGTCCATGGTTGCAATATAAACCATTTCAGGGTCTATAAGCATTTTGATTTTTTTAGCGACATACGCGAACTCTTCGTCGGTCCACGGCACGAAGCCCCAATTCTTTTCCCAGGCGTTGTTGTAAATATAAATGGCGTCTTTTAAATCTTCTTTGAAAGAATTTTTCTGCATGCTTCTGACTTTAAGCCCCGGAAGCTTTTTCCTAGCCATTTCAACTACGCGGCCAAGTCTTCCGACTCTGGAGTCAGCCGACACGTCCATATCATAAGCGTAAAGTTCTTTTATTTTTTTGAGTCCCGACGCTTCGGCAAGTTTAAGGTAGTACTCGGGAGTATAAGTCATCATTAAGCTCGGCGGAATATCAAAGCCTTCGGAAACAAAACCGCATTCGTCGTTTGTAGAAGGGTTCATAGGCCCCATCATTTTCGGAACGCCTTGCTCGTTAAGCCAGGCTTTTGCGGCGGTGTAAAGGGCTTTTGCGGTCTGAACATCGTCAATACATTCAAAATAGCCGAAAAAACCGCAGTTGTCGTATTGAAATTTTATATAGTTGTCGTCAACTATAGCGGCTATCCTTCCTGAAACTTGACCTATGTCGTCATAAGCCAAGAAAAGCTGTTTTTTAGCGTGCATCCAAAAAGGATTTTTCTTTTCGGACAAAATTTCTTTTACGTCCATAATCAGCGGCGGCACCCACGGGCTTTCTTTAGGGTAGATTTTCCACGGGAAATGTATGAACTGGTCGAACTGTTTTTTATTTTCAACCTTAGAGATTTTCATATCCTCACCTTTTAGATGACGCCTAACTCTTTGCCTATTTTTTTAAATTTTTCGAGTATGAAATTCAAATGGTCGTCGGTATGAGTCGCCATGAAACTTGTTCTTATGATTGCGTGTCCTTCGGGAACAGCGGGAGTTACGACCGGCGAAGCGAAAACGCCTTCGTCGAAAAGCGTTCTCCACATTTTAAACGCGACTAAATCGTCCCCTACGGTCAAAGGAATAATCGGAGATTCTGAAAGATTGGTGTCATAGCCCATTCTCTTGAACTCTTCTTTCATCTTTTTTGACGTCTTGTGCAGGCGGTCTCTTCTTTCGGGCTCAGCCGCCATTAAATCCATAGCGGCATTTATCGCGCCTACGCACGCAGGCGGTAAGCTTGCCGTAAATATAAGAGATCTTGCAGCATTTTTTATGTAATCGATTATCTGTTTATCCGCGGCTATAAAGCCTCCTACCGACGCCAAAGATTTGGACGCCGTAGCCATAACGACGTCAACATCTTTCTGCAATCCGAAATGAGGCCCGGTTCCGCTGCCGTCAGGCCCTATGACTCCCAACGAATGGGCTTCGTCCACGTATATTCTGGCTTTATATTTTTTTGCAAGTTTTACGATTTCAGGAAGCTTCGTAATATCGCCTTCCATGCTGAAAATGCCGTCAACCACTATAAGCATTCCTTTGCCTTCGTGCCTTTGAAGCTGTCTTTCGAGATCGCCCATATTGTTGTGGCGAAATCTTGCCATCTCTCCGCCGACAGACAAACGGATTCCGTCCATTATGGAAGCATGATTTAATTTATCAGAAATGAAAACTTCGTCTTTGCCTACTAAAGTCGACAAAGCTCCGAGATTGGCGTGATGTCCTGTGGTAAACAGTATGGCTTCTTCTTTTCCTACGAGTTTTGCGAATCTTTTCTCGACTTTTTCATGAAGGTCGGTAGTTCCGTTGAGAAATCTCGAACCCGTGCCACTGGTTCCGTATTTTTTCGCGGCTTCGCATGAACCCTCTATGACTTTCGGATGATTGGCAAGCCCTAAATAGTTATTTGAGCAGACTATAACCTTTTTCTTGCCGTCAACCATGACTTCCGGCCCCTGAGCCGATTCTATTCTGTGAAAATACGGGTAAACGCCCGCTTTTCTCAGGTCGGCTGCGGCATGAAATTCTTTGCACTTGTCAAAAATGTCTGCGCTCATTAGATTATTTCCTCTCTATTTAGAAGTATTTATTTTGCAGATACCAATTATACGTTATTTTAGAGCCAACTTCAAGCGGAGTAAACTCCATTTTTAAATCGGTTTTTGCGGCGCTGTTATCGGCTATCCAATACTCTTGAAGCATTTCGGTAATTTTCTGCCTGTTTAAAACAGCCGGCTTCTTTGTTATATACGAAAAAGACTGAGCGGCAATGCCTGCAAACTTGAATACGAAATCCGGAACCGGTATAGGAACGGCCTTTTTCTCAACGGAATCCGCTATAACCTGCCCCATCTCTGTCCATGTATAAGGCTTTTCGTTGGCCAGATAATACAGTTTATTATCGCTTACGGGATTATCGAGCGCGTTCACAACCGCGGCGGCTATATCTTTCACAAAAATGAGTTGAATAAGCCTATTAGCAACCGTTATGGGGCGCAAATGCTTGTGAACAAGATTGAAAAATATGAAAATGTCTTTGTCGCGCGGCCCGTAAACCGACGAAGGCCTCATAATAGTGAACGGAATTTTACCGCCAAGAGTCTCGCGGACAACGCCTTCGGCGGCAAGCTTGCTGGCGCCATAATCTGACACGGGATTTTCTTTCTCGGTTAAAAGTTTAGGTTTGTCGGAAGAACTCGGCCCCATTGCAGCCTGCGAAGATATAAAAATGAATTTTTTAAGCTTAGGGTTTACGTTGAGGACTGCCTCGCACAAATTGCGCGTATAATCAACGTTTGGCCTGAAGTATCCTTCTTTGTCCATCGCCCGGACTATTCCGGCGCAATGAATTACCACATCCGCGTCTTTAGAGGCAATTTCCAAAAATTTTTTATCGGAAAGGTCTCCATATTTATAAATCAGCGGCAAAGAAGCCAGCCACGACAAATTGGACGTTTTTCTGACGATAGCGGTAACCTGATGCTTTTGCGCGACAAGAGCTTCCGCAATATGACTGCCTACAAAACCGTTTGCGCCAGTTAGTAAAATTTTCACAATATTTATCCTTTTTTATAATCAACAGATACGAGGCAGTTGCTCCATATCAGTGTTTAAAACTTTTCGTAAATTTCCAGTCGCGGTTTTAATCCATACGCCTTTCGGAGAACTGACTACCTCGGCTATGACTTTGGCGTTTTTCCCAAGCGGATTTTTTTTGCATGCCGTTAAAACTTTTTTTGTATCTTTCTCGCTTTGAATCGAAAGAAGCTTGCCTTCGTTTGCTATGTAAAGCGGGTCAATTCCCAAAATGCGCGACAAGGCAGAAACTCCTTTTGCCAGCGGAACGGCTCTTGCGTCTATAATAATACCGACGTTCGAGCTTTCTGCAATCTCGTTGAGCGTCGCGGCGACGCCACCTCTCGTGGGATCGCGCAAAACATGAACGTTTTTACAGCTTTTTAATATTCCGGCAACCAAAACGTTCAGACACGCGCAATCGCTTTTTATATCGCTTTTAAAACCAAAATCATTTCTGGCAAGCATTACGGCAAGACCGTGTTCGGCTATATTGCCGCTGATTATTACTTTGTCTTTAGGCTTAGCATTTTTCCCTGAAACTTTTACGGCATTACTTATGATGCCGATGGCGCTCGTGTTTATAAAAATTCCGTCAACGTCGCCTTTCTTGACGACCTTAGTGTCTCCGGTAACTATCTCTACGCCTGCTTTTTTTGCCGTTTGCGCCATGGATTCCACGATTCGTTCCAAATCCTTAATCGGAAAACCTTCTTCGATTATCGCCGCGGCAGACATCGCTACGGGTTTTGCGCCCATCATGGATACGTCGTTAACCGTTCCGCATACCGCAAGTTTGCCTATGTCTCCGCCGTTAAAGAAAATCGGATTTATGACAAATGAATCCGTGGAGAAAGCTACTTTCGAATTATTTATTTTTAAAACTGCGGCGTCGTCCAAAGCGTTTAAAGTTTTGTTCGAAAAGTGTTTCTTAAAAATCTTATTTACCAAATCTTTGGAAGCGTTTCCGCCGGCGCCGTGCGCCAAAGTTATTTTATCCATGGCTTTATCTATACCTATAATGTGCGGCGCATACGCCTTCTGAAGAAACCATGCAAGGCCCTACAGGACTTTCTGGCACGCATTTTTTTCCAAACAGCTTGCAGTCCTGCGGATTTTTCAAGCCTTTCATAATTTCGCCGCACAGACAGGCGTCTTTCGGCTCTTTAATATTTTTTAAAGCAAACTTTTTATCGGCGTCAAAAGCGGCGTATTTACCGCGAAGTTTAAAACCGCTGTTTCTAATAACTCCGAATCCGCGCCAATTGTCATTCTTCAAAACAAAAACATCGTTAAGCATAGCTTTAGCTTTCGCGTTTCCTTGTGCGCTTACGGCATAAGCATATTCGTTTTTGACCACAGTTTTTTTATCTTTTATCAAAGCCGTAAGAGTTTTGACGGCTTTTATAATTTCGTCTTTTAGAAACCCAGACACTACGCAAGGGATGCCGTATTTTTCCGCGACAAAATTAAAGTCATCGGCCCCTGTTATCGCCGAAGCGTTGCCAGGCAAAATCAAACCGTCTATTTTTATCTCCGGATCTTTGCAAATGCTTTCAACCGCAGGAAACACGGACTTAAACATCGAAAGAACCGAAAGATTTTTTATTTTTCTGACAGCCGCTTCTTTCACAAGAGCCGCCGCCATCGGAGCCGTAGTCTCAAAACCGGCGCCGAGAAAAACAACTTCCTTATCGGGATTTTCTCTTGCTATTTTTAACGGCTCAAAGACCGAATAGATAACTCTTATATCCGCTCCGTTTGAAAGCTCACCGTCCAAAGACGACGATATTGCCGGAACTCTCAAAAGATCGCCGAACGTCGCGATTATTACATTTTTTTCTCGAGCAAGCCTAACGCATTGTTCAAGCCGGCTTGAAGGCGTAACGCACACGGGGCAACCCGGCCCGGAAATAAAATCCACGCCCTTAAAATAATTACGCAAGCCGTATCTTGCTATAGCCATGGTGTGCGTGCCGCAAATTTCCATTATCTTCATATTTTCCCGGCCTTGCGCCTGCATTTGTCGAGCGCGCTACAAACATCGTTATCGATAATCACTGAATCCAAATGCTCTTTTTTCAAAAAACTGTCTTTGACAGCCCTATTAAAAAAACTGATTAAATCGTCATAGTAATTGGCAACGTTCACAAGAGCGCACGGCTTTTTATGAACGGTGAGCTGCGACCAGGTGAATATCTCCGAAAACTCATCGAGCGTGCCTATGCCGCCGGGAAGAGCCATAAAATAATCGGCAAGATCATACATTGCCTGTTTTCTCTGGTGCATGCTGTCGGTTACTATCAGCTCCGACAAACCTTTATGGGCAAGTTCG
>Ga0123357_10002131_pt1 | contig 21802 bp, 17 predicted proteins | sample TergutEmb28metaG_FD_89873 | JGI IMG/M metagenome (GOLD analysis project Ga0123357, IMG submission 89873) | Embiratermes neotenicus P4 segment gut microbial communities from Petit-Saut dam, French Guiana - Emb289 P4 | ecosystem: Host-associated > Arthropoda: Insects > Digestive system > Gut ... | reverse complement strand
TGCCTGTCTCTCCAGCACCTGTTGTGTTTCGGCATCGGCATCGGGATCGGGAACGGAGAGGGGATCGGGCGGCGTTTTGTTAAAGCTGTCATACACATGATGAGGGATAGAACCGAGGAAGAGATTGAGGGCGCGCACCATGCCGTCCACGTTCCCGTCCAGGAGTCGGCGATGAAATTCTTTCTGGAGGGTTACGCATTCTCCCATGTCCGGGTAGAAATTTTCCAGGAAGAGATGGGAAATGTCCGTCAGTACTTCCGTGTTGGGGTAGTCCAGGGTGAGTTCGTCGTCCTCGGGTTTCCATCGTGGGCTCAGGTATCCGGCCTGATAGAGAATAAGGTGAGGCAGGGAGCGTTCGTTTGAGGAATCCAGTTCGTGCCATGTCGTTTTTTTGCCCCTGAGATCCTCCACCCTCAGCCCTCCTTGCTTGAGGAGTTCGCCGATGTAAAGCCTGGATCCGGACTTCATCCAAAAATTGTCGAATTTGTTGAGGGTTTTCGAGAAGAACATGACGGCGGAGAAGGGGTTGAAGACCCGGGTTTTGCCGTCGAAGGAGAAGCCGTTGTAATAGTCCTCCATCTCCTCCAGCATTTCCTCCGGGGAGATTCCAAAGTCCTTCCCGCGTTTTTCCAGGTAAGGGGTGAAATTGTCGACGATTTCCTGCCGGGTGAAACCGGTCAGAGCGGCGAAGTCCGGATCCGTCGAGATGTCGGAAAGGTGGTTGAGGGCGGCTGAGAAGACGCCCCGCTGGCTCAATTTGCTGATACCGGTGATGAAGACAAAGTCGAGCCAGGCGTCGGCGGTTTTGATGTTGAGGTAGAAATCCCGCATGATTTCCACGGAATCCTCCAGCCGCTGCGCATCGCCTTTTTCGATCGCCCTTTGGACAGGGGTGTCATATTCGTCAACGAGGATGACGAGCCGTTTGTTGTCTCGCGCATACAGCATAGAAATAAGGTCAGCGAATCCGCTTGAGGGTTCCTCGCATGTAAGTGTCAGTCCGTGTTTTGCCGCTTCTCTTTGCAAGGTCCCGCGGAGCCGCGCAAGCAGGATCTCCTTCTCTCCGCTGACGCCCGCCATATCCAGGTGAAGGACGGTGCGGGGGGTGAAGTCCGGCGCCTGCAGCAGTTTTTCTGCGGCAAGCCCTCGGAAGAGTTCCTTCTTTCCGGAGAAGAAGGCGTCCAGCGTGGAAACGGTCAGGGACTTGCCGAAGCGCCGTGGGCGGGCGAAGAAAAGCCGGGGACGCTGAAGCAGTTTGAAAAGATGCTGCGTTTTATCGACATATATGGCGCCCCTGTCGCGTATGCCTGCAAAGGAATACATGCCGTCGGGCAGCCTCGGCAAGGCCGCCTGCGTCTCTCCTTGTGTCGGCAGGGTAAACAGGTCGTTCATGGCAAGATCCTCTTTTGTAAGAGGTACATAGCACGGTTATCAAAGCAGCGCAAGGATTTAGTGAATCCGTCCGCAGCGCGGCGCAACTGGACGTGTAGCCGCTCTATTGCCGCAGAGATACCGGCGGGTGTGGAAGCGCGTCTTCGTCCTGGAGGCATAGTATCCGCAACTGTCTGGGCAGGAGCGTATGGACGTTATAGCCGTCCAGGACGGTCTGCCGGGCGGCGCGGCGCACCTTTTCCAAGCTTGCGCGTTTTTCCAGGATTTCGATAATTCCTGCCGTCAGGGCCGGCACATCCGGGAAAGGCGTCAAAAAGCCGTTTACCCCGTGGTGCAGCACTTCGCGCACCGGCGGCGTATCCGAAGCCAGCACCAGGCAGCAGCAGCTCATGGCTTCCAGCATGGACCAGGAAAGCACATAAGGCGCGGTAAGATACACATGCAGGCTTGAGCTTTGCAGCAGTTTTTTGTAGCGCGGGTATGACTGGAAGCCCAGGATATGCACCCGGCTTTCATCCACCGGCGCGTCCGCCCGCATGGCCTGGAGCCAGGTGCGTTTGTCCGGCCGTTGGCCGTCGTAGACCGAGCGATCCGCGCCCGCGATGACCACATGGCAGTCAGGCCGGGCGGCCAGCACGGCGGGCAGGCTGCGGAAAAATTCCGGAAAGCCCCTGGTCGGCTCAAAGCCCCTGGCGGTGTATGTAACAAGCTCTTTCACCCCGAACAGGGCGGAATCCTGTATCTGCTGCAATAAGGGTTCACCTTCCCCGACCGGCGCGAAAAAATTCGCGTCAATGCCATCGTGCAGCACATGGATTTTGGGCTGAAGCAGCTCCGGGTACTGGGATTTTTGCCACTCCGTCGGGCAGATCGCGGCATCGCAATCCGCCAGCGCGTCCAACTGGCATTGGTTGCGCAGCCGATGGGGCGCGAACAGGACGGGCAGCCGCTCCAAATCGCCCTTGCTCAAATCCTGCGGATAGCGTTTGTTGAAGTACCATTCAAAATAACTGGTTCTCCTGGCTTGTGGAAACACATCCTTGACGAACAGGCCGCAGCCCCAGCCGCAGTGATCGATCACGGCGTCCGGCGTAAATCCCTGGCGCCGTAAGCCCAGCATCGCGTTGCCGAAGGATTCCCCGCGCCGCAGGACGAGCAGGGTGTCGTATTCGGTCTGGTTGTCCGTAGACTTCGGCTGCGGAACCTGAACAATGCCCTGCTGGACGCCCGGCAGCTTGATATCCCCCCGCTGGTGCTCCGTCAGAAACACTACCTTGTTTTCCGGCTGCCCGGCCAGAGCGGCGGCCGTAAAGCGGAATTGCGCAGGGAAATTGTGATGGAGAAACAAATAGTTCATATACGCGTTCACCGTTCGCGCAAGGCGCTTTGCTTCGCCTTGAGGATGGGTTTGAGCACATAGTCCAGCACGGTTTTTTTGCCGGTGAGGATATCCGCCGTGGCCAGCATGCCGGGCAGTATGGGCAGGGTTTGGCCCCTGTGTTCCAGGGAATTCGCCAAGGTGCGCAGTTTGACCTGGTAATACGCGTCACCGTGTTTGCCTTCTACGGTATCCGCGCCGATGTGTTCGAGCTTTGCGTCCAGGGAGCCGTAGATGGTGAAGTCGTAGGCGGTCAGCCGGATTTTGGCCTGCTGCCCTACAAAGAGGAAGGCGATGTCCTGGGGGCTGACCTTGGCTTCCACGATCAGGGAGTCATCCAGAGGGACGATTTCCATGATCACTTGACCGGGCATGATCACCCCGCCCTCGGTGGTGACGTTGACGCTTTTGACCACGCCCCGGACAGGGGAACGCACCTCGGTGCGGGTGACTCTGTCGCCGCCGGCCGCGATGGCTTCGCGCAGGGTAGCCAGTTCCGCGTTGAAGCGGTTGAGTTCGGCCAGGATGTCCGCGTTGATGCCGGCTTCGTGCATGCGCAGGCGTTCCTCGGCCTCGCGGATGGCGGCGCGGGTTTTGGGGATGGTGGCGTCCAAAGTGTCCAGTTCGCCCTGAAGCGCGCTGACCCGTTGCTCCAGGTTCAAAAATTCCATTTTGGAATAGGACTGCGAGGCCATGAGGCCCCGCGCCAGGTTCCGCTGCTGCACGGTCAGGGCCAGAGAGGAGGTGAGGCTGCGCTGTTTGGCGAGCTGCTCCTCGGCGTCCAGCTTGCGCAAATCAAGCTGGGCTTCCAAGGCTTTGTGCTCGGTTGTGTATTTTCCCCGCTTGGCGGTCAAAAGATCGTTGTGCCTGGCGATGATTTCCGGCGCGTTGTGCTTCAGCTCCGCCGGATACTCCGGATCCTTGCCGGAAAGTTCCGCATGCAGTCGGGCAATGGCGGCGATCAGTTCCAGGCTCTTGGTCAGGGAGTCGCGGTACAGGCTGCCGGCCTGTTCGTTGTCTATGCGCAGAAGCAGCGCGCCCTTATCCACCTGCTCCCCTTCGCGCATCAGCACTTCCCGCAGGATGCCGCCCTCCAGGTTCTGGATCTGCTGGACACGCTGGGAAGGAATGACCTGGCCCGCTCCCACCACGGTCTCGTCAATCTCCGCAATGGCGGCCCAGAACAGAAGCAGGAAAAAGGTCAGGCTGACGGCGTACAGCAAAAGGCGCGAGGACAGCCGCCCTTTGCGGCTGCGGGCCGCGTCCAGAGAGGAGACGTAGGGAAGAAATTCCGGCGCCACCGGCTTGAATTGATTGGCAGGATGCCGCTGTTCCCCAAGCATACTACGCGCCTTTGCCTGTTGCGGCATCTTGCCCGGCGTGTTGCCGCGCCTGGAAGTTGGTTTGTTGCAGGGCGCGCAGCACGGCATCGCGTGGGCCGTCCGCCGTTACGCTTCCGTCGCGCAGCACGATGACCCTGTCCACCAGGGCCAGCAGGCTGGTCCGGTGGGTCATGACCACCAGGGTTTTGTCGCGCATATGGGTTTGCAGGCGTCGCATCAGGCGGGTTTCCGAGTCCGTGTCCAGGTTGCTGGAAGGTTCGTCCAGGACGAAAATTTCCGAGTCTCTGGCCAGGGTGCGCGCCAAGGCCACGGACTGGCGCTGGCCGCCGGACAGAGCGGCGCCGCGTTCGCCCACGGGCATGTCGTAGCCCAGAGGGTGTTTTTTGACGAAGTCCGCCACGCCCGCCAGTTCCGCCGCCAGGGTAAGCTGCCGCATATTCAGCCAGGGGTTGCCCAAGGCGATATTTTCCCGCACACTGCCGTAAAACAGGATGTTTTCCTGGGGCAGGTAGGCGATGCGATCTCGCAGTTCCGCCTGGTCAAGCTGGCGGATGTCCACCCCGCCGAAGAGGATGCCGCCCTCCTGAGGCTGGTACAGCCCGACCAGCAGTCGGGCCAGGGTGGATTTGCCCGAGCCCGTGCTTCCGATAACCCCGACTTTCTCTCCCGGCCGGATGCGCAGGTTGAGCCCGTCCAGAGCCGGCCTGGGGCTGCCGGGATAGGTAAAGCGCAGTTGTTCCAGAGCCAAATCAGGAGTAAGGCTGCCGCTCTGGGCCACCTGGGTCTCGCTCTGCTCCAGGGGAATTTGCATGATCAGGTGCAGCGCCTGTAAAGCCACGCGGGAGCGCTGCATCTGGGTGATCATGGCCGCAAGCTGCATAAGCGGCCCCAAGGAACGGCTGACCAGGATGACGCAGGCGATCAGCCCGCCCTGGGTGAGTTGGCCGTCGGTTATGCGGTACACGCCCCAGACGATCACCCCGGCGTTGATAAGATAGGTGATGAACAAGGTTCCGGTATTGGCCAGAGAGGCCAGCCTCCTGGAGCGGGCGGCTTCTCTGGAACCGGTGTCTACCATGTTTTCCCAGAGCTTTTTCATGTGCCCCTGAGCCAGGGCGCTCTTGATGGTTTCCAGCCCGCTGACGATTTCCACCAACAGGGAGTTTTTCTGCATGTTCTGTTTGAATTGTCGCTCCATGGAACGCTGGAAGGGAAAATGCAGGAGCCAGACAAAGAGCAGCATGAGGGGCAGGGCCACCAGAATCAGGGTGACGATGGGGCCGCCGATGTAAGCCACCAACAGCACGAAGAGCAAGAGGAAGGGCAAATCGAAGAGAGCCAGCAGGGTGGTGGAGCCGAAAAAGTCGCGGATATGCTCGAATTCCCGCAGGTTGTTCACCAAGGCGCCGGTAGATTCCGGCTTGTTGTCCAGGCGCATGTGCAGGATACGCTCCACGAGCCGGGATCCGATAATCACGTCCGCGTTGCGGCCGGCCATGTCCACGAAATAGCCGCGCAGGTTGCGCAGCAGAAAATCCATGACATGGGCGGCCAACAGGCCGAGCGCCAGCACCCACATGGTGGGGACGGCGTTGTTGGGCACCACCCGGTCATAGACGTTCATGATGAAGAGGGGGCTGGCCAGGGTGAGCAGGTTGACCACAAAGCTGGCCAGAGCCACATCGCGGTAGATGGGCGCGTATTCGCGCAGTACGCTCCAGAACCAGCTTTCGGGCTTTGTCAGATGCAGGCTCTGGGTGCGGGCGTCCCGCCGCGCCGCCTGGGGCATGAAGATGGCGTAGCCGACGTAGAGTTGTTCCAGGTCATCAAGACGCATTTGTGTGGCATCCGGGTCGCTTTCTGGAAAAATCACCGTGGCTTTGCCGGAGGCCGCGTCGATTTCCTGCAGCACACAGGCGAGGATTTGGCCGTCGCTGCCGTCTTGTGAGCTTTGGCCGGCTATGCCGGCTTGAGGGGCGTCGTTGCCGTCTTGCGGGATTTGGCCTGCTATGCCGGCATGCAGAAGCAGGACGCAGGGCAGGGTAGGCGCGGGGATGTCCGCCAGTTTCGGCTTGTGCAGCAGTCTGGGTTCGGCCCCTGCCGCTTGGGTGGCGTTCAGGCAGTCTTGGGCTGTTGGCGGCGTGAAGCCGCCGGGCAGGCCGGCTGCCAGGCGCTGGATGGAAATGGCGCCGCCGCGCAGCCTGATCAGGATCGCTAAGGCCACCAGCAGGGGAGGAGCAAATACATGGCGGTTCAGCACGGTGCATCCTACTGTCATGTCACGACCAACGTAGTATAACGGCAACTTGCGGCAAAATCCAGCATAAAGACATGACCGGATTCGGCAATGTTTACAATGCGCTGGATTGCCCGTACCATGTCCGAATATGCAACACATTGCCAAACTCATCCTGCGCGCGCTCAAGATCCGTTGGGTGTCCGTCACCGTGACCAGCTTGGCGGTCGTTGCGTTCATGGCCTTCAGCTATATCCGGCAGCCGCGTTTCATACGCATGCTGGATCACAAGATTTACGACGCCTATATGCATCTTTTCCATGATACGGTCGTATCTCCTGTGCCGGTGATCATCGATTTGGACGAGCAGTCCCTGGCTGAGTACGGCCAATGGCCGTGGCCGCGTTTTCTGGTGGCCGAGCTGTTGCAGAGCATCGTAGGGCAGGGCGCGGCCGCGGTGGGTGTGGACGTGTTGTTCGTTGAGGAGGATCACAGTTCGCCCCGGCAGCTTTTGCGCGACTTCAAGCGCTTCCACGATCTGGATTTGCGTATTGAGAACCTGCCGGAACAGTTGCTTGACTATGACAACCTGTTGGCCGGGGCCTTGAAAAGGCTGCCCGTGGTTTTGGGCATGCACCTGGGATTTGAGACCCAGCCGGATGCCCATTTGGAATCCCCAGCCACGGCAGGGATCATCGTGCAGAAAAGCACGGACGCTACGCCCTACGAACAACGCATCCCCAAGGCCGTGAGCGCGAGCCTGCCCCTCAAGCTGTACTGGGACGCCGCGCCCTTCGGTCTTCTGAACATGAATCCCGACGAGGACGGCGTGGTCCGGCGCATCCCCCTGTTCGCCGGCTATAAGGACAAGATCTACCTTTCGTTGTCGCTGCGCACACTTATGGCGGCCATGCGGCAGAAGAACGTCATGCTGCGCGTGGGGCCGGATGGGGTGGAATCCGCGCGTGTGGGCGACTTCAGCATCCCGGTCAGTCCGGAAGGCAGCTTTACCGTGCCCTTCAAAGGTCCGGCCCGTACCTACCCTTATTACAGCGCGCGGGACGTGCTGAACGGTTCCCTGCCGGAAGGCGCGCTGCGGGGCCACATCGCGTTTTTGGGCACTTCTGCGGCCGGGCTGATGGACATCCGGATCAGCCCGCTGGAGCGCGTCTATGCCGGCGTGGAAGTGCATGCAGCCGCCCTGGACGCCATACTCCAGCAGCGTTTTTTGCGCATTCCGCCGTGGACGCCGGGCGCCCAGATCCTGGCCGTTATTTTGTGTGGACTGCTTGCCGCTCCGGCCTTCGGCTTTGCCAAACCCCGCGTGTATCTGCTCCTGGTTGCTCTCCTGCTGGGCGGCGCCCTGTGGGGCAGCGCGCATTTTTTCAAGTCCGGCTTCGTGGTTTCCCCGCTTTACGTGCTGCTGACTATCGGTCTGCAAGGGGCCTTTGTGCTCTTTGTGCGTTTTTGGCAGGAAGAGCGACAAAAGAACATCCTGCGCAGCGCGTTTTCGCGTTATGTCGCCCCGGAGGTGGTGGAGCGCATCACCAGGCTTGAGGGTGACATTTTCGCCGGCGAGGAAGTGGAAGCCACGGTCATGTTCACGGACATCCGCGGCTTCACCTCCATTGCCGAATCCCTGCGGCCCGAACAGGTGGTTTCCCTGCTCAACCGCTATTTCACGCCCATGACCGCCCTGATCCGGGGGAACAAAGGCACTCTGGACAAGTTTGTCGGGGACGCGATCATGGCCTTCTGGAACGCCCCTGTGTCCGTGCCCGGCCACCCGGCGCTGGCGATGAAGACCGCCCTGACCATGCAGTCCGAACTCAGGGCCATGAACGCCGCCTTGCAGCGGGATTTCGGCCACGAGATCAAGATGGGCGTGGGTGTGCATACCGGCAAGGTCTTTGTGGGCAACATGGGTTCTGAAGAACTTTTGAACTACACGGTTATCGGGGATAATGTGAATCTGTCCTCGCGCCTGGAAGGACTCTGCCCGAAATACGGCGTGGGCGTGGTGGTCAGCGCGGACACCGTGACGCTGTGCGTCGAGGACTCTGCCGGGCGGAGCGAGCATTTCGCCTTTCAGCAGCTCGACACCATACGGGTCAAGGGCAAAACGCGGCCCATGTCCGTGTTCACCGTCTTGTCTTTGGAAGCAGGGGTAAGCCGGCCTGAGCTTGATGCCTGGCAGGAGACCTTTGCCGCCTACACCCGGGGAGATTTCGCCATGGCAGGTGAGGGGGCGGAAGCCCTCGGACGCGAATTCGACCGCCGGCTCTATCACATATACGCGGAACGCTGCCGGACGCTGGAGGCAAACCCGCCCGAGCATTGGGACGGGGTTTGGACCATGACGTCCAAATAAGGCTTATTCCATTTCCACATGCATGGCCTTCACCGGGCACACCTTGGCGCACAGGCCGCATATGTTGCAGCGTTCGGGATCAAAGATCAGCAGCCGGCTTTCCCTGTCCAGGCGCAAGGCTCTGGAAGGGCACATGGCGGTGCACATGCCGCAGTGCATGCAGCTTTCTTCGTCCCGGCTGATACGCTGCGCCGCTGAAGTGACAAGCACGCCGCTTTCGGCAAGAAAGTCCAGCGCATGCTCACAGGTGTCCTTGGCCCCCGTGATTTCGAGCATCATGCGTCCTTCTCTGCCGGGATTGATCTGGGCCTTGAGAATGTTGAAGCTCACCCCGTAGTTCTGCGCCAGAAGGCATACCACGGGATTATTCGAAATTTCCGGCGGGAAGGTCAGATGAACATTTTTTCGGTACACGGGCGCCTCCTGTCCCTTAGCGGATTTGCGGCGAGATCTGTTTGGCCCGCGCGGCCTCCGGGCTATTGGGGAATTTGCGGATCAGCTCTTTCAGGCGGGCGTCGGCGGCATCCTTCTGCCCCAGCTTGCTGAAGGCAAGGGCTTGTTTCAGGTAGGCGCCGGGCGCCCGCGGACTGGTGGCGTGCTTGGTGATGACCACATCATACGCCAGCGCCGCATCGGCGAAACGGTTCAACTGGAAGTTGGACTCTCCCAGGTAATACCAGGCGTTGGGCGCCTGTTTATGGCTTGCGTACGTCTTCGTGAAATCCGTAAACGAACGCAGGGCTTCCTGGTAATTGCGGGCATTGAAGCTTGTCAGGCCGTTATCGTACAGGGCGGTGGCCGTGTCCTTCTGAGCCGCCGGAGGAGCGGCGGCAGCCTGAAGCTGGGCGTCTGCCGAGCCGGGGCTTGCAACAATGCCGGGAGGCGCATACTGTCCCGCGCCTGCCGGCTGGAAGGGCGGCGCCGGAGTATAGGCCGCGCCGGGGCTGTCGAGATTGAAATTTAAGGCCAAGGAGGACTCCACCTGACGCAGGGCCGCGTCATGCTTGTTGACTTTTTCCGCCAGGGCGCGCGCGCCGCCGGCGCTTTGCAAGTCATCCATCTGGCCGCGCAGGGTGGCCAGTTCCTGCCGGATGGCCTGCAACTGCGCCCAGGTATCCGCCTGGGCCGGCTGCATCTGTTGTAATTGCTGATCCTGAAAGCGCACACGGGATTGCAGGGCATCCACATCGCTCTTGGGGGCGCACGCGCCGAGCAGCGCCACGGCTGCTGCCATACACAGCATATGTTTGATCACGATTGTTTGCATGTCTCACTCCTTCTCAATCCTTCAAAGCGCGCGGCCTGCCGAAAAGCATATACGCCAAGCCGCCCAGACAGGGCACGAAGATACAGGCAAGCAGCCACAGCAAGCGCTCCGTGTACTTGGCGAAGCGATGCGTGTTGACATGCCAGATAGACCACAGATTCGGCAGAATGGGAAGGGCCAGCAAGGCCCAATACCACCACTTCATGTTTTTCCGCCTCTCAGTGTGTTTCTTGCGGCATGCGGCACAGCGCAATGCACGTCAGCAGCGCCCCCGCGCAGATGCCCGCGTCCGCCACGTTAAAGGCGGGCCAGTGCCAGTCTCGGATAAAAAAATCCAGAAAATCAAGCACGGCGCGGTAGCGCAAGCGGTCCACCAAGTTGCCGATCGCGCCTCCGAAGATAAGTCCAAGCCCGCTGAAGAGCAAGGGGTCATGCCGCGCATTGCGCGCCATGTGTAAAATAGCGCAAAGAGCAAAGGCCGTGGCGCCAAGAAAGAGCCAGAACTGCCATTCGATATCCGGGCGGTTTAAAAAGCCGAAGGCCGCGCCCCTGTTGTGTATATGCACCAGGTCGAAAAATCCCGGAATAACCGGCACAGGGCTGTGCGGGGGGATATAGGCCGTCACCAGGGCTTTGGCGGTTTGATCCGTTGCCGCTACAAGGACAGCTAGCGTAAAGAGAATGCGGTATTTGACTTGCACGGTTTTTTTACACGTTACAGGCTATGTTGCAGAACCCCGGCACAGCGCGGGCACAGTTCCGGATGGGCAGGGGCCGTCCCGAGTTCCCGGCTGTACAGCCAGCAACGTCGGCATTTGTCGCCGGACGCCTTTCCCACGGTAAAGGCCAGGCCGGGCATATCCTCGTCCCGGACCGCATCGTGCGGGGCCGCCTCCAGCGGGTGCAGCTCCAGTTGCGACACCATGCATACGGCGCGCAGATCCGCGCCTGACGCGTCCAGCACGGCCCTGAGTTCCGGGGTCATATATAAACGCGCGCAGGTATCCAGGGAAAGGCCGACGACGCCTGCCTTGCGCAAAGGCTCAATGGCGCGGGTCAACGCGGCGCGCGTTTGAAGCAGGCTTGCCCAGCGCGTCAGCGTCGTTTCATCCAGCAAGAGTTCCGCCAGTTGCGCATCGTCCAGGGGCGGATGGGCGAAGATCGTGGACACGCCTTGCGGGCGCAGCGCCTCCGGCAGATGGCTGACCGCTTCTTCGGCCGTAAAACTTAAAATAGGGGCCATGCCGCGCAGAAGCAGCATGAGGATGCGCCACAGGGCAGTTTGGGCCGAACGGCGTTCCCGGCTGTCCTCTGCTGAGGCATAGAGGCGATCCTTGAGGATATCCAGGTACAGGGCGCTTAAATCCGTCACGCAATGGTTGTGCAGCGTATGGTACACCTTGTGGAACTCAAAATCCGCGTAAGCCTGCCGGATGCGCTGATAGGCGCGGCAGGCCATATCCAGGGCGTAGCGGTCCAGCGGATCCATGTGCTCAAGGGCTACGGCCCGATCGGGGGTGAAGTCGTACAGGTTGCCGAGCAGATAACGGCAGGTGTTGCGGATGCGGCGGTAGGCGTCCACCAGGCGGCTGAGGATTTCGTCGGAAATGCGTATATCTTCTCGGTAGTCCACGGAGGAGACCCACAGGCGCAGCACTTCCGCGCCGAATTTGTCGATGACTTCCTGGGGCGCGATGATGTTGCCTTCGGATTTCGACATTTTGCGGCCTTCGCCGTCCACTACGTAGCCGTGGGTCAACACGGCGCGGTAGGGGGGGCAAGCGCGCGCTCCCATGGAAGCGAGCAGGGAACTGTGGAACCAACCCCGGTGCTGATCGGAGCCTTCCAGGTACAAATCGGCCGGAAAGTCGCATTCCTCGCGCTGTTCGAGCACTGCGGCAAAGCTGGTGCCGGAGTCGAACCACACGTCCAGGATGTCCGTTTCTTTTTTCCAGCGCGCCTGTCCGCAGGAGGGGCAGACAAGTCCTGCGGGCGCGATATCCTCCAGCGGCGCTTCGTACCAATAGTCGCAGCCTGTGGGGTGCGCGGCGAAACGCCGGGCGATGTCGCGCATCCAGGCGGCGTCATTCCATGCCTCGCCGCAATGTTCGCACAAGAGGGCCAGGATCGGCACACCCCACTGCCGCTGGCGGGAGATGCACCAGTCGGGCCGGGTGGCTATCATGCCGTGGATGCGCTCCTCGCCCCAGGCGGGAATCCAGCGCACCCGGCTGCGGATGGCGTCCAGCGCGCGCCTGCGCAGGTCATTATTGTCCATGCTGATGAACCACTGGACCGTGGAGCGGAAAATGACCGGCTTTTTGCAGCGCCAGCAGTGGGGATAGGAATGGGTGATGCGGGCCGTATGCAGCAGACGGCCGCTTGCATGGAGGGTCTCTATGATTTTGGGATTGGCCTCATGGACGTTCAGTCCCGCGAACAAGGGCAGCGTATCCACGAAGCGTCCTTGGTCGTCTACCGGCGAAAGCACGTCCAGCTTATAGGCCAGCGCCGTTTCATAGTCTTCGCGCCCGTGCCCCGGCGCGGTGTGGACGCAGCCCGTTCCCGCGTCCAGGGTGACATGCCGGCCGAGCACCACGAGCGAAGGGCGGTCATAAAAGGGATGCCGCGCCTCAAGACCTTCCAGCGCGCTTCCCGGCGCATCGGCCAGGAGTTTCCCGTTCCAGCCGAAGAGCGCGGCGCAGGATTCCCACAGTTCCTTGGCGAGAATGTAGAACGAGCCTTCCGCCTCCACCAGCGCGTAGGCAAATTCCGGGTGGAGGGCAACGGCCAGATTGGCGGGCAGTGTCCAAGGCGTGGTCGTCCAGATGACGATGAAAGTTTTGGCGGGATCCGCTTGGGGAAAGCGTTCGCGCAGCTTGGGATCCGTCAGGGGAAAGCGCACATAAATCGAAGGGGAACGCTGATCGGCGTATTCCACCTCGGCTTCGGCCAAGGCTGTTTCGCAGGAGCAGCACCAATAGATGGGTTTTTTGCCGCGCACAACGCCGCCCGTGTCCACAAACTGCGCCAGCGCCGCGGCTGTCGCCGATTCATAGGCAGGATGCATGCTCAGGTAGGGGCGTTCCCAGGCGCCGAACACTCCCAAGCGTTTGAATTCATCACGCTGGATATCAATGTAGAGTTTCGCATAATCACGGCAGCGGGCTCGTATATCCAGCACGGACATGCTGTGTTTGCGTTCGCCGAGTTCCTGCTCTACCTTGTGTTCGATGGGCAGTCCGTGGCAATCCCAGCCGGGCACATACTGCGCCTTGTAGCCTTGCATGTTGTGGGCCTTGACAATGATGTCTTTGAGAATTTTGTTCAAGGCGGTGCCGAGATGGATATGCCCGTTGGCGTAGGGCGGGCCGTCATGCAGGCAATAGGTTCCCCGCGCGCCGGACGCGGCAAGCATGGCGCCATAGGCATCCTCTTCTTCCCATTGCTTGAGGATTTCCGGTTCGCGTTGGCGCAGATTGGCCTTCATGGGGAAGTCTGTTCGAGGCAGGTGCAGGCTTGCTTTGTAATCGGACATGCACGGAACTCCGGGACGCGGCGCCGCAAAAGAGCCGCAGGGACGCTGAAGGTGCTGGGTTCAAAAGCCGGCGGGTTTTCCTTCCAACATCTGCGACATTTCGCGCAGGAGGCTCAGGGAGGCCTCGGCTTCCGCCGGATCAAGCTTGTGCAGGGCGAAACCGGCGTGGACAATCATATAATCTCCTACTTGGGCGGGTTGAGGCAGGAGCGAAACGCAGGTCATCAGATAGGTTTGGCTGTTGCCTACGCGGGCGCGGGCCATGCCGTTGTCCAGCAGTTCCACAATCTGGCTGGGGATGGCAAGACACATAGCTAATCTCCCTTGCTTTCCGCCAACGCGCGGATTTCTTTGCGGGCAGCCGTCAAAAAATCTTCAAAGCGTTCCTGCACGGCGTGGGAAAGACCGATATTCCAGCTTGTGAAATTCTCTGGTTCCATGCCGAGCACCAGCAGATGCGGACGTTTTTTATACAGCATTTCCGCCATATTCAAAGAATCAATAAGGTCAATATCGTGCAATGACAAGCGTTGGTCCGGATTTTTCACGAGCGCGTCCTCGCTCAGGCGGTAGATGGCGCCGGGTGTGCCGCCGCAGCGGACGATATCCAGCACCAGCACAGCATCATATCCTTCAAACAGGTAAAAGATATCGTGTGTAAAGGTGCCCGCTTCCAGAATGCGCACATTTTCGGGCCATGCTTCATTTTGCAGGGTCTGCGCGGCAAAGACGCCCACACCGTCATCCGTGAGCAGCATATTGCCGATGCCGAGAACCAGAATGTTTGCCATCCGGATAGCATACGCGCGGAAAGGTTTTTGGGCAAGGTCGTGGTCGGGTTTTATTTTTGAGAGTGTGGACAGGCCCAAGCTTTTCTTTTCTATGTGTTCAGGTTATGAAGGGGGCGGGGGGGTCCCGTTAACCTGTCTGATTTGAGAGGCAAGCCATATTATGAGAAGTACCGTAAGAACTTTGTTATCTGTTGTCTGCATCTTGCTGTTGGCAGGCTGTGTCGGCTCCGACCCCGGCAAGGCTCTGCATAGTGTGGCGTTAAGCCTGGAGCGCAAGGACAGCGTCGCTTTCCTTGCTAAAATGGATACCAAGCGCTATGCGGCAGCATATATGGATAACCTTACCCAGGGCAATCCGGCGTTGAAAGCGCTGGACAGCGCGGTCGACAAACTGTTCGGCGTGGGCGTGACCGATCTGGTCAACAGCGTGGCCTCGGTGGAAGAACGGCTTGTGGGTGATTTCAAAAAGCGCGTGAGTACCGGCGAACTGGTAAGCGACTGTTCTCAGGCCGCTTCTACAGGCTGCCCTTGGGTGCCTGCGTCCCTGCGCGCCGCAAAAATCAAAGAACTCGGCCAGGATGCCGCTGTGGCGCATGTGACCGTGCCTGGGGACATCGCCACCTGGATTGCCATGGCAAAGATAGGTGATGAGTGGAAGATCGTGGGTCTGTCGCCCCGGGAAGAGTTTGCGACGCGTTATGCAAAAAATCCGCCCACGCCGCCGGCGCAGCCCGCACAACCGCAAACCAAACCTGCCGGCCCCGAAAAGCCGATCACCATGTAACCGGGCATCCGGTGATACGCGCTTTGTCGCTTGTATCAGGGGGGAGCAATGAACATCGCGGATCGTCTTTCCAGCATCAGGCCTTCGGCCACCCTTGCCGTGAATGCCAAGGCAGCGGAACTGAAAGCAAAAGGCCAAAACATTGTCAGTCTCGCCATTGGGGAACCGGATTTCCCGACTCCTGCCCATATCTGCAAGGCCGCGCAAAAAGCTATTGACGAGGGTTTTACACGCTACACCGCCGTCTCAGGCATTCCCGAACTGCGCCGGGCTGTGGGAACGTACTACAAACGCAGTTACGGTGTTGAACCGCCTGTGGGGTCCGTACTGATTTCCAACGGCGGCAAGCATTCCTTATTCAATTATTTCATGGCGCTGCTTAATCCGGGGGACGAGGTCATTATCCCCACGCCGTATTGGCTGAGCTATCCCGATATGGTGATGCTGGCCGGTGGCGTACCCGTATTTCTTCCTGTCAACGCACAAGAAGGTTTTAGGCTGACGCCTGAAAAACTCGCCAAGGCGTTCACGTCCAAAACACGCCTGTGTATCCTGAATGCGCCGTCCAATCCCACCGGGGTCAGTTACAGCCAGGAAGAGCTGGACGCGCTGGTCGAGTGCTGTGTGAAAAAAGGCGTCTGCGTGGCGTCCGATGAAATTTATGACCGCATTGTCTACGCGCCCGCGCAATCTGTGAGCGTCATCCATTGGTGGCAGCGCCGTCCGGAACTTGTCACCGTGTTCAACGGCTGCGCGAAGAGCTTTTCCATGACTGGCTGGCGCGTAGGCTATTGCGTGGGACATCCGGAACTCATCAAAGCCATGGATACCCTCCAAAGCCAGTCTACGTCCAATGTGTGCTCCATTGCGCAAAAAGCCGCTGTGGCCGCTTTGGAAGGATCGTACGATTGCGTTGCGGAAATGGCCGCAGCCTTTCAACGCCGCCGCGATTTGGCTCTGAACATCCTGTCCTCCTGGAAAGGGGTGCTGTGCCCGAAACCCGAAGGCGCTTTTTATCTTTTTGCGGATATGCGTTGCTATTTCGGCAAAAGCGGCATTGCCGATTCTTCGGATTTATGCACGTATTTCCTTGAAAAAGCCGGCGTGGCCCTGGTGCCCGGTTCGGCTTTCGGCAACGATGCCTGTGTGCGCTTCTCGTACGCTGTGGCTGACGATGTGCTGGAACAGGCGCTCAAAGGCATGGGAAACGTGTTGCCGGGATAAGCGCCTCGCCCAATCCCACGCAGAAATACGCGAAGCCGCGTTCGCCCATGCGTTCCGGGGAATAGAGGTTGCGTCCGTCAAAGAGCAGGGGCGCAGTGAGCAGGCTGCGTATGCGGTCAAAGTCCGGATTCCGGAATTGGTTCCACTCCGTTCCTACAAGCAGGGCTTGGGCGCCTCTGCACGCCTCGTACTGGGAGTCCAATATTTCCACCAGCGCGTTGCCGCTCAAAATTTTTGCCGCGTTGGGGCCGGCAACCGGGTCGAAGGCGCGGATGCGCATGCCGTGTCCGGTCAGATCCTCAATGATCGAAAGCGAGGCGGCTTCGCGCATGTCGTCGGTATTTGCCTTGAAGGCCAGCCCCCAGAGGGCCAGGGTCTTGCCTTTCACGCCGCCCTGGGGGGCGAAATACTCCCGTATGCGGACGGCCATGCTGCATTTTTGGCGTATATTGACCGCTTCCACGGCTTCCAGCAACTCCGGGCGCATACCCGCTTCGCGGGCGATGTGGATAAGCGCTTTGACGTCCTTGGGGAAACAGGAGCCTCCGTAGCCCATGCCCGGATAGATGAAATGGTAGCCGATGCGTCTGTCGGAGCCGATGCCGGTACGCACATCCCGCACGTTTGCGCCCACTTTCTCACAGACTGTAGCGATCTCATTGATGAAAGAAATTTTTGTCGCCAACATGCAGTTGGCGGCATATTTCGTCATTTCCGCGCTGCGTACGCTCATGACGATGAGCTTGTCGCGGCTGCGGGCGAAAGGCGCGTAAATTTCCCGCATCAGCCTGGCGGAGCGTTCGTTATTCGTGCCGACAATGACGCGATCGGGCTTCATGAAATCGTTGATGGCGTCGCCTTCTTTAAGAAATTCCGGGTTGGACACGACGTCGAAAGGCAGTTTGAGGCTCCGTTTGGCGAGTTCCTCGGCAATGATGGCGCGTACCCTGTCCGCCGTACCCACGGGCACGGTGGACTTGTCAACCACCACCAGCTCGTCGTGCATGCGTTGTCCAATCTGCCGGGCCACCTCCTCGACATGGGACAGATCGCAGGAGCCGTTTTCGCCCGGAGGGGTTCCCACGCAGATGAAGGCAAGTTCCGCCTTGTTCAGGCCAGTGGCGAGATCCGTGGTAAAGCGCAGACGGCCGTCCACGAAATTACGCCGCGCCAGACTGTCCAGTCCGGGTTCATATATATGCACCTCGCCGCGTTCAAGGCGGCGCACAAGTTCGGGGTTCACGTCAACGCACGTGACGTCGTTGCCCATTTCAGCAAAACAGGCGGCGCTTACCAAGCCGACATAGCCGGTTCCAACGATGCAAAGCCTCATGGTTCACCTTGATGATAATGTTAAGATATTGACGCCGCAGGGCAGCCAAGGCAAAAAGGAAGTACTCTTTCTTGGAACCGGATGCAAGCGGAGGTATGGCTGTGTTTTTTTCCTCTTTCCCCCCCTTGCCCACACCAGCGGAAATGGCCCGCTGGGACGCGGCAGCCGTGGAACTCGGCCTTCCTGAGATACTGCTTATGGAAAATGCCTCGCGCGAGGCGTTGCATGTGCTTGAGGAGCATGTGGGCCGGCTGTGCGGCAAGCGGGTGCTGTTGTATATGGGCGCCGGGAAAAATGGCGGGGATGCGGCCTGCCTTGCCCGGCACTTACGCGATCAGGGAGCGCAAACCCTGGTGCTGCACACCCGGCCATTGGGCTTCTACAAGGGCGTCACGGCCAGGCATGTGCGCCTGGCCAGGATATGCGGCGTTCCTTTTCTTCCGGTCTTTGCCCCGAAAAGCCGTTGGCCCGTGACCTGGCGGGAGCCTGATATCGTTGTGGACGGACTGTTGGGCACGGGCTTTGCCGGGCAGTTGAAAGACCAGATGCGCGCCCTGGTGGATGCGATCAATACCCTGAGTGAACATAGCCTTGTTTTCGCCCTGGATGTTCCCTCCGGTTTGGACGCTCTGAGCGGGCTGCCGCGGCCGGTCGCCGTACGCGCTCATGCCACGGCATGTTTTGAGGCGGCGAAACCCGGCCTTGTCCTGCCTGAGGCCGCGCCGTACACGGGGCGGCTGTATATACGGCGCATAGGTATTCCCGCGGAGATCAGCCATGCGCATCCTCCTTCCTATCGTTTGCTGGATGCTTCGTGCGCGCGTCTTTTGCCGCGTGTGGAGCCGGGAGCGTATAAGGGGAGTTTCGGGCATGTCGTTGTGTTGGGGGGATCAGAAGGCTTGACGGGTGCGGCGCATCTTGCGGCCTTGGGCGCCCTGCGCACGGGCGGCGGGCTGGTGAGCGTGGCTGCGCCCGGAGACCTGTGCTCGAAAATAACAGCCGGGATGCCGGAAATTATGTCTTTTCCGCTGGGGCGGGGAAAATCCTGGAAAGATGCTCTCGGCAGCGGCGCTCTGGATGCGATGCCGTCTCTGGCGGCAAGGGCGGACGCTCTGGTTGTCGGCCCGGGCATGGGGCGCGGTCCGGAAGCCGGAGAACTGCTTTCAAGCCTGTTGCGCTTGCCGCACAGACCGCCGCTGGTGCTTGACGCCGATGCGCTCATCTTGCTTGCCAAGGGGATGGTCCCGCTTGAAGGACTCAACGCCGGAGATATTCTCACGCCGCATCCCGGCGAGGCCGGCGGCGTTCTGGACATCAGCGCCCGGCGTGTGCAGGAGGACAGGTTTGCCGCTATGCGGGACTTGTGCGAACTGCATCCGGCGCTGTGGATATTGAAAGGTTCGGGCAGTCTGATAGGGCAAAAGGGGCATCCCGTACTCATAGCCCCCCACCATGTGCCCTGTCTGGCGGTGGGCGGTTCCGGCGATGTGCTTGCCGGATGCATCGGCAGTCTGCTTGCCCAGGGTTGCGCCGCGTCCCTGGCCGCCGCTTTTGGCGTGCTGCTGCACATCCATGCCGGAAGATTGCTGGAAGAAGCCTTTCCCGGTCGGGGCAATCTTGCAAGCGAGATAGCGCATATGCTGCCGAAAGCGAAAGCTGGGCTGGCAGAGCAGTGTTCCCATGCTTGAATTCCGCATCCACGATCTTGGAGGCATGGCCGCCTTGGGACGGGCTCTGGCGGAGTGCCTGCGCGCGGATCCGTCTTTACGCTGCATTCTGCTGCGTGGAGCACTCGGCAGCGGCAAAACCACATTCACGCGTTTTCTGGTAGAGGCGTTGCCGGGTGGTGATAAGGCGGAAATTGCAAGTCCCAGCTTTACGCTGTGTAATGTCTATCCCACAACGCCTCCGGTGTTGCACTGCGACTTGTACCGCACAGGCGGCGCCGTTCCGGACGAACTCAGTGAAACGCTTGATGTGGGGGATATGGCGGTGGTTGTGGAATGGGCTGAACATCTGCCTGTTGCGGAATTACCGCAGGATTTTCTGGACATTTTTTTTCAAGTATGTGATGCATTTCGATTAGTTTGTATTACGGTGCATAGTTCCAACAGCGCGCGCTTTGAGGTGCTTTTACTGGCCGCGCAATCCCTGTAAGCGAGTATCCTCATGAAAGTTCTTGTACAAAAGTTTGGCGGCACTTCAGTGGCTGATCTTGAGTGCCAGAAGAAAGTGCGCGACAAGGTGCTTGCCGCCTTGGGGCACGGGTATAAGATGGTGGTGGTGCTGTCTGCTCGCGCCGGCGAAACTAACCGTCTGCTGGCGCTTGCCGATGAATGGTCGAAGACGCCTGATTTAGCGGAACGCGACAGCTTGGTGTCCATCGGCGAACAGGCATCCGTCGCCTTATTCGCCATCCTGCTCAAGGATGCGGGCGTGAAGGCGCGCTCCGTGCTTGCCTTTCAGATTCCACTGATCACCGACAACGCATACAGCGAAGCCCGTATCCTTTCCATAAACGCCGACTGGTTGCGCGCTGAGCTGGAAAAACACGACGTGCTGGTCATGGCGGGCTTTCAGGGCGTTACGGACGAAAGTAAAATCACCACGCTGGGCCGCGGCGGTTCCGATACCTCCGCCGTAGCGCTGGCTGCCGCTTTGCAGGCAGAATCCTGTGAAATTTATACTGATGTGGACGGCGTGTATACCACCGATCCCCGCGTGTGTTCCCACGCCCGTAAGATGCGCACCATCGCGTATGATGAAATGCTGGAAATGGCCAGTATGGGCGCAAAAGTCCTGCATATCCGTTCAGTGGAATTCGCAAAAAAATACAAGGTGCCGGTGCATGTGCGCTCCACATTCACAGATGACCCGGGCACTCTGGTAACTCAGGAGGATTCAACCATGGAAGCTGTTCTCGTTTCCGGCATCGCATATGATAAAGATCAGGCCCGTGTGACCGTGCGGGACGTTCCCGATACACCTGGCATTGCCGCGACTATTTTCGGCTCGCTTTCCGAAGGCGGGGTGCTTGTGGACATGATAGTCCAGAACCCCAGCCGTGAAGGCATAACGGATATAACCTTCACTGTTTCGCGCAAGGATTTGGCGAAGACGCTGGAACTCACGCGCAAGGTCAGCGCTGAGATAAACGCCCGGGAAGTGATTCACGATACCCATGTCGCCAAGGTTTCGGCCATCGGCGTGGGCATGCGCAACCATTCCGGCGTGGCGGCGCGGGCGTTTGCCGCTTTGCAGAAGGCACACATCAACATCATGATGATCAGCACTTCCGAAATTAAAATCAGCATTCTTATTGAAGAAAAATATGTTGAACTGGCGGTGCGCATTCTCCATGAAGAGTTCGGCCTTGATTGGGATATGGGGGAATAACTCGTGGCGCGCACAGGCATTACCATCTACGACACCACACTGCGCGACGGCGCGCAGTGTGTGGATGTCGATTTGAGCGCTCAGGACAAAATCAAGATTGCCCTGAAACTTGATGCCCTCGGCATTTCCTACATTGAGGGCGGCTGGCCCGGCTCCAATCCGGTCGATGATGTGTTTTTCAAGGAAATTGCCAACTACGATTTGAAGCATGCGCGCGTGTGCGCCTTTGGCAGTACGAGCCATCCTGCGCATAGCGCGGAAAACGATCCCAATCTTGCGGCGCTTGTGGCTTCCGCCGCGCCGGTATGCACCATTTTCGGCAAGAGTTGGGATCGCCATGTGCATGAAGCCTTGCGGATAGAGCCTGCGCATAACCTGAAGATCATTCGAGATTCCGTTGCTTTTTTATCTAAGCATTGCGGCGTGGTCTTTTTTGACGCCGAGCATTTCTTCGACGGCTTCAAAAACGCCGGCGAATATGCGCTGGCCTGTCTGGAAGCTGCCTTTGACGGCGGCGCGCGGACCTTGGTGCTGTGCGACACCAACGGTGGAAGCCTGCCCTGGGAAATCAGCCAAATCATCACGACGGTGAAGAAAAAATTGCCAAAGGCGATCCTTGGCATCCATGCGCATAATGACTGTGAACTGGCGGTGGCGAACACCCTGGCGGCAGTGCAGGCCGGAGCGCGGCATGTGCAGGGGACGGCGAACGGCTATGGCGAACGTTGCGGCAACGCCAACCTGTGTTC
>Ga0123357_10002130_pt1 | contig 21803 bp, 6 predicted proteins | sample TergutEmb28metaG_FD_89873 | JGI IMG/M metagenome (GOLD analysis project Ga0123357, IMG submission 89873) | Embiratermes neotenicus P4 segment gut microbial communities from Petit-Saut dam, French Guiana - Emb289 P4 | ecosystem: Host-associated > Arthropoda: Insects > Digestive system > Gut ... | reverse complement strand
CATCCAGAGACAATAAAGCGCCAAAGCCCACAATTTGCAACAGAACTTCACCGTACGATACTAACACTATTTAGCCACTTTATATTAGGCGCAAGGGTCACTGTGAATTTTCACAGGTATGAAAGTGAGAATAAATGCAATTAAAGTATATATAGAAATGAAAAAAAGACACCGGGGGCATGGTTGTCTGTCTTTTCTGATTGTTGTGTGTTGTCAGGTAGAGGTTGGTGCGACGGTTTGATCACACGTCCAGAGGAGTCCTACCGACTATGGTGCATCGTTGTGTGTGATCTAGAAACCTCGTGAATGAGGAGGCCATGGCCCACTGGGGGCTGCTGCGACAAAAAAAAGGAAGTTACATAAGAGGAAATTAGGCATTGTCTTGTGTTGGGGCCTCCTTGTTTTTAACAAATTTCTGTTAAAAAGTAACACTTTAATGTTGTTAAGCACGGTGAACTTGAGGCCACGCAAGCGTTTTACTTCGGTTGTTGGGTTGAGATATGATCGATTACAAAATCGTTTCCTGCCGAAATACCGTGACTTATTTGAGTGGGTTAATCTCAGATCGCAAATTGACCGTGAAAGTCCGCAGTGAAGGTCAGTGCTGTAATATGTTGCGCCTCCGTACTGACAGACTGTAATGCGATAATCTCTGACGCATCGCAACTGGGCGTGCATGTTATGTGAATGTAGACATTACAACCTGGACAAATTTCACATACATTTTAGGCGCGTTCGCAAAATTGCGAAAAGCGACTGTTAGCCACGTCATGTCCGTTTGTCCGTCTGTCCGTCAGTCCGCATGGAGCAACACTGCTCCCATTGGACGGATTTTCATTAAATTTGGTGTTTGAATATTTCTCGAAAATCTATCGAGAAAATTACAGTTTCATTAAAATTCGACAAGAAAAAAGAGCACTTTACGTGAAGACTAATACACATTTTTGATAATATGTTGCTCAGTTCTTCCTAGAATGAGACACTTTTCAGAATAAAAGTGCAGAGAAAATCAAAACACACATTTTATGGTCCATAAATATTGTTCGAAAATAGTACCGTTCATGAGATAATGTGGGAAAATAATGTACGGTTGGGCAGGCCACAGGCGACAAACTGACAAATGCGCACTGCATGCCGCATACATAAGGCTACAAACACATACTGAGAATATGCAGTATTTACTGCTTCTGCACTGCAACAATAGTTGCACGAACGCGCCTTAATATTACGTTATACGCATATTGCTCGTCCTGTTATTTTATACGACTTTCGTCTACTTGAATTCTACTTCGTGTCCTTGAGATCTAGGTTTAGAAGCTACTCACGTACTTTTAAGTATTTCTCCACATCTTTCAGGTGATTCTTTGGAAATATTAGGGAGGAGAAATGGAGCTAGATGTTCTGGTCATGACAAAGACACATCACATTCACTCCACAGTTCTTCATCTGATCTCCAAATGTTTACTGCCATAGCCATATAAAACGTCCGTTGGAATAGGTTATAGCGTCATGCAAGGGACTGAATATTTTGTATCGTCATAAAAAAAGTGTTGCTCTGACCGAAAAGCATGACATTATCCTTAACAAGGAAGAATTAACTTTTACCACAGAATATTTAACGCTATAGACTAGGCCTACATGTCGCGTAGACCGATGTCGTTTAACTGAGTTCGTCTGTGTATGTAACCGACGTTGAAGCGCGCAGTGAGACTGCAGACGTCAACCAGCCCGCGTAACGATACCGTCGAAGTAGTGTTTTACACTGAAACAAGTTTCTATATGACTCTCTTTTTCTTCTGCTTTTGAGTCTGGAAATCCGGAAACTGCAATAAACCATTGACCTGCCCTCGTTACTACAGAAACTGTCAAGTTTTTTACACATTGAAGATAAATGTCTTGAGGAATATGACGCCATTGACGGTCTCAAGCATCATTTTTAATATCACGTCTGTTATCTTCTATGTGTGCTCCCTAGTAACTTTCGAAACAATGGACAGAATGCTGCCGTATAAACGTAATGAAAACTTTATACCAAAAAGAAAGTTGGCTCCATCGGTAAATCTCGTGGCTTGTATTTAAAAGGTGATGGAATCGAAAGTCGGGCGGGACACCGACTTCCTCAGTAAGATTCATCGCTTTGTTCATTACAAGACAAATGCCTGAATAGTACTTTAAATTGGACCACCTCTTTTTCCGTCCACATTCTTTCCAATTAATTGGTCACTTTTTTCAATTATTCATCACAATATGATCTGCATTACTGATGTAATCTAAAAAACTACACGTGGCCATCATCAGGGATATACAATTCAAATTTTACATACATTGTACAAAATTTAGATACATTAAGATAATCTTCGTATTTTACATCCTTGACGTAAAACGTCTGCCCGAAATATGTAGTTCAGTGTGTGTACAGCTAATTGTACTGCACCTGTGTGCGTTTGTTGGTACAATTATTGTATAATCAGGGCGCGGCAGAAATAGTGAAGCATTTTAAAATTTTAGTTACGTGCTTATCCGCTAGGGTATCGCGGAATGCAAGTATTTGTACATAAACAGTGACCTTCAGATTTATTCAACATGGAGCGCTGGGGAGTAAGAGAACGTGTCTGTGCTGTGGAACTGTTTATTCGGAAGGGGTCAATTACAGAGACTCGGCGACGATTTCGCCATGAACGGAATCAACAGGAAGCCCCATCTCCAAATGCAATCCGTCGATGGGTAAGGTAGTGGCGTGAAGAAGGCTGTCACGCTTAAAACGCCACCTGGTCGGCCGTCCTCAGTTCGCACACCTGACAACTTACAGAAGAAACACTTCAAGCCATTATGCTCAGCTTCTTAACTCGTGTGCACATGTGCATTGAGGAGGGTGGTGGCCACCTTAAAAGACATTGTACACAAAAAGTGAAACTATGTAAAAAAAAAGTTAAGCACCATAGTAAATCGTGACGTGTTAAAATTGGTATCAATTACTTTCAGTAAAATGTTATTCTTATTTATAATTAGTTCACTATTTCTGCCGCGCCCTATATTTGATTAATGCACGGATCATGAATAATACAAAACGTATTAGGGATATTTTTTGTTGCACCGTGCATTTTGTAGAATCACTTTAATTATCACACCAACTAATGCACTTACACAAAATTTCACATTAAAACATTTAAAATCGCTCCAACATGTTTCGATCCTAAGATCATCCTCAGGGAGCTAAGTTTTTCCTTGTTAAAGTCATTTTAAAAATACTCATTAATTAATTCCCTTATATTAATTGGGTGCTGTGGCAGCATGTCGTGTTGTGTAAGGGTACGTGGTTGAGAATAAGTGTGCGTAGTGTGTTACGTTGCGAGAGACTGGCTCTCGCAACGTAACACACTACGCACACCTATAGTCAGGCACATTCTCTACGACGTACCCTTACACAACACGACGTGCTGCCAAAGCACCCGATTAATATAAGGGAATTAGTTAATGAGTGTTTTTAAAATGACTTCAGCAAGGAACAACGTAGCTCCCTGAGGATGATCTTAGAATTGAAACATGTCAGAGCGATTTTAAAATTTTTTATGTGAAATTTTATGTAAGTGCATTAGTTGGTGTGATAATTAAAGTATTAAGGTTATTTACGTTTCAGCCGCCCTGCAGTTAGAGTCTTTGCTCTTCTGGGGTGTCTTACTGCGTCACTGGTTGACTAGTACCCAAAGTAGTGGGCTGAAAGTATGGGCACTATGCACTATGCACTAGAAAGATGGAGTAAAATAAGTAAACGTCGTAAGATTGACTTACAATCTACCGATTTTACATTATCGCTACAGTAGGTCAACATGAAACACTTCTCTCTGGACTAACACAGTATAAAGCCCGAGATTTCCATTTCGAAAGTTTCCTGCATAAAACCATCAGAAACTAGTTGTTCTGAATATGTATATACATATATACATATATATTGTATTTCCTTATTCCTTCCATATAGAAACTGGAAGAGTATCATGGGCAATACCACAGAGAATTCCTCAAATATTCCGCTCCGTTCAGTAATCGCAATCTTTCTAAAGTATCTGCTTCCATTCGCCATAATCGTGTAGGGAATCCAAATCCCGTCGGATTCTGGGAGAGAAAGGGCGGAAGTGACAGCAGCCTCGCTGCTTTCCTTGCTAGACAGTGTATATTCAGACCTTCGTATAATGTTACCACACTGCTCATGCATATGTTGCGTCTTGCAGCGGTTCCGGTAGGGTGCATTAATTAACTCATCAATTCCGAAATAATTTGAGATCTTCGAGGGAAATTAAAGTAATGACATTACTGTGTGTCTTATGTGATAAAATCACCTAAATTCACTTTTATTTTAATACTTATTTGTATTACTAACATACGGGACGTGACGCCGTGCAGTTTGGTGAGATATTTATAGACTTTTCAATGATGATATTGACTGTATCTTCAGGGTCCAATAAACTTGTTATCCACAAACTGCACGTCTTCACATACAATACGACCGTAATCAAACTGCAATAAGAACCCCAAAGCACTTATTCGTACCCTTAGCTAGTAAAAGTTAAAGGTAAAGCTGTCCCGTTACAGACCTAGGGTGGCCCAGATGGTTCCAGGAAGTTAAGGTTCCCAGATTTCATGACAACGGCACAGGATAGTGTTCAGTTTGTCAGCCTTACGCACCGACCGCCTTTACCCCCCTGAAATGCTCCTGGTACTCATTTCTTTTAGAGGCCGATTCGACCCCAGGGCCATAGTGAGATCGGAAGTATTTTATGTTAATGAAAAATTCCAGTGACACCAACTGGGATTGAACCAGTGACCTTCCGATTTGTAGCACAGCACCTTAACCACTGTGCCACCGCACCCTTAGCTAGTACCCATCTTTAGCTACCTCTTCTTACTCTCATTTGGACATTTTATTACGAGAAACTAAACCAAATACAAATAAATGAAACACATACCATGCATCACAAAATGCAAAACTCCATTCCATGTCATGGTCAGAAAACACCAGAAGAAAATATAGCGTCAGTAAGAAAGACGAAAATTCTTATATTATGTAAAAATTGAATTCAGAGGGAAAATGTGTGAAGCGTGGGTAATGTCTTCGAATACAGACAAGGTTTTGTAATGACGGTGGTAGACATCATTTTGAAAGACTGCGACACTTAGACCTAAGAGAAAAAGTTTCAGGGAAGAAAAAATGTCAAGAATGTCGAAAGGATATTCTGTGACACATTTTCAGGCATTAAGCATTTTTGTCTTGTATATAAGTGTCCTGATAAAACAATCCATTCACGAGTCATCAAAAAGGTAAATGTGCAAATCTACTTTCTCTTATAGAGGAATAACATAAGACACGGAAAGAGAACACACTTTCCAGTATTAAACACTACAATACAAACAACTGCGTCTTTCTCTTTTTAAGACATTTCGTACTTGGAACAAATGTTTAGTGCTTTTCCTTAGGTTTGTACCTGTAGGTGTCTATTTCTAAGACACGCTTTTCGTACTTTCAAATAAGGACCACTAAGCTACAAATTTTCGCTGCCGCGTCTCTTGCGTTCGATATAATTACCTTGCACTAGTGTAATTAGATTACCTCTTTTACAATACTGACGCGCTGAATACGAGTTGCATTAGAAATTGAGCCTTGTCTTACACAGACTACAGACACAGATTTTGCAATTCAAATATCTTGTAGTTAGACTTTCTGGTTATACCACTTTACTCAAATGATGTAGCCTTCACATCTCCTAGGTTTCTACAGAAACCTTGCAAGGATACCTATTCTCTACTGCAAGCATGAACGGAAGACAATAATACTAGCCATCCGTCACAGCTCTTGCTGTGCTCTTGAGCCTCGCGTCCCTGAACATTGTCTTCCTTATTCCAAATATAAAAGGTGCGTCTATGGAACGTAATATTTCACTACCTTATATGCTCAGTTCTGAGGGAATTCCATCAATACCTTGCGATTTGTTTATCACTATCTACAGAGCGTTATCCATTATCCCCCAGCCCTGTGTGTTTCAGTCTGCCTAATTTCGTTAAGTTAACTTACATTCAACAACTGACAGACACATCGTCCGTCTGTTCAAACTATACAGGAATTTATGATACGTGGCGAAACCGTTAACTGGCTGAGGCAGTGAATGATTGGCAGTAGTGAGAGCCAATGCAGCCCGAAAAGTGGAAAGCTGAATATAATCAGAGTCCATAATTTAATGACATGTTGTCACAGATACTGGCAGTAAGGGGCAGGAAAATTCAGTTAATTTATGGTTCAAGTGGAGAATTGCTGCCTGATAAACTATATCAAACAAAAGCATCGGTATGATACATTAGAACAAAATTCTGTCTTGTAAAGTGGTTCATATTTCATAATCAATTAACCTGAAAATCTAATTATCCAAATGATTAAACACAACGCAAAGTCGAGCGTAAGAATCATATGAGATTTGAGACTTATTCATTCTTTCTATAGAAATATTAGTTACATTTGAAATCGGAATACGAATGTTTACGGAAATAAAAGAAAAAATAAAAGATGTATAATAACTTCAACTTCAACTTCAACCTTACTTGCAACTGTGTTGTTAGACAAAGAGTCGAACTCACTTATGACAACCCAATTGCAGTTAATAAATATTATTATTATTATTATTATTATTATATTTTGTTTCTCTACAAAGGAATTTTGTTTTAACTGAGAAGTGCAATGTTAGAACTAGCAGTGTGGAACTAACAGTTACCACAAAATATCTCACGTTATAGGCGAGGTATCGCATTAACCGATGGCGTTATAACCGGATTCAACAGTACTTTTTTCTTGACGCGTTTCTGTAGAAATCTACGCGGAATAACGTTACCAACGTTTCAGATTAAGCAGTTGTATCCACCTCAGAATACCCCAGTCCGAATCAAGTCACTGAATAACACAATCTGAATGCTTGGTCAGTCGTTAGTTACTAAGTAGCCAAGAAATAATGTGCTTTTGTAGAAAAGTCAGTTTTATAAGGGTGGAGAAAAAAGTCCAAAATTGCATCCGTTCTGATGCAGTTCAATCTGCTCACAATGTCAAGGTCTCCTTCTACAAATGTGAAGTTGTAATGTTGTTAGCCCCTTAAAACTTTACCGTTTCAAGCGATGTTATCCGTTAATATTTTCGATCCCACAGTTTTCTAATATCGCGCCATGTTCGAGAATTTACATATAAAAGCCCTCCTTTTTCGTCTTAGTTATTTTAACTCCGTAACAACATTACAGGAATAACACAAGATTGTGGGTGAGTCTACATACTGCGTCAGTCGTCCTGTAGGAGGCTTCTTTATGTTTTCCCCTCAGGATGACGGACTTGCTCCTATCAGTAACAGAAACTCAATTCCTTGGACGTCCAGGATTTACCCGTAGTATGTGAAACATGATGAATGCTAAAGTTTGTTAAACATTTCGTGAAACTTCATACCAGTTTAATAAAAATTCCCCATTTAGTTTAAAATCTATTAGAAGGAATATACAGCAGAACACCTTGATATAGTAAGCCCATATTATAATAAAGAATTTTATTTCCTAACTGTAGAAAAATTTAAAATACTTTTACACACCCAGTGGCAAAAGGCTACCACCAGCAACTCTGATGGACGTAAAATCCCCCCCCCCCTCCTCCTCCTCCTCCTTCTCACACCTGTCAGCATTGCGTGTCCGAAGTGCCGTCGGGAGCCCTACACAAGTCATTCTAACACAATCAACGTCGATTTGCATCCTGCATGTCATTATGACTATTGCAGTCATTTGTGGGTTCAAGCCCTGCCAGTGGCAGAGAAAAAAAATGTTTTACACTACGAAACAGCTCCTACTTATAGCGGGAACTAACGAACTCATTCTGCATAATAATCCTTAGCATTAACAAAACATATTCAGCATCAAGTATCTAAGTTTCGTCTTACATATTTAACTTAGTGTTTATGTCATAAGATACGGTGAACGAGAAGCTTCCAATAGGTAGGTAGGTTTTCACCCTTTTTATAGGTCACGAAGGCCCTTAGAGTGAGTAGAGGTATAGCTTTACTCTTTCTAGGACCTCGGCACTGGATGGGGGTGGGAAGTCAGCCCCACGCCCTGGCCGCCTCTCCCCGGGAAAGACCCGGTACCCATTGTAAAGGAGGCTGGGTGGGCCCCACGGCCGGCCTGGACTGGCGGAAAAAAACTCGTCCCCACCGGGATTCGATCCCGGACCGTCCAGCCCATAGTAAGTCGCTATACCGACTGAGTTAACCGGCCCACAGCTTCCAATAGTACTTCCAAAAATATTACTATATCCATCATCTTTAAGTTTTATAATGTCTAGACTGAATGTTCACTTACAGAAGGCAGTCAAATATGTACCACACCTTCGACAAAGTACAAGGTAAAGGTTCTATCGCCTGATATACAAAGCCCTTTAGAATTGTAAATGGGTTCTAACGTTTCAGAGGAATCTGATATTTTCACTTCTTTCGCTAGAATGTAAGAGGTTACTTGGTAGACAAGGGTGTAGAAGACACAAGGCAGGAATCGACAAAGTGTAACTGTGCTGAACTGGTTCAGAACCGGTTCTAGTGCAAGTGTTTTGTTATAAAATTTAACATTTTTGCTTCCATTCGTAATTTTACTTGATGGGTCACTACTGATTTTTCACAAACATTCTCCCCCATATGGATTTTCAGCTTGTCTCGGCAGTGACAAGGGAAAAGTTTGCTTTTGGAGATGTGAGGCCATGAGGTGTAATAAAGTGCGTGTAGTTCTCCCCGGAAAGTAGCTTGCTGGGACAGAGTGGGAGTAGTGCTATAGCTCTACTCTTCCTTTAAAATAGGCGCTAGATGAGGGTGAGTGGTTGACGCCACGACCCGGCCGTTTAACCTTCGGGGGAAGCGATCCGGTACCCAATGTACAGGAGGATTTGTGTGCCGCAAGGCCAGTATGGACGGGTGTGGAGAAAATCCCTTGCCCCCAATGCGGTTAGAAATCTGGACCGACCAGCCCGTAACAAGTCGCTACACTGACTACGCTGTTCCAGCCCTTAGTTTACTCTGGTACAGAGTGTGCATACTGACGTATCGAATGAACTTTTTGTCCCATGTTTAGGAAAGTTTGATGAAAAGCACTGCGTTCTTCTACCCCGCGAATTGAAATGGCAGATTACCCGGAAACGTCGATATATATTTAACAGATTATATGGGGGTCACATGACAGAGAAAACTAACAATCTGAAACATTGAATTAAACAAAGTCGAACCCAGTTATAATGTCATGAAAGGGACTGAATATTTTGTGTCTTCATAAACGCGCGTTGTTCTGACCGGGAGGTATAATGTTGCGGTTAACAGTGAGGAATTATTTGTTGGCACAGAATACCTAACGTACTACACGAAGTGTCGCATAAACCGATGTCGTTACAACCGGGTCCGACAGTGTTTTGCATTATGTCTATTTTATAATCCAATTTGAATGATTGTTATATTTTATTTTAAATGTAAATTACTGTATATTATAATGTAAAAAATGCATTGGAATTTGTCATTTTGTATAAACTACTCCCGATAGTAACAAAATGTTTTTCGAAATGCACAGTCGCGAGAGTGTTCTAATGAACATACTTTATTCGTTCATATTTATATTAAGACTGACAGAATAAAGCAATGAATTTACTGCTGCTTCATGTTTTCAGTTAGTAATTTTTATCGCGATAACGTTCACTCTTAACAGGGTTACATGATTATGTGTGAAGTATCGAGGGGGACTTTGTGAAATGCGACTGCTTCTGATCCTTCTGGGCTACCTGCACGTTAAAGTCATTAACAGATTCTGTGCCTCACACTGCCTATAATTAATGAATACCGCCGAATGCATATCGAATTCTACAATGGCATGAAGGGATAAACTTCAGCTACGGCCCAAAGGAACTTCCCCAAAGGCACAGTGGTACATCAACCTGCTTAGCAACTCACAGCTTCGCAATGACACCCAGCGGTGTTGCCTGTGTGAAGTTAGTGCGGTGCCGCAACACGTCACCAAACAAACGAAACCACATAAAGCAATCTGCATGTCTTATGAAGGATGCGGCAGCACAGGTGGTCCGAACAATGCGACATGCAGAGCTTTTACCGTACGGCAGGAATTCGTGACAGCGCAGGGTGAGACTAGAGTATCAGATCCGTGTCATTTTGTGTGTCGTATGAAGCGTACAAAATAAGCGTTTGTCCGCGTCTCCGTTATTGCTGTTTCCAAAAATAATCATTTCAAATATGAATATAATCTGAACTGGCATCTACATCGAAAGACTTTCGGGGATGAATTTTCTATTCTTATCGGTCCATTATTATTCCTCTTTACGGGAAAATCAGTTGTATCGATATATAAATAAATGGCTCAATACAAGACCACCTGTCTTATGTGACTGATAAAATCTTATTTAAAAAGCCCTTCTACGAGGTAAAAAATATAGTAAAATAATGCAAATTATTTTCTGACCGAATTAAGTATAAAATTTAGGAATAAATGTCTATGAAATAGTGCGATACTCTCCGTGACAAATAAACATCGAAGCCCAATTAGAATTTCGAATTACACGCAATGTTCGTAAAAACGAGACGTTTTGAGTAAAGCTTAAAGGACACTTCCCTAATGCATAGAATTTCAGTTCTTCTGATACCGACATTGTTACTGTATTTTATTTTATATTATCTTCGTGAAGCGCTTTTAGGTGAAGTTTATATAGATGTTAAATTGGTCCGACAAAGACGCAAAGATACATATAGCTGCCATCTGTGTGACTCTTGACTTAAAATCTATAATTATATATACTCGTATATACGATTACATTTGTACCAAATTTTCCGTGCCTAGCTAAATCAATTTGCCTTTTGTCGACAACGAAAGAAAACGAAAAAAGAAAATCCTAGCAGCCAACTTATTACTTTTTATCGATACAAGCACAGCCTTAAGTAATGTAATATAGTCTCAGAAACTCCATGTCCCGTATGTTATTTCAGGATCCTGAAAGAATTGTCTCTGCCGACTAATAAGTTCGTAGGCTCGCCGTCTTGTTATTACTGACTGTACGGGTATGAAATTGCGAAATACGTCAGTGTGTTGTCCTCAAGTACCGTAATGATCACCCAAATCTGTGTGAAAGTTAGTCACGTGTTTCAAAGGTTAAAATGAAGAAACCAACAAAACCACACGTCTGCAGACAGACACATGTTGACAGACAGAATGGCACTCCCAAACCAAAATTACTTCCTTATAAGAAGGACAGCAGGCTGAAACATTCTAGGTATTCTCCAACGAAGTAAGTATGTAGCGCACTTTGCAACTACATAAATTATGTACAAGGTTAAAGACAACGCATTTGCATTTCTTTTTCTGTGTCAGTTTCCCTAAAACATGAGAAATGTTGATCAGTAACAGTTTGACACTTCGTGACAGACATTTGCATAAACATTTAAAATCTAAATACCATTTTCAAGTTGCACAATTGCGACAAGTGTAGAGGCATTGTTCTGCCACAGACATATTTTTATAAGCGATTAATGAATGATTCCAATAAACAATAATCTTCTTTTGAAAAACATAACTTTGATAGTCAGCATATAAAGTAAATCTTATGTATATTGGACGGTGCATCATTGTGATAGTTGAAGAATAAGAGACCAACTTGATATCACTGGTTATTAAGTTTCATTTCACTTCTTCTATGCTCAACATGTTTCGGACATTAATACATCCATCATCAGGAGCCTGCGACTTTTCTATTGTATCACCACATTGGTCGTGTGTTCTTGTTTTGATGTGTGTTGGAGGCTGAAGCCTGCTACACGGATACCACCCCAAACCAGCCACACCGAAACTCCAACACAAATCGAAACAAGAACACACGACCAATGTGGTGATACAATAGAAAAGTCGCAGGCTCCTGATGATGGATATATTAATGTCCGAAACATGTTGAGCATAGAAGAAGTGAAATAAAACTTAATAACCAGTGACATCAAATTGGCCTCTTATTCTTCAGCATATAAAGTATTTAAATAAACATAATATGGTAAGGTATACTAAATTATCAATGCTTAAGATGATTGAAAAAGCAGAAGAATTCAATTCTACAACATTGTGGGTCAGTCTATCAAAGAAACTGTTTTTTTAAAAAGAGATTTTATTATAATATTTCATTGTTCAGTAAACAAACTACATTTTATACACCCTTTTGGCAAATATTACGTTTGTTAAATGCAATAATATTATCTTAGATTAAACAGTTCGCGAGCGTTTATTCAAGAGCAAAACCTATTAATAATTTGTCATTACTTTACCTTCCAACGCTAAGGAACTTGGCTAATGAGATGGTGTCATTACATAAAGTAATAATCAATAGTGAGGTAAACGGTTCGAATCTCGTTAGAGTTACCGGCTGCTATGGCTCCGCGTTTTCTTAACTTTTCCACAAACTCTCGAGAGAAATACCAGGAGAGTAGGCATACATCGAAGGAGATCACGAAAATAAATTACTTCTAAATCCCTAACTGCTTCCAAATCATAACCTTCACGACTTGTTGGGCGCTAAACAGTATCTGACAGCGAGCAATGTATCGCAGGAATGAAAAAAAAAATAATAATTTTTATTCTACCAAATAATTCATGATTCCAAAATACATTGTTCGTGCTACATCCGGCTTGTAAGTATACCAACCTGAACAACTCCAACTGCCATCTGTTTGCATAACTTTGGTTTTCTGGCGCGTTTGCAAAATTTCAAGAAGCGACTATTAGCTGCGTCAAGTCTGTACGTCTGTCCTTCGGTCCGTCCGTCTATCCGTATGGAACAACTCGGCTACAACTGAACGGATTTTCATGAAATTTTATATCTGAGGATTTTTCAAAAAGATATCGAAAAAATTAAATTTGCATTAAATTCGGACAAAAAAAAGGGTACTTTATATGAAGACCAATTTACATTTTTGATCATATCCCGCTCATTTCTTCTTAGAATGAGAAATGTTTCGGACAAAAGTTGTAGAGAAAATCAAAACACACATTTTGTGTTTAGTATATATTTTCGAAAATCTGGCGTTTATGAGATAATGTGGAGAAATAATGTAGAGCGGAGTAGGCAATATGGCGCACGTGCATTGCATTCTGGGTGCCTAAGGCTACAAATACACAAACTCAGGTTGTGTAATACTCATTGCTTTTCCACTGCAACAATGGTTGCACGGACGCGCCTCAGTGTTACGTTATAGGTACATTGTCTTCTTGAGATATCCGAAAGTTTTTAGAAAATAACAGCACCGATATAAAATTTAATGCGCGAAAAAAAATTCAGAAAACAACATTTAGAAAGCGAAATCTGTAGGGGTTAAAGACAGAAGGGAACGGATAAGGACAATATTATGTTGGTTATGATTACGGCCAGTACTGGGTTTTGTGAACAAAGTAACGAAATTTCGGGATGTGAGAGTAGGATAAGATACGATATTCGCCGTGTTTATGCGACAACATCTCCTGCACTGGCGTAAAGCCAGTAGCCTTGCTTATACTTCAGGCGTACATGCCAAAGATTACTCAGTAGATATCGGGGGAAAGGCGGTATAAGCACTGTAATTTTCACAAATTAATATGAATTTTACATTTTCATAAACATCGTAACATTTTGGTGGTAAAATATTAATAAAGTACCAATCCGCAGCATTAAATCCAAGTTCTGGAGTGCTTAAAATTTGATATTTAATTTTCTCGCGAATAAAACGGGCGAATTGGATTCATATTTTCGGTTTAAGCCGCATGTTAAAGCCTTTGTGGCACACTTCAGAATTAAGTTTCGAACTAATTACATCAATAATTTGTATCCCCTATGACAAATCTCTGTAACATGTTTGTCGATGAGGATATATATTCAGCATTTCACAATACTTATATTAAGGAGGTCATGTGTTAGAATGTTGGTAGGAATATCGACTATTATGACTGCCAGGTTTCTTGGTTATTCCGAGTCTATCCTGGCAATTTCCGAGACAACGCAATAAACTAGATCGCGACCACTCTCAAACCCTTCTTAATTTGATCCTACATCTCGTCGTATATCCTAGAATCCCGTATATTGAGAATGTTAATAAAAAAACACACATACAACAAAATATAAATGTTCATTTTTAATTTCCTTATTTTCCTTACTTTTACACAGTGGCCTCATCCAGACCGAGTGAATGCAAGTATCCGCCCCAAAGTTAATGTGGGAATACAGCTGGTACAATTCTGACGTGTTATATCAAGTACACAAACTACTGATTACTCTCCTTCAGCTACTGTGGGTTATTCTGTCGCAAGTGTCCACATTTATGATTCATTCTGATATTCGCACCTTGTATTTGACATGTGCCAGGAAATACTTGGCATACGATGGAGCAAAATAAACTTTCTCTAAGCGCAAGACAAGCAAGGCACAATATTTATAGAAGTGAAATAATTGTGTAGTGTGACCTGATACTTCTATATTGCGCAATATTAATCTGTAAATTTTGATAAAGCTTATTACAAAGTTTTATTAAAACACATCACATAAATTATTGAAGTAGCTTCTCATTATCATAATTGTAATTTTTGCTATTTTAAATTTATTATTAGATAATTGTAAAAAAGTGTCTTCATAATCGTGACGATGATTTTCTCTTTAATCCTTATGAAGGATTTGCAATAAAAATAATTTCGTGCTGCAACAAGGTGCCACAGTCCTCTGTGTAATTGCGCGGGACAGATTAACCCTTTGACGCCTAATGACGACTATAGTGGTCGTACCGCACCGCTAACCTCTAAACGTTGCATTTTATATATTTATTCAACACACACAGGTACTGAACATTTTAAACATGGTATATACTCTCCGTTTTTTCCTCTTCAAAATGCAGTTTGTTTCATAAATCTAACATATTTGGTTCCTGTTTTATTCACATTTTATATACAGGATGTACTAAAATTAAAAAAATAATTCAGGCGCCAAAAGGTTAATGTCTCGCGCAATTACGCTATGTGGCTAGTTGTATAGGATTCAGCTAATTCTGAGGTTCTTGAAAGATCGGTCTAAACTACGTAAAGGTTGTTATCGTTGCACCGTGCTTTCTGTAGTTTATTTAATTAATACACCAACAAAAGCACATATATTCATTAAATGATCTAAAATTCACATTAAAACACTTAAAACGCTCCTACATATTTCGATCATACGATCATGCGACGTATAGCGTGAGACTCACGCTATACGTCGCACAACGCACATCCATAGACATTCTCATTCTGTACAGTGTACGACTCACACAATACACAAGACATGCTGCCACAGCACCAACTCAACGTAACGATTTAAATCACTGACTGTTTTTAAACTATAGCTTTAGCAAAGAACAATGTATGCTCCCTAAGGATGATCGTATGATCGAAATATGTAGGAGCGTTTTAAATGTTTTAATGTGAATTTTAGATCATTAAATGAACATATGTGCATTTGGTGGTGTATTAATAAAATACGTAAATGTTATTAACTTCACCACTGTCTTTAATCACACTGTTTTTTTTCAGCTATAAATTTTTAAGCGTAACAAAATCTGTGATCGTCCAACATATCTCAGATATTAAGAAGTGTCTTTCTGTTGCAACTTACTTTCCGACAGTTTCACTCGCAGCACGTTTGTAATTACTTAAATAGTCCTGTTGCATTCGTCTCTGATCTCTGCACATAACAAATATCCTTAGCTAAAATTCGTTTCCACGAAACAAAATTTAACCTTAAACTGCTAAGGTATTTTAATACTAAAGTCCTTTAATATGCGCATAACATAACGGTCTGTTATATAAATTCGTGTTCAATTAACCATTGGGTCATTTTCTGTTTTTTTTTTCAGTGTATTGTCTTTAACTTTCTTTTAGCATGTCCGAAGAATAAAAATTGGATTAGGTCATATTATATAATAGATACATAAATCCCCTTCTTTATATGACCTTGTTATATAATTTATAAATACATTTGCGCCATACACACATCAGTCTCTTTCAAAGAGTGTGGGATCAAAAACAATAGATAACACTGGAAGAAGGAATTACTTCAAACTTCCATTTTGATCCTAAGACACAAAAGTGGCCTCCTGGTACACACAGAAAGGACAGAAAATTCAATTCACAACGATGCCTTTAAAATCCTTCATTTATCTCGTTTCCAAAATCCCTTTGAATACTAGTCTCCTGCCTTGCACTTGCTCTTTAATTGGGCAACCAAAAATAGACCTCTTAGCGCAATTACCATATGTGGCCACCACCGCTCTCTTGCTAAGCAACCATATAATGCAGCATCAGGCGAGGCAGAAACAATTTAATTATTTCGATACAGTTTACCGCAATAAAGTGATGGCAAGGAATGGACGCTTTCGCTGGTACCCATAAATGTACTAAAACAGACAGTATAGGGCTTTTCAGATTTATGTACCTATGCAGTAATTCGATTCCCAAGGGCGATTATTTAGGTGAACAATTTCATTGATCCGACTTATTCCTGACGAGGTGCTTCTTGTCAGTCGATACGGAAATATCGGTTAAACATTTTTCGCACTGCGTTCAGAGAAACTCTTCGGCTCAAATCTACACCTTAAATTGATATTGTTATCATATAAATTGTATGTACATCCGGCGAAAAATAAAAAAAAAAATGCTACTGCGGTTTGTAAAATAAACATCAGGAGATGGAAAATGAAAGTCCTACTTTGCTGGGCGAAACTGTAACTAAATAACAAACTGTAACCTGGATTACAAATGGTCTATTTATTCACACATTTCCATAATCTCCTCTAATTTAAAAGACTGCAGTTCTTATATAAATAAAAAAACTTTTATTTTCCAAGAGTCTCGTTTGCATTGGTACGTTTCATTAACTAGTGTATAAATGTCATACCCTAAAAGTGACACGATTTACCGACTGCAGCCTCTCTATATTAGTTACGTGTAAATTCGTGCTGACAAGGGGGCAACTCATCGTGGGATTCGAATGGGTGAATGATATTACAGGCAAGGACGCTTTCCAACTGAAGAGGTAAAGGATGGAAAGGTGACCACGAACATATATGTCTAAGACTTCGGTCAACCTAGTGGGAAATTTCATGTGTTGTATTTAGGAGATAATTTTATGGATAAGAGAATTAGTCGTCCAACAGCAACATGGAGTGAGGTTTATCGCTGTGTTCCCTAATGATATTACTCTCTTCATATTGACCAAAAATGTCTTCTGCAAATTTTGACGTTATGCTGACCGTGCATCTCAGTATATTTATCTCAGTAATTAACCAACTTAACGCACACGTTTTTTGTTTTACAGTAAGTTTATTTCATGTCTCTACATGTTTCGAGCACATGGTGCTCGAAACATGTAGAGACATGAAATAAACTTACTGTAAAACAAAACTTTTGTGCGTCAAGTTGGTTAATTACTGAGATAAAAGTCTTTTGCAAAGTTTTTTCAAGTTTAAATACCGTGTAGAATTTTACATCCTATCCGACTTCATAAAGCCGATCATCTGATGCAGTACAATGCTGATATCGCCCAAGATGTAATGCACATTGCAAGCTAACAGATCTGATTCTTGTACTTCGATAATTAGGAGGAAATATAAAGACAAACTGCGTTTTACTGGAGCTTCTGACTAAAGGATAAAATGAATAATAAAGACGCAGTGAATTATAGTAACATTTTACAGACAGAATTGTGACGATCAGAATAAACGTATACCTTTTTTTCAGGTCTGTGACACCAGTAATTCATTATATTTACTTTACTTCGTACTGCGTCCATTTTTTGTGGCATAAGTGATTCTCATAACGTTGGGTATTATGTTTTTGTATTGACAGCAGTTGTATTACGATTGATCAAAGTATTTTGGTTCGGACCTGGAACCTTTTGAACAAGGCGCGAGTATGCTAGCCGTGACATCATCTGATTCATCCAGTAATGGTTGTTGAAACTTCACTATCTTATCTTAATTGGTGGAAGCCATATGGTAGGCCTATTTTTACTTGTAGTCTTGGACAGTTGATAAACTCTTCTGCTCTGCCCCATTGTGTTCTGATAAACAAATACAGGGTGATTCTGTCGCTAGAGGCTCCAAACTATTGTCTATGTACACAGTCGAACAGCGCGGGTTTCTCGTTCGTAAATACTGGCAAACAGATTCATTTAAAGCATACCAGACGGCATTTCGAACGGAATTTGGTGAAAGATGTACACCATCGAAGTTTTGCATCCAGAAATTGGTTAAAAAGTTAGACACAAAGGGAAGCTGATCTGACGCCTGCCGACTTCTTTCTCTGGGGCCTATTGAAGGGCAAAGTGTACAAAAATACACCCCGCACGATCGAACAACTCAAAGACGCTATACGCCAAGAGATTCAAGCCGTCAACGTCGATACTTTGGGAAAAGTATTCCAGAATTTGGAGAAACGCATTCAAATGTGCTTGGATGTGAAAGGAGACCAGTTTCAGCATCGATTATGAGCAGGTCCTGTTTTGCATCGTTCCCGGTATATAAATTTTCAAGTCATTATCTCAATAACATAAATTTTATAGACAATAGTTTGGGGTCTCTAGCGACAGAATCACCCTGTACTTACAGCGATCCTCTCTTGTGCTTTTCCAAAGATAATGACAATTTTAAAGTCCAAAAATTACATAAAATATAAGCAGCATTGTTTTGTGTTTAACTTGTTCCGGATACGAAGTTTTTTTATGCACTTCTTTCCATTCGACATAAGGCAGCTTCTATCTCGATCTGACCGACAGTTTCACCTAAGAAAATTGTTTGGTGCTTAAATCAATTTTCATAAATAAACTATGGGACAAACCACAATTTAAAGCGTGTCATAACCGCTTATTTTGAAAGCCTACTAAATTCCTTACACAACACGTTCCTCATAATGAACGATATATAAGTTATGCAGTTGAAAATGTGTCGTAAAAACGAAGAATCAAATGAAGGTGCGAATGCTAATGCTGCTCTTTAGACTGGTGATGCCCGTTCTTCAAGCTGGACACGAGTTAAGTAGACTGGCCAATTACACTGCTCGACACGCAGTTTCAAACAAGTGGAGTTACACAGGCATTAGACAGGCCAACAGGGACTGGACATTTTGAAATGTTTGGAAGGCTGTTCAGTTCATTGTCTGCCAAGGTCCGGTGAAATCCTTGCTGTTGCAGACCAGTTTCCTGTGTCTGTGTCGTAAAGCCTATCGATCACATTTATGTCTCCCGATTCCCTCTCCTTACTAAAACTACAAATGACATGCATAAAAATAAACACGTGGAAATAGTGCGAATGTGGATGTCCTGACGGCTGTGCGGTTGAGGACTTCATTCCGGGGTAGGAAGCCGCTTCATAACCCAGAAGAAATGAGTCCTCACGTTGGAACTCCGTACTTACGTTAATTCAAGAAGTTATTTGAACTACAGCTATGCAGTGTATAACTTCCAAATCAGATCACAATTTTTTTGTCAGAAAGAAATACAGAAGCAGATAATAAGAATTCGTTTCAAGTTACCACTTTGGTAGTCGCCTAACAGACAAAGACCAAGCTAGGATAAACGAATGAAGTAGGGATTAAAGCAAAATATTTTGCAAATAAAAATTTGTCTAGAAAGCCTACGACAACGGGAACTACAAATCCATGATCTTATAACAAATATACATATGGTTCTGTCAATGCAAGGCCACGTCAAATTTGTGGTTTTCAGATACCCAAAATATTACAACAACAAAATATTATTTCATTTTGCAAAACTTCGTTAATAAAAGATGCCAGGATAACTGACTTTTACAAACAATATAGTCTTGAAAGTGCTTAAGACGTACAGTTTCTTTCACAGACAAACTCCTAGGCAGAAAACCTACCAAGAAGTATAATTCAATTATTACTTCCTTTTCTCTACCAATAATCTGTCAGGGACAATCACACACTACGTGTGGCCACGTTTATAGGAAATTTACGAAAAAAATTCCGGCTTTTACAATTGAAATGATTACGACATTGTTGTAATAGCGCTAAATATAAACTTCGAGGGAAATAACAAATAAAATAATATGTATGAAAAATCAAAGCTAAGAGACTGTTTTCCACATCTAGGTGTTTATGGGAGGGCAACACAAGAATAGATCGTGGAGTAAAAAGAGCGTGTGAAGTTCTGGAAATAGGTGAACTGGTGTACGAAAGAGCCGACAGCGGTGATGAGTGTTTGCGTTGCGTACAGCCCAGGAATGTCTTGTAGGATGAATATCTGTTAAGTTCTCTATAAAGCCCGGGGACTATACAGATAACTAAACATATGGCTCTTCATTTGGCTAGACAGATGTGTGAGTAGAAGAGAGGTTACAGGAAACGGGGTGGCTTGGTAGGTAGATGTGTTGACAGGCTGGTAGATACACGGCCGAATGACAGATGAATACTCAAATGGACAGTTACTTTAGGAAATATATTCAGTTCCAGTCTCAAATTCAATCACTTTCAGTACTCACAAACTCCGTCAGCATTTTTTGTTTCATACAGCGAAAGAATGATTTACTACGAAAGAAGAATCGTCTGTTTGTCACATTCACACAATTTCTCTTCAGGCATTTTAATTCTTTTAGTTTAACATTAAAATCATTTTACAGCAGCGTGGATCACGCACATTTGAGTGAAAGCTATTTTGTCACTCTACATGCCACATCAATTCTAGATTTTACAAGTGTGAGAAGAAACCATTACACTTTCTTTATTCTCTAAGAAAACACGCCGCAATACAAAAGAGGTAAATATTTTTAAAATTTCAGCCGCCAGAATTTTTCCACGTGTTTTTGAAACATTTGGACACCTGTTTGCTTTCCTGTAATTCCAAAATATAACTAAATTATTAATTTTTTGTTATAACCAACCAATGCACAATTAATATCGTACAAGTGTATATCACAACAGCACATTCCAGACCAGCACAATAGTAACATCAAAAAAGGGATTGTATATGCAGCCACAAACACAAACTGATTGCACGAGAGATTGTAACGCCGAAAAGATTTTATTTTATTGCAAAAAGACGATGTTTTAACATTTTAATAATTTTATAAAATTGTAATTTAAATAGCTAAATCTAAGAACTTGTATAAGCTTGAGGTGAAACATTTGAATTTTATAAATTGTATTTTCAAAAGCTACAATTTAAAAAAAAAAGGTATGTAACTTAGCAAGGCATTTGTTTTAAACTCCCTGATGATGGCAAGAAAATGTCGATACATATAGGAGAACAGATTATACAAAGCGACAGTTGTGATGTATACTTTCATAATATTAATTGTGCATTTGTCGGTTATAGTAAAAATAATAAAGGATGCACGTTACGTGTATTAAAATAAAATATATACAGCTGCTCACTTTCCATCGTAAAGAAACACAAACACAAACCCGTGTGTGACTGCGCGGTCTCTTGTTCTCCGCAACTTCTGACCATGCCGACATAATCTCATTAAACACTATACAGATTTGAGGGTTGTTTGAACATGCATCTTCCTCATGAAATAAAGTGAAATGCCAACTTGATGCAACTGGGTAATTTTACTGATGTATTCTTAGCTCGACATGTTTCGGGCACACACGCCCATCATCGGGAGCATTAGATGTTGAGTTGCAGCATATGGTTTTCTGCACCGAGTTTTTGGATGGGTGGTGATCTTGAGAGCCGCTGCGTAGGTCGTGTTTACGGTGCGGAT
>Ga0123357_10002128_pt1 | contig 21812 bp, 22 predicted proteins | sample TergutEmb28metaG_FD_89873 | JGI IMG/M metagenome (GOLD analysis project Ga0123357, IMG submission 89873) | Embiratermes neotenicus P4 segment gut microbial communities from Petit-Saut dam, French Guiana - Emb289 P4 | ecosystem: Host-associated > Arthropoda: Insects > Digestive system > Gut ... | reverse complement strand
TTCGCACCAACGCCTTCGCAAAACTCACTGACCAAACAATTCTAGCTGACATCGCTCAAAACGACAAAGACACCTATATTTGCATTGCCGCCATCGGAAAACTCGATGATCAGGCAACCTTGGCCGACATCGCAAAAAACGACGCCAAAGACGCCTCTGTTCGCCTCGCCGCCATTGGAAAACTCACTGACCAGACAACCTTGGCTTACATCGTAAAAAACACCAAAACCAAAAATCCCCGCTTCATGACTGTCTCGCAAGCCATCCAAATGCAATTTGAAGGACCGATCCGCAGCGCCGCCTTCGCAAAACTCACTGACCAGGCAGCCTTGGCTGATATTGCCAAAAATACCAAAGACACCTCTGTTCGTTCCGCCGCCATCGAAAAACTCACTGATCAAGCAATCTTGGCTGACCTCGCCAAAAACGAGGACGCCAATGTTCGACTCGCCGCCGTCAAAAAGCTCACCGACCAGCCAGCTTTGGCTAACATTGCAAAAAACGACAAGAACGCCAATGTTTGCCTCGCCGCCGTTGAAAACCTCACAGACCAAGCAGCCTTGGCTGACCTCGCCAAAAACAAGAACGACAATATTCGCCTCGCCACTGTCAAAAAACTCACCGATCAGGCAGTCTTGGCTTACGTTGCAAAAAACGACAAGAACGCCAATGTTCGCCTCGCTGCCGTCAACAAACTCACCGACCAAACATCCTTGGCCGACATCGCAAAAACCGACAAATACCCCAATGTTCGCCTCGCCGCGCAACAACGCATTTACCAATTAAGATAGAGCCTGTCCCAAAAGAATCAGAAAAAATATTATGAGAAAAATTTGGAATGACGGATATGGCGGATGCATCATCGGGCGCGTGACACCCGACGGCAAAGTTTGGAACGACGGCTATGGTGAGCATCTTGTAGTGTAGAGTGTAGGGACAGGCTAAAATACATTCTCATCTCTCATCTCTAAATCAATTCAATAGCATAATACCAATATGGAAAATGAAATTATTTTTTTCACAAAGACCCCATTTAAAATCGTGATTGCAGCACGACCCAAGACTGGCTCTGCAATTATTTGGCGGTCACGCGAAAGCCGATGGGGTATCTCGCCACACGACTATTTTCAAATAATTTCAGATTTTTATTATGAGGAGATTTCACAGGCAGAGGCACAAAGCGTTTATCAGGATGTTGAACCCGATATCGCTTTGCTTGACCATCTTGATAATTTGCGAAGGGGAGCGACGAATGAGCGACAGCCTTGATGCGATTTGATTCTTATGGGAACAGGCTAAAAAACATCCTCTGCAACAACAGCCAAAACCAACACACCACACCCACCATGCCAACGCCAACAAAATCCGAAGTCCTCGACGCCATTGCCATCATCGAAAAAGACCCGGAGCAGTGGGAGAATGCGGCACGCACAGTCATGGCTTTCATGGAAGGCAATGAGGAGTTGCGATTCATGTTTGGCCCCGCGTCCATGCCGTGGATTTTTGAGGAAAACATCAATGATGGCAGAGAATTGCTCGTTTTTTTATATGCCGCCGGCATCATCCAGTCGCACCTCAAGAACGGCAAGCCTCCCGACAGCCCGCTCGACGGCTGGCTGTTTGTCATCCGCCTCCGCCGAAATCTAGCTGGAAAAATAAAAATCTCCTCCCCGTCCATCGAACGCCTCGACGCGCTTGAGTCGATGGGCTGGCTCGGTGAATGCGCCGCTGTCGTCATGCGGGATTTTGAAAGCCCAAAAAACCCAAAGGCAGGGCAGGATGCTTCTTCCATCTTGGGAACAAGCGGACGTGACGTGCTTTTGTCCGCCGGACACCGCCGCGCGATGCAAGGCGATTACGACGAGGCCTACAGCGCTTACAACGTATTGCTTGCGCTAAATCCATACGACGCGGACGCCAATGCGGATTTGGGGCAAGCGATGGATCGTCAGGCAATGGAGCTTCGGGCACATGGCGAAAAACACGAGAAGGCCGCCGCGGAGCTGATAAAAAAGGCGCGTCCGCGCATCCTTATGGCAGCCATGCTGGGAACAAACAACCCGATGTTGCCCGTCCTGTTGCGAACCACCGCGCCGGATTATGACTGGACACAAGACACATCCGCGTCTTTCTCGAAAAACAAAGAGGCAGACAGCCTGATCGCGCAGGCCGAGAACGCCTTTGTCCAGCGCCGTTATGATGATGCCGTGCAACTCTACAAGGAAGCCCTCAAGCACGATCCAGAATCCTACGTGGCGACGCTCCACTGCGGCGATGCGTATTACACCGCCGGCAACCTGCCCTCCGGCACCGAATGGTTTGGAAAAGCCGTTGCCCTCAACCCGAATGTGGAACAGGGGCACCGCTATCTCGCCGACGCGCTCGCCAAGTCAGGCAAACACAAGGAGGCGCTCGACTCATACATCGCCGCGTTTGTGGCGGAGCCTTACGACCAACTGCCGCGCCAGGCGCTCGAAAATGCCGCGCGCAACGCCAATCCACTTTTCAAGCCATCGCCGCTGTGCGACGTCCCAATGCTGGACAGGAAAATCGACACGGACGGCAATATCATCTCGCTCAACATCACCCCCGCCCAAAATAACGCGATGACAAACGCCTACGCCGAGGCGCGGATCAACTGGGCAAAGTCCTCGGGCCAAAATGCGGGCTGGCGCAACAGTGCCGGGGAAGAGGCCGCCGGCCTTCGCGCCTTCGCGGCCAAGGTGCTTGAGTTGCACGACAAGAAGGACGCCGGCGTGGCGAAGTGGCTCGCTGCTGCCGTGACCATCAAGAAGCTGGACGCGGCAGGCTTGCTGGAGGCTGCCACTTATTTTGAGCGCGCGGACGAGGACATCGCCCGGGCTTATCCGGCATATCGCGAAAAACACCGCGATCTTCTCACGCGCTATTTGCGCGAATTCTGGCTCGCGCAGACGCCGTAACCAAATAGTAACAGGCGCCATCGTAGTTAGCAAAGGAGAAATGGAGATATTATGAATAAGATGGCTTATTATTTTTGTGATGTGCCCTTGGGCGTTTTGGAAAAGACTGAAAGGGGATATGCGTATACGTCAAATATCGACAATGAGCAAGAACTGCGTGATAATACTGCTGTCTGTGTCGGCTATGAACTTTGGGGGTCTTTTAGCCCCAGTGAAGGATGCGGGCACAATCCTATCCCAGGTTTTCATGTGGCTGGCCGGATTATGGCCGGATTATGGCCGGATTCTACACGGGTATTTTTATGCTTGTTGATTAACTAATTACGCTTTATCGGCTACGATAAACTTTGTCCGATTATAGCAAAAATTACGGTTGTCCTGATTATGGCCGGATTCTGACCGGTTTAAAATCATGCTCTCTTTTTGTATTCACTCGCAGGGCCTGAACCCACTCGTTCAATTTTTCCAAGATTGACCAACAGTTCCAAATCTCGACGCGCCTGCCGTTCGCTTAGGTTCATTCTTTCAGCATATTCGGATGCCTTGAAAACCTCCCAGCTTTTTTCCATGAAAGCCAAAAGCTGCTTTTGTCGGGCGTTAAGTTTGGGTTTCAGTTCCGTGTCTGTTGGTTCGGGGGCTTTGAACAAAGTGAGTGCCACGGTGCCGCGATCACTTTCCCATTTTGGCGATTTGGCTTTTAGTTTCCGGCATTCGGAAACAATTTTTTGCGCTCCCAATCCTAATTGCTCCATGAGTTCGCGCAAATACAACACTCGAGAAATGTCGGGATTATACGGACGCGACTCATGTTTTTTTAGCAAGTCGCTTTGTTTCCAGTTATCGGGCAGTCTTCCGGGGTTTTTGATGACGAGACGCGACGGATAAATCTCCACGGTGATTCCGCCATTTGTTGAATCATAATCACGATGGGCAATAGCATTTACCAAGCCTTCACGCAAAGCAAACAACGCATACGCAGGCTGGGTTTTTCGCATCAATTGACGATTGTCGAACACGCCTGAAAAACCGGTGCGCGCCTGGATGATATCAATCGTATCCTGCAAAATGCGAACAGCCGGCCCGACTTGGAATATATCATTGGCGATGGAGAGGCGCTCGTCCGAAGAATATGAGCTAATCCGAATCGAGAGGTTTGGAGACCATGCCTGTGGGTTTTTGGCAAAGAGCACCACGGCGGCATTGGTTAATTGTCCGTTTTGGAAAAGACGAAGCGCTGACAAGAATTCTCCCGTGCTTGTCGGCACGCTTAGGCCAAATCGGCCTGAGCTGGCGATTGCTTTGCGCGCTTCTCCAATCTCATTGGCATCGCAATCGTCTTCACTAAACCCTGTCATCGGCTCCCGCTCCCAACGTCCTAGTTTCGTTGCCTCGCGTTCTACGATGAGCGCGCTGTCCGCCGGCGTGGCTTTGAACAGACGATCCTTGATGCGTATCCATATCTCACGGTTCAGGGAATACGGTTTGTCGCTCCCCTTGGGTATCTCGATGGTTACGATCTCACATTGCTTTACCGGATTTATCGCGACCGATAAAAATGGGCGCGGGCTGATCTTCTCCATGAGTAACAGGTTTAACTCATTTGCGCGGGTTTGCGCATCCTGTATGCCCACAGGCGTGCGATTCGGGGCGATTCCCCACAAAATGCGGCCGCCCGATTGGTTGAGCATTCCGCAAGCAATCTCCGCAATTCTGGAGATGGTTGTTTGCGGAGAACAAAACTCGAGTAATTCTGTTTCTTCCTCTTCCAGCATTTTTTCGATGGGTGACTTCATGATTGGGCTCCTTTCGTGCCATCTATCTTTGCTTGAATGGAATCAATGTTCTTCAGCTTTGGCAAATGGCGTTGTTCAAGATCACGGTTGCGTCGAAACTGTGCCATTGCAAAAAGACGGGCGTCATCATCCGAAGAGTAAGTCTGCACCCAGTTGCCTTTTCGGTCTTTTAAGTCTGGAATATCGTGCCGCATGGCGGCCTCATACATTTCCAACACCCTCAAGTCGGAAAGAAAGGGCGTTTTCTCGAATGCGAGACCGGACTTTAACGTAAAACGATCCGGCTTGGTGCTTGCATCCCGATACGGCTCCAATAAATGCCGCGCGATTACCACATGCTCATGCACAAGAAACCAATGTGGCTTGTTTAGTTCAATGGCACGCAAGAGTTCACGATGGGTGATGCTTTTCTCATGCGCGTTGTCTTCCTCAATGCCGGAGCCATAGCGGGGCAAGATAATGCCAAGAAACAAATCGCAATCCTCGACAGCTTTCAGGCAGCTATTCAGAGCGGATACGTTGGGATCAACAGGCAGCGTTCCCTTGTGTGACATTATGACTTCATAGCCGTGGCTGTCGTCGTCTGACGATGGCGATAGCAACGCGTAGATGCTTTCAAGTAACTCTTCGTATCCATAAACAGCGGATGAGACGAGCAATTTCCGGCGTTTTTGCGGTGCTTGTTCGGTGCTCTTGTTGGGAGTAGCCATATTTGAAAATTATTTCTTTCCACCTCAAATCCGCTAGCAACAGGCGCGCGGACGTTCCGGTGCGGACGGTAGGTTGGATGAGTCACGGCTTGCCGCGCAAGTCTTCAAACGAAGTCTGGCCTCGCAATGCCCGCCAACGGGATTCGTAGGGAATAACTTGACGCATCAATGCAATCATCACCCATAATACCCCCTTCGATGCAGATTTTCCCGCCACCTGTCGAACCTTGGCCCACGGCGCTTCCCCGGCGTGTTGGGACTTTGGCGAGGCTGGCTCCATTGGTAAGATTCGAACAAACTAAAGGCGGTCGGAAGCTGAATCTGGATCAGCATGATCTGCGCACCTTGGCCTTGATGGTTTTCGATATCGTGGTGGAAACGATGGGGCTGGCCAGCGGCGCCACACGGGAGGAAATCGCGGCGGGACTGACCGCTGTCATCCGGTCTGCCGAGCGTGAGGCAGACCGGAGTCGCATTTTGGAACTGACGGACCTGATGCTGGATTTGTTGATGAACGAGGCCGGGCGCCGGGCTGCGTTTCAAGAGGAGGTGCGGGTGCCCGCTGATGGTGATGTGCAGACGAGAATGATAGAGTTTCACTATTTGCGACAGGTTCACGGGCCGAATGACGAGATGCTGTATCGAGCGACGGTTGAGGGAATCAATCTTTATACGGGAACCCTTGGTCTCGATTTGGAGGATGCACAGACTGCAAACGCCGCAGTTCTGAAATACCAGATCGGTCGGGGAAAATATCGCGAAGCCGTGGTTTCCGCAAAGCAGGCTGTAACCATCACCGCCGGTTATGAGGTCAAATTGGAGCGTGCGTTGCGCGCGGCGGAGCGCGACATCACACAGGTCGATTGGGCTGGTGAGATTTTGCGCATGTTGCAGGAGGCGCGCGAGCATTTGAAAACCCGACTGGAATCCGACGGCGAGATTTCCGCCGCGGTCATGGCGGCCAGGGATGACGCGGAGGAGAAAGAGTGGCCGCACATCGAGCAACTGTTGTATCACATCAAGGACTGCCAGCAAAGGAACACACGGCTGCATCAGCGCATCATTGAGGCAAATAAGCAATGGCTGGGAGAACAAGCACGGCAGGCGTTTCGTTCGCGGACGATCATCACATTGCCTGACTTGGAGGCGCAGGTTTTGCGCACCGCACTGGGATTGAGCCTGAATGAATTGAACGCAGGCCAATGGTGGGAGTTATGCGCCGGTTTTCTTGGTGTCGCCATTCCGCGGCTCACCGGGCCGATGGATTTTATTGATATGCTGCTGGCGCCTCCGCGCGATTATGAACGCGCGGAGCTTCCCCTGCCGGAGTTTGACGCGGAGGAGATCGGGCCATCCACCCCGCGTTTTACGGAGGAGGATCATCGGGTGGTTGACTTGAGCCTTGCAGCGGTTTCCGGCAGTGAAACTACAATCTCGGTGTTGCTGAAAAAATCGCGCGAGGATGGCATGAGCACGCACCACCGCACTTTGCTTTATCTCAAAGTCCTGCATGGATTCGGGGAGAAGCCGGATTGGGTAAGACTCGCGGGACGCACGTTTTATGATGATATATTTTCAGGCGACGATTTGGCGCTGGCGCCGATTCAACCCATGATGGAGGAGGATAATGACGATGGAATCTGAAGAAAATTCCGGCGAGGAATCGGGTCAATTGATTGCATTCGCCTTGTCGCCAGCGACAATGCCCGCCGGCTCGCCTGAGTATCAGCGATTGTTGCGGCGTTTTTTGAGCGATGCGCGTTTTCAACAACTGACTGAATCTGTTTTGCGTGGACTCGGGTTGCGAATGCTCGGCGTCAGCGAGACGTTCGGACTGACACTGGCCGCCGCGCCTGACGGGATTTTTGCGGTGCGTCGGGACGATTATGGAAAGTTGCGCTCGGCCACGGATCGATTGATTCAGGGCATTGTGCATCTGGGCATCGCGGCGTGGTGTTTTCCGAGGGCCGAGGATTTGGGGGAGGCGGATATTGTGGCCGCGCCTCGCATCACGGTGGAGCAACTCGTGGAGTATCTGACGTCGCTGTGTGAAGAATGCAAACGGCAGGACAACGGAGAGGACTCTTCGCCGATGGAGGAATTACGCACCGCCTGGCAGGGCGTGCTTTCCCTGGGCAAATATTCCGATAGCGCGGGCGGACGGGAATCATTTGCGACGCTGGCCGGAAAAATCATGCATGCGCTTGGTTTTCTCACGGACCAAGGGTTGCTCAAGCGCGATGACCGTGATAACAAATCGGGCTGGATCGCACGCCCCGCCTTTCGTCTCCATGTGCGTGAATTGGCAGGACACCGCGCATGGCAAATCATCAACCTCGCCGCGCAACAATTAAACCCTGATCATGGCACGCCTCCTTAGATTGCACCTCGCGAGTGTCGGGCACACCGACGCACGGTTTTCCCCGTTGAGTCTGGATTTCCGCGGGCCAAGCGGCGCGGCGGCGAACGCCGTCCTTTGGCTCCGCAATGGAGGGGGAAAGTCTTCGCTTCTGAATTTGTTCTATTCGACCTTCACTCCGCAAACGAAGCATTTTCTCGGCAAGCGTTCTCCCGATGGCCGTTCACGGCAACTTGGCGATTATGTGCAAAGCCGTGACTTGGCCTGCGTGGTGAGCGAATGGGACATGGCTGCCTCGCCAACGCAGCCGTCGGATATTCGTATCATCGGCCAAGTGATGTGTTGGAAAGACGCGGTGCAAACATCTCACGATGAAACCCGTCTGGAGCGTTGTTTCTTCACGTTTCGGAATGGTGGCGAGATTGGCTTTGAATCGGTTCCTGTATTTGGGCTGACAGCTTCACCCTCACGGAGCTTGGATCAGTTTCGCAACTGGCTGAACTGGTTGAAAGGCGAGCATCGCGCACTGGAGCCGGAGAGCCGCACGCAAAGTCAGAAAGGTGACTGGCAACGAGTGCTCAGGGACATTGGTTTCGATGATGAGTTGTTCGAATATCAACTCATCATGAACGGACGCGAGGGCGGAGCGGACGAACTGTTCCGTGTCCGCAGCGCCGATGAATTTATCCAGCTCTTTCTTGAAATTGCTTACCCACCCCAACATGCCAACGAAACGGCCAGAACACTGGCTGGCGTGCGCGAAAAATTGACGCGCCTGCCGCTGCATCAGTTGGAGGAGCGATTCGTTCTTGGGTTGATCGGCGCGCTGCAACCGCTGGAGGGCGCGGTGCGGGAACAGGAAAACGCCGCGACCGCGCTGGCCGCGCGCAGGCGGGACAATTTTCTCCTTCACGCGGCCATCAAGCATTCCTTGGAAACGTTGGGGGCGCGTCTCAAAATCGCGCAGGAGGAAATAGATGCCATCGAAGGCGAGGAAGAAGAATGCAAAAAGCGCAAATATCGGCTTCAAGAATACCGCTTGAACTACGAATACCTGGTCAACGAACTGGCATTCACCGAGGCGGAAAAAGAACACGAGGATGCGTTGTGGGAGCAAACCGCGGCCCAGGGTGAATACACACTGGCGCTCGCCGCGGAGTCATTGGAGTCCCTTAAACAACAAGAGCAACACTTGGCCGGCCTGCGCGCGGCGCATGAGGAGCTTTTGAACAAGCAACAGCCCGAATTGGAAGAACTGGGACGTTCGGGCGCTGCTTACGCGGCGGCGTTGGATGCGTTGCACATAACGGCAATGGAAGCCCTCAAAACCGCGCAGTCCAGCCAATCTGATTTCGAGGCGAACAAGAAGCGCGTGGAGGGAGAACTCAGCACAGCTGTGGCAGCCAAGAGCAAGGCGGAGACCGAGCTTGGCAGCGTGGATGAACGGTTGCGGCGCCGTGATCAGCAGCGGGCAAATCTGCGTTCGGGAAATTGGGTTGAGGATCGCGAAAAGGCATCCGTGGCCGAAAAACGGTGGAAGGAAGAACAAACACGTCGCGAAGAACTCGCCCAAAAACACGAAGCCGACGCCGCGGAATATGAACGCCAGGCGGGAGAAGCGCGCAACGCGGCGGAATCAGCGACAGCGACTTCAAAAAGTCATGAGACCAAGGCCGCCGAATTTAAAGGGCGCCTTGATTACGGAGGCGCCGAGGCGACGGCGCTCCAAGCGAACGCTCACTTGCGGGACGCGGCTTCCAGCGACACGGTTGATCTCGAATTTTCGTCGCTACCCCAACTCTTGCGGCAAAAAGAGCAACTGTGCCTGAACCGGATTATTACGACCCGACTCGATGCGATGGACGATGAACGAGCCGCGAAATACCAGGAAGCGGAGCACTTGCTGCCACCCAGTCTCGACGTTGACCGCGCGCTCGCCTGGCTGAAAACGCAAAAGGTGCTCACAGCCATGCCGGCTTATCGTTTCCTCTCGCAGAACGAACGCGACCACACCGCGGCCACCCGCCGAATCCGGCAAGACCCTGCGCGTTATTCCGGCATCATGGTGAACAATCCTGATGAATTTCGAAACCTCCGCGGACAAAATCTCGCCATCCCCGGACTCAGGCATCCTGTAGCCATTACGCTGACCGGCTTTGCCAAAGCCGATTCCGCGCTTCCAGACACACTCGTGCTGATGCCTGAATCCGCTGGGGCCTTCAATCAGGCGGCGGCGTCAGCAGCGCAAGATGCGATTCGGCAGCGGCTCCAACAAGCGGAACAATCCTTCCATGCGCTCGAAGGAGAAAGACGGGCGATTTCGGAAATCCACAAGCGACTGACGGACTTCCAATCCGAGTTTGGCGGCGGAGGTCTCGCCAGACTGGAAATGGAATACCTCCAGAAAAACGAAGCCGCGCTGGAAGCGAAACGACAGGCGGGACAACACCGCGAACGAGCCGCAACCTGCCAAGCCAGCGCCACCGGATTGCGAGACGAAGCCACAAACATTCGCAAGAATCTTCCCGATCTGGCCGCCGGCCTGCAAAAACTTGCAGGTTACATTTCCGAGTATGAACGCCATGAGGAAACATGGACATCACGGCGCGGCGAACTCCTCCAGCAAATCGAAAGTCTGTCCCGTCAGATGGATGAACTGGAGCGAGCCAAAGCCGGATTTGAACGCGATCTCACAAACGCGGTCACGACAGTCGCCGAGCGACGAAGCCGGCTGGCCGAACTGGAGAAAGAACGCGCGGCGATTCAGCATGTCCGCCACACGGAACCGCATGAGCATGTGGCCATCGACATCGACAGCGCCCGCGCTCGTTACCAGACCTTGTTGGCCGCGTTTGAAAAACGTTACGGCAACGACGCGCTTTCCGGACAAATCACCGAAGCCGAGCGCGTGCGAAAGGAGCGCGAAGGCCAGTGTGTGAAACAACGCGGCTCGCTCGAACCAGAGGAAATTTTGCGCTTTCTTGAAGGCGGCAACATTGCCGGACGCAAATCGCAGGCCGATGAACGGCGTGTTCAGGCGCACGCGCATGTCAACAATGCCGCCGTCGCGCTGGAGAAAGCGCGCACCGCCCGCAAACCCCGTGCCCACAAACAGGGATTCGGACTGCCGCCGGGCGCAACCAAACCTGAAACGTCCAAAGAAGCTCGCATAAAAGAGACGAAGTTCACCGCGGCCATCGCACTAGCCGACGCGAAGCTCTTGAAATTTCAACAGCGACTGACCGACAAAAGAGCCGAATCCGGGCGGATGGAAACAAACATTGCGGCCCGCAGACCCCTGCTTGACTTGCTCGCCGGGCACATTGAGCAAAGCAGCGGAATCCAGCCCGCGTTGCCCGACGAGGAGGACGAGGTGTTGAAGCTCGCCACTGAAGCCAAACAAGCGTCGGAACAGCTCGGCAAAACTCATCAACTGACGATTGAAAAAGTTAATCAACTGTTCGACGCCCTGCTTGCCATTCCCCGACACGAAGATTTCTCCAAGCTCTCTCCGCCCGTCAGAGAAAAACTGTCCAGTCTCCCGAAAACAGAACTACTTGCGCGCTGCGGCGAATTGAAGGCGGGCTACGAAGAGCGGCAAAAAGTGCTGCGCGACGAAATCGAGTCGTTTTCCAAGGACAAGGAAATCGTCGTGCAGGAACTTTATAATGTCGCGCGGGAGGCAATCTCGCTGTTGTCCCAAGCGGAACGAGCCAGCGTCATGCCGGAAACAATGTCCGGCTGGGCCGGCCAGGCTTTTCTTCGTATCAGAACGCCGCCCGCGCTCGATCCCGTGGCATGTCGCGAAAGGCTCGGCATGCTCGTGGACAGAAAGGTGCAAGAGAACGCCATTCCCGACGGACACGAACTGGCCTTCATCGCAGCTAGGGAGATTGCCGCTCCTTTCAAAGTAACACTGCTCAAACCGGAACTCGTGCTCAGTCCAAACAGGCACGATATTGTGGAATTTGGCAATTTTTCCGATGGCGAACGTCTCACCGCAGCCATCCTCCTCTATGTCTCGCTCGCGCAACTGCGCAGAAGATCGCGCGAAGGCGACCGGCGTTCCCACGAGGCCGGCATCTTGGTTTTGGACAATCCGTTCGGTAAAGCGTCGCTGCGCGATTTCGTTGAAATCCAGATGCGCGTTGCCAGCCAGATGGGTGTGCAGCTTGTTTACGCAACCGGCATCAACGATTTGGGAGCTTTGGAAGTTTTCCCGCGCATCATCAGGTTGCGCAATACCCACCGTGACCGGCGTTCGGGCGACAAGATGGTGACGCAGGATGAAAACACCTCCCAACCGCCCATTGAAGTCGCCACGGCCAATCTCAGACTATGAATGACATGGAAATCCGCTTTCTCGAAGAAATCCGACTCGCCGCCAACGGCTTGAAGCGAGTGCCTTTCCCGACGCTCTGCATCGCTTTCGGCAAGGTTTTCCCCGCGTTCACCGGTCTCGACCAACGCCGCCGCATGCACGAGTTGCTGGACACATTGCGCGCGCACGACGAAGTGACATTTCCCTCCGGTCGCAAACACTATGACCGAACAACGGAACCGCACATGCCGCGCTGGATACAACTCACGTCAACTCCGACTCCCGCGGCGCGACCGTCCTTTGATCCCGCAACATTTCCCTGGTCACCCGATCTTCGATTTGCCGCGAAGCTGAAAAATCTCCCACAGCTTGAGATTCTCCGACGCGTGCATGTTTTTTTGGCGTCCGGTGGCGACTCGCGATGCATGGTTCCAATCAAGGAGCGTTCAGTGGAACTTTTTGGTGACGAGAAGAAACTCGACACAATTCGCAAAAGCGCCCTGTTCCGGGCAGGAATGCTGTCATTACCCCTTTTGCGCTGTTATCAGGTTGCACCGCCACTAGTTTGGGAACGCGGCCCGCAAACGACAGCGGCGCCCGTGCTGGTCGTGGAAAATCATTCTGCCTTCGATTCATTTGTCCGGTGGAACAAACAACAATCGGCATGGGCGGCGGTTTGCTATGGCAATGGAGAAAGTTTTGAAGCCTCCGCGCCATCTTTGCGAGATGTTGTCGGACAAGTTCATTGGGACGGAACGCTGCTTTATTTCGGAGACATCGACCCCAAGGGACTGCTTATTCCAGTGCTCGCTTCCAAGTTACTCGCTGAAACCGGACTCCCTCGTGTGGCGCCTCACATCGGCTGTTACCATCAGTTGCTCAAACAGGCGGTAGGCAAAAATGATCTACCAAAAATTGGTCGCCTCAAGATGCCTTCCGAAGGAGCAAAATGGCTGGGCGATGATTTGGCCGCCCGCGTCGAGGAGTGGTTTATGCAAGGAATCCGAATTCCCCAAGAACTCGTCGGTTACGAACAACTCATGAATGATGGGATACAGTTCTGCGGGAAGAATAACCCTCTACACCGTGCCCGTAATCTTCATCTCTCAACCCAACGCGAGGATTGAGCAGATTTGCGGCTTGCCTTGTGTGTTACCAGTTGAGCATACCAACTCTCAAAATCCCATGCCTCGTGTGATAACTCAAGTTGAACGCAAAGCCCGCGATAACTATATTCGGCACCTGAACGAGTGGGTGAATTCGCTACGCATATCGAAAACGGAGCTCGCCGACTGGCTGGGCCAAGGTTGTGGCCGTGAGATTAAGCCGCAGTATTTGTCGAAAGTCTTGGCGGGTAAATTTTGGCCACATGAAGTGGTTAACTTTTTAGAAACGGCATGGCCTGAAAGTTTATCGTGGAAGACTGATCAAACTATACGAATTGATGGTAAGGCTGTTATTTTGGATATGGAGGACAAATTGCCCACCAAGGTTCGCCAGCGCCTTGAGGCTGACATCCTAGAAGTAATCAACAAGCGTCGTGCTACCAAAGGAGTTTCGGAGCGAACGCATCCTTTTTCCAATCCCTGCCCGCGATGGCTCAGGAAGGAGCATGCGCCGAATAACGAAGAGGCAAGGAACCAGTGGGTTGACAGAACGGTGGCGCGGATCCGTTTAGTCTGGGGACTAGGTGAAACCGCCCCGATTGCCTCCGTTGAGCAAATGCTCGAAGAGAACAGTGTAACAATGTTCCACATCTCCTCGGACGCATTTAAAGGGCCAAGTATGCGCCTATTCCCCGGACACCTGAGCAAACGCAAATATTTTTTTATCGCGATGCCAAAAGACGAAGGAAACAACGCACTCAAACGACCGGAACGACGCATGGCTGTATGTGAAGCGTTCGCAAAGCTGCTGGCATGGCAAGCGGAAGCCATGGAAGTGCGCCAAAAGAGCAATCCAGATTATGCGCAAGATATGGCGTGTGCGCTTTTGCTGCCAACCCCGACCCTGAACAAACTTTTCGGCAGCATCCGCGACCTTGTCATCAGTGGCTTCGTCAATCAAATCAGCGAGGATGCAGTTTTGGCCTTGGAAGCCGTCTATGGACTTCCGCGGACAGCAGTTATCGAACGGCTGAGAAACTGTGAATTGATAGACAGGGCATGCGCTGAAACATTAAAGCGCAACCTTAGAACAGCGGCCAGTGTTTCGCCAACCGAGGAATCAGTATGGTCTACCATCGTATCCTTCCCTCCCTCGAAGATTTCTCTGTGACGTCAGAATTAATCTCCTCGCCACACCAACCTCTCCAAAAAACCTAGCCCTGCCGCGCGACGCCACTGCCGACATCAACCCGTCTCCAAACTAGCATTCCACGCGACAGATTGTTCCTTCCGTCCCTTCGCGCTGGCCAACCATGTGGCAAATTGTTCTGCACGGTTTTCTGCCCGTCTGCGAGGCATCATATAATGCGGATTTTAAACCTGCCCGCTCAGGCATGTTTCCGATGAGGCGCTACTTGGCCAATGACAGGCTTTTTGGCAATTTCAGTATAATTGTCATTTGTTTTTGCCAAATTACAGAAAGTTTTCATAGGAAAACAGTCAAGCCCGCTCACCTTTTTTTAGAAAGGTTTCTGCTTTTCTCCTAACTCAGAATATTAGAAGTTCTATGCTAGAATCACAATCACATCTCTCACAACTCCCTCATCTCACAATCGGGGAAATCGAACGCAACTACGGCATTCCTTATGCGACCACCTACCTATGGGTTATCACGGGGAAGCTGCCGTGGGCCAAGGAGCCGGGGACATATACTAACCCTTACCAAATTCCGCGGCTCGACTTTGAACTTTTCCTTCTCAGCCCACAGGCCGGCAAACACCAGCGTATGCCTCAAATCTTAAAAATTAACTCAATCGTCGTTCGGACTGGCCTTCAATTGCGTGACAAAACATCTCCGAAAATCGTCGCTGACTATGCCGCCGCAATCAGCCGTGGTGCGGTGTTCCCGCCCATTTTGGCCGCACGGATTGATGGCGTAATTACCGTTATTGACGGCTTTCATCGGATGGCGGCCCATATCAGGGCGAACAAAGATTCCATACGTGCTTATGTTATAGACAACGTCACAATGAGCGAGGCAATGCATCTAGCCGCAACAGCCAACCTCACGAACGGTTTGCACTTGACCACCAAAGACCGGATGAAGGCTGCGCGCGCCCTCATCGACCAGCCTGAGTTTAGTAAACTTTCCCTGCGAGAAATTGGGCGGAGAGTGGGGATATCCCACACGCAAGTGAAGCGCTTGCGCAGAGAGCTTGAGGGCAAAACCCAAAAGCCGCCAGTCCAGCCGCCACAGCAGCCTGAACAGAGTATTTGCGACGACATAAAACAAGGTCTCATTCGAGCTATTTCTGCTTGGGGCAAATTTGAACCGGACAATGCCGGAAAACTCCTTGCCATCGTGGAAACTGCATCGCCTGCCGCTGCCTGCGGCAAAGGCAACACGCCTGCTGACGCCGTCCTTGCGCCCAGTTCCGATGCTGCCTTTGCGGGCACCAATTCCTCCAAACAAATCGCAACTCAGAACTAATCATGAACAAAGAATCTTTTACTATGAGCACACCAAGCACCATAATATCGGCAGCGGCTTCTCAGCCTCCGCCAAGTTCACAAACACCCGCAAATGGCATACAAACCCCGCGCGTTTTCAAGGATCCGTTTGAAAGTCTCGACGCCGCGCGGAATAGGAGAGATAAACTCAAAAAAGAGCTGGACGATTTCGACAATCGCCTCCGTCAAAGGGAAGATAAACTTGCGAAGAGAAAATACTTCATCGCGGGAAGAGAAGTTCTCGCCGAAGCCGCGCAAGATATCTCCTATGGGGCGTCCCTGATGGCACTATTGGATCGGCGATTGCGACATGACCGTGATCGTATGTTGTTCAAACTCCCGCCCCTGCAAAGTTGTTCAGAAAACGCCGCCGAAAAAATCGGTGTGCCCAATATAGCATTCCGATCAGGAGACGACCGATGAAATCAACAAATCTACATTTCGGCGTGTCGATGGTCAGTCGCAAGGATGGGCGGAACGCCTGTGCCAAGGCATCCTATAATTCGGATGAAAAAATTACCGACTTCAACACGGGGGGCTAGTTACAAATTGCGCAAGAAGGGCGGCATCGTGAACACGGCGATCATCGCGCCCAGCTCGCGCGCCAAACAGTTTTCCCGTAGTGAAATCTGGAGTGAAATCGAACAAGTCGAGCGTCGAAAGGATTCCCGGCTTGCCCGCGAGTTTCAGGTTACGCTGCCGTGTCGATTGAGCGACGCGGAGAACTGGGGTATCCTTATCAACTTTGGCCAGTTTCTCGCGACTCGTTTCGGAACCATCGCCGATGTTGCCATGCATCAGCACTCGCGCAAAGACGGTGATAAACGCAACATCCACGGCCATGTCTTGATGGCGACACGGCGACATGACGGCGAAAAATTTACCACCAAAATCCGCGTCCTCGACAACCCACGTCGCTTCCGCCACATTATTTTCGCACTTCGAAAAAAGTTTGCCGAAATTACAAACCAAGCCTTGGAAAAGGAATGCCTCGATGAGCGGGTCGATCACCGGTCCTTCGCGGCAAGGGGGTTGGATAAAATTCCGAAGAGACGATTAACTCTTCAGTTGTATGCCGTTCAGGAGCGTCTCAAAAAAGACTGCCTCGCCAGCGAGCGCGAGCTTGCGGACGCGCTGAACTCGTCGGTGTTCAAAATACCCACGGATTCAAAGGACATGCCCGAGTCTTTGAATTCCTTGATGATCGATTGTTCACAGGCGTATAGTGAGCTCAATGACATCGTAAGTTTTTGGGAGGGATTGCTGCGCGAACCGCTGCGGCTTTCGCAACTCACTGTTAAACCAGATGGGGCACTTTCGCTGCCGGCAAACCTAAAAAAAACGCATGGATGATTACATCTTGTGGTTCAAATTCCACGGTAAAGACAAAAAAATGAGAATGCTAGATGGCTTCCGTTTGCAGATAGAGTGGATCAATAAGTCGATTGAACAAATACGTCGTGACGCCGTAATGGATCAGGTAAAAAGAGAGGCACTGATTAAGGATGGCCCTGAAAAAGAATCAGAATCTCCGCGTGGAGGAATGGACCTATGAGATATCCCCGTCTCAGAGCCAAATGGCGAGCGGAACATTGTTCCAGCACGACCTCCTCGCTTCCAAAGCAATGGCCTAGTTGCTGTCGTCGCCAGCGCCTAGGCCAGTTACGGAGTGTTTTTCTCGGACTTGCTCTTCCGAAGACTTTATCAAACCTCCGTCGAAGACCTTAAAACGAACTCAAGACCCAATCATCCCAATTACTGCCAGCCACAACGCACTTTTAGATTTGGTTGAAATCTTCAAAATAACACAAGCTCGGCATGTCAAAACGCACTTCATGTAATTATTACAAGTCGCCTACCGACAACCTCAACACTCGGAAGCCTCAATTCCTGCCGAGTGGAAAGGAGATGCCTGCCGATGCGTCTGCTGCGTATGAATCCAGGCTCATCGCAAAGACACGGGGATTTTTCTATGTTGCGGAGTTCGCGGCGGCGGTTGGGAGAAACAATCAATACGTAGCTGCTGAGTGCCATGCAAAAAGAATCAAAACAATGCGCGGTGGAAAACCCTACCGCATACCCTACGACGAATACGAATTTTGGCTGCACGGCGATCCGACCTCGGCAATACGCTGACTATCTTCATGCCAGAAAGAACCTAAATTTACCAATGACAAACCAGACATATTGGCGCAAGTAATCAAAAAGTTTCCGTTAGGAGTCCACATGATCGCCTCGTTTTGATAGTGCCGGATTAACCTCCTTGAATCATCTGGACGCATCTACAGCTCCCCTGAATAGCGGTTGCGTCGTGTCCGACCACAAATGACAGGATAAATTTACTTGAAATCCCAATTTTACTTGCCAGTAAAAGGGCTGATTTGAGTAAAAACCAGCCTATCACCACCGAGCACCAACTCGCCATCGCCGCCCGTGATTTCCTTCAAGACGGCCACGGCTTGGAGTGGCATTTTGTCAGGAGCACAATCAAGAATCGCAACCATGGCGCGCTGGTGCGTTTGCATGTGGATGGCCGCGACCTATTTTTCTCGGTGGAATACAAACTCTCGCCGAGCGCACGGGCCATCGCCAGTCTGGCTGAGCGCAAACTACCTCACCCTGCCTTGCTCGTAACGGCCAAGCTCACGGATAATATCGCGCGGCTTTGCCAGGAGCGGAATATCAACTGCCTCGATTTGAATGGGCGGGTTTGGATTCGCCGCGACGGTGTGCTAATCGACCGCACCGCGAACACTCGCTCTCGTTTGTCGTTTCGACCAGCGCAATCGCCGCCGGATGTTTTTTCAACGAAAAGCTCGCGGCTGGTCCGTATTCTACTTGCGGAAAAGAACCGCGCTTGGGCACAGGGTGATTTGGTGGCGGCCTCGCAACTCAGCGCCGGCTTGGTGTCGCGTCTCCTGCGGCACTTGCGCGACGAGGGCTACGTCGAGCGCACAGAAAGCGCGGTGCAAGTCACGCGTCACGGCGAACTCCTTGATGCATGGGCAGCGCGCGACCAGTGGCCCCGCCGTGTGATATTGCGCCAATACTCCGTCCTGACCACAAATCTCGATCAGCTGGCGGGCGACATACTGCGTCTTGCTCCAGATATCCAAGTGGCATTCACGCAATGGTTCGCCGCTTGTGAACGCTTCCCTTATGCGCCGCCACCGGTGATTTTCGCCTACGTTTCACAATTTCCGGACGAGGCTTTCTTAAAAAGTATGCAAGCGCGTCCAGTGAGTGATGGCGGACGTCTCTGGCTGGCCGTGCCCGATGATATCGGCGTGTTTCAACAGACTCGCCTGATACGAGGACGCCCTTTGGTGGCCGATCCACAAATCTATCTCGATTTGTTGCAAGTCGGACTGCGCGGCCCTGACCAAGCCAAGGCACTCCGCGAATGGGAAGGATTTTGCCAATGACGAAGCATCCGCATCATCACGCCTACCCGGAAGGCAGCACCGACCTTGCGGTCAGCGCATTGCTTACCGTGTGGAGTTCCCTTGCGGATTATCATGATTGGCGGACTGCAAGGTCAGATGTCTGCGTCTGATTTTGAATTTCGCCAAAATCAGATTCGGGAAGAAATGCTCGGCGTGGCTGAACTGTTGCGCCAAGAATGACCTCTCTGGCTTTTTTCAGTAACTGGAAACATTTGCCAAAAACACCCCAACATACATTCTCTCAACAGTGATACTTTTGAGACCAGTTGAATTTATCGCCAGCCTTCGAAAAATAGAAAAGGCCGACATCCAAACGACATCCAATCAAATACCCAAAGGGAAAAAACCGACTCCATTAGGGACCACCACTTTCAGGCGTGAAAAGCTGGCGGAGCTTGCAAACAGTATCTTTGGATTTAAAGGTGGTTGAAAAATCAAGGAACTTTCACGTCATGCCGGCAACACCTGCAAAACCCAGACTCATCGCCCGACCGCCTGCGTTTGTCTCCCACTCGGCGGGGCTGGACACGGATTATTTTGTTTATGCCGAAACATGCGGCGAGGCACGCGATGCGGCGCGCGGCGGCGACAACGAAACGCCGCCATTGCCGGTCGTCGTGGTGGTGGACGGCGATTACATGTTTGAGCCGCTTGTCGCCGCCGCGAAAAACCTCCGGCGCGAAAATGCGCTTCCCGTGCCCGCCGCGCTGCTCGTCGGCATCGGTTACGGAAAATCGTTTGGCGATCCGCGAAACAGGCGCGGGCGCGACTACACCACATCCGCCGCGTCCGAGGAGCCGGAGAGCGGCGGGGCAGGGGACTTTTTCAAACATCTCACCGGCCCGCTTTGGGCGGAGTTGGGACGGCGTTATCCGTTGCGCGATGATGCGCGCGTGATTGCGGGGCATTCGCTGGGCGGGTTGTTCGCGTTGCATGCGCTCTTCCAGCCGGAACCGTTTTTTAACGCCGCCATCGTCGGCGCGCCTTCGCTGTGGTGGAATGGCGGACGCTATTTCGACCAACTCGCGCAGTTTCGCAAAACGCGCGCGGCGCTTCCCGCGCTCGCATCACCATCCACTCGCCTGTTTCTCGGCATCGGCGAGGACGACACGGAATCGATGACTGGAGATTTCGCGCGGCTCGAACGCCAACTCGCCGCCGCGCCTTTTGGCGGTCTGGAGGTTGTCGCGCGCAAGTATGCGGGTCACGACCACTACAACCTCCTGCCGGTGCTCTTCAGGGACGGGTTGCGGAATGCGCTTCGATTTTGCGATTGCCAGGGCGGGCGATGAAACTAGTTTTTGCGCTTCTTTTACGACAGCCCTTTTCCGCTTCCTCCTGCATCCATGCGCCCGACTCTGATACTCGCCAACTTTCTCCTCGACCACTGGGGCACGCTTACCCTTGCCAAACAAATTTTCTACGGCATCGCGCTTATCGCCGCCGTGCTCGTTGTCATCATGGGCCTGCTTGCCATGGTCGGCATCGGGCACGACGTGCAACTCGACGCCCACGACGCCGACGGCGGCGGCAGCCTCTTCTCGCTCAAACCCATCACCGGATTTCTCTTCGCGTTCGGCTGGGCCGGCGGGGCGTCGCTTAGCGCCGGCTGCTCGCTCCTCGTCGCGAGCCTCCTCGCGCTGCTCGCCGGACTCATCGTGATGTTCGCCATCGCCGCCCTCCTCCGCGCCTCGCAACGCCTCAAAGTCGACGGCACCATCAAAAAAGAGGACGCCATCGGCAAAATCGCCACCGTTTACGTGACCATCCCCCCCGCGCCAGGCACCGGCGGGCAAGTCATCGTTCCCATCGACGGACGCACCATCACCCTTGGCGCGTTGCAAAACGGCTCCGTTTCCATTCCCGCCGACGCCAAGGTCAAAATCACCGCGCTCATCGATTCCGACACCGCGCGCGTCGAGGCGATATGAAAAATTTTTGGAAACCTCAAAAACACGCCGTTGCGACTTTCGCTGTGGACTCAAGACTCCGGACTCCCGACTCCGACCTTAACCTTAACCTTAACCTAAATCTAAACCTTAACCTTAACCTCCTAACCTTAACCTAAACCAACCACACCGCACCAACCACATGGACACCAACATCTCACTCCTTCTCATTCCCATCGCGATCGTCTTCGTCGTGCTGCTCCTGCTCGGCATCATGCGCCGCTACCGCATGTGCCCGCCTGACCGCATCCTCGTCGTCTACGGCAAAATCGGCAGCAAGGAAGCCTCCCGCTGCTACAACGGCGGCTCCACCTTCGTGCTCCCCGTCTTCCAAAGCTACTCCTACCTCAACCTCACCCCCATCACCATCGAAATCCCCCTGCGCGGCGCGCTCTCCAGCCAGAACATCCGCGTCAACGCCCCCGCCAACTTCGCCGTCGCCATCTCCAACGACCCCGAAATCATGGGCAACGCCGCCACCCGCCTCCTCGGCAAATCCCCGCCCGAAATCGCCGAGTTGTCCCGCGAAATCATCACCGGCCAGATGCGCGTCGTCATCGCCTCCATGACCATCGAGGAAATCAACGCCGACCGCGAAAAACTCATCTCCCTCATCACCAAAGGCGTCGAAGTCGAACTCCGCAAAATCGGCCTCCACCTCATCAACTGCAACAT
>Ga0123357_10002127_pt1 | contig 21815 bp, 9 predicted proteins | sample TergutEmb28metaG_FD_89873 | JGI IMG/M metagenome (GOLD analysis project Ga0123357, IMG submission 89873) | Embiratermes neotenicus P4 segment gut microbial communities from Petit-Saut dam, French Guiana - Emb289 P4 | ecosystem: Host-associated > Arthropoda: Insects > Digestive system > Gut ... | reverse complement strand
TTGGCACCCTAAATTTCGCATTTTTTTCATTTTTTTCCAATGAGGTTGGGTTTGCACAAATTTTGGGGGGCCTTCGGAATTTTGGGGGGGGTTTGGGAACCCAACCCCCCCCCCCCCCTCCTCAGTACGCCACTGAGGTAAGACCTTAAAATAGGCTGACCCCTCATTTCCTTCCATATCAAACATTCACTATTCTCAATCATCCTATCATGCCCCAGGAGTTGTGCATTATCGCCTAATGCTAATGTTATCATCACTACGTGCCAATGATCTCATCGGAGTTCCGGCATGTGCTCAGAGACCTTCAGTAGGTCATCCCAGCACACAATTGTAACATGAACTACACAAGGTCAAAGGTGAAAGTTGTTGGATATGCATCTCATTCATTTATTTTCAACAATAATTACAGTTACATTTAAATAATATAAGGAGACCAAAAACTGAATGTTACACAGTCAATAGGAGAAATCAGCACTGACAAGGAACTAATACACTGTATTTTAAGTAAGTCTGAAATTATACTGTGTATATCCAACATTTTAAAAGTTCCATACAGTGTGAATGCTGCAGGTCAACAAGGTTTGAAAGTTTCTCATTAGACCATTTTTCAGTGTAGCTGCCTGTTACTACACTTTCTCATGGTTTACAACTACAAGACTAACAAAATTAGTTTCACAGATCATACAGTTTTACTAACACTATATTCTACTTAAGTGCTGGAATGTCTAAAAGTGTAATCCATAATTTTGCACCTTTAAATGTCATCCACAGATTTAAATAAAATTTGTACTTGTGGTAAAGTACAATTTTTTTCATGTAACCTTTAAATAACCAGTTTGGTATTTAAATTTGTACACATGGTTTATAAAAAACATTAATATTATTTGAATAGAAAAAAGATAAAACTATGAAATAAACGACATTCTGTGGAAAATGAAACAAATTATCCATTATGTCTTAAAAATGCATTAAATTTCTTTGTTCCCTGAATACATTAAATTTATTTCTACAGGGGTGTTATTTTTACGTGTGTTCATGCGCAAGTTGTTTCAACGTTAAATGTACCATTCATACCTTACAAACATGTCAGTGCTAATTCTAATATATACATAACAGATCTACTTCATTATTTTATAAGTGAATTTCCACACCACAGTTCTAAATCTGTGGAAGTCTTCTCTACACTAGGTGTCACTTTCTCCAAAATACAGACCATCTCTTAAGAGGTACCTACAACACATTTAGTGGCATGGACAGCACTACTTATGCCATGTACATGAAGTGTGGCAGCAGCCTCAATGAATCAACAGCATATACACATTAGAGTTTCTGTTCATTGTTGCTCCAATAAATCACAAATAGCTATAATAATGTAAGCTTATGCATCACTTGCCTGCCACCTCCAATCTACAGTCCCTGCTTCTCTACTGTGATGTTACACTGTGTAAGATACACATTGGAATGAGCCTTCATGTTGAGATATCTACGTGAATAGTGGTCGTGAAAGGAAGAGAGAAGATCTCAGCATAAATTTCAGGATATTACAGTTCCAAATAGGAAAACTATTCATGCAGTAAAAGAGAGAGAGAGAGAGAGAGAAAGAAAGAAAGAAAGAGGGTACTTATTGAGAGTAAGGGGATACTGAGCGATCATTTAAGAGTCCAGGTGATATCCTCATGCTGGGACCTGATTGGTCACAGCATGACTACCCCAATGCCTGTGTTATTGTTCACCAGCATTCATCTGCCACCTTTGTCTCACTGTACTTCCATTTTTGCAAGGAAACATTCAGCACACATTTAAAAAATGTAATTTAAACTTTTAAAAATTGTGTAAGTCTAGGACAGTCTACATACATCCATCTTACAGGCTGCACAGCATCATCCTGTAAGATGGTTATTGCCTGTAAGTGCTGTCAGAATCTCAGAATCTCACCAATACAACAGGCTACTGGCACACAATATGTAAGCTTGCTTCAGGGTCACTGGTTTAACAGTCTATTGTTTCACGCTAAGATTGTCAAGGCTGCTACCACACTGAACACACACAGCCCAAGTTGACATGAGGACATTTGTCCACCCTGTCTAAATGATTTTCAAGCAGCTCTCCAATGATTATGCATGTCACACATGAAATTTACACACATGCACATATTAAATTAATAACAGAATTTATATCTCTAAGTGGGACATCCTGTTGTGATGCAGATATGCTAGATGTAGGGACAGAGACTGTCAATCACAACTATTATTTTAAGGTACTTGAAGGTACAGCTATATTGTGACATGTTTTGGCTTAAATCAAATGCTGTAATGTGGTGTGTAAGATAATTTTTCTTTAGTGTATTTAATTTAATTTGCCTGATGATGGCTTTTTTTAAAATATAAATCAAAACATTCACAATAAAACTGTATGATAATACACCTTAAAACATAGTTGAGATTGACAGGCTCTTTCTCTACACACATGGAAGTCATTTAATAGCTTCACTGTATCCGTCCTCCAATCAATACCACATAACAAATGCTGCATCAGCCATACATTACATACATCAAAATGAAATGTAAAAAGAGGAATGTAATGACAAGCTTTTATACATATATACGCAAACACACACACATACACACACACACACACACACACAGTCAAGACAAATGCCCTGTTTGGTAACAGCCACTCTATATGGTATTATACAGGGCGAGCACATGGGCTTTTGCAGATTCCACGGCATTTAAAGTGCCATGTCACTGCACAAAAACAGCTATATAAACAGTAATTAGGCAGAGGCATAGAGAGATATGGGGCCTATGATGTTCAGCACCTGTGGGAACAAAAATGACTGAATATTTGAGGTATTGTCCAACAAACTATATATATATACACACATTCTCCACATATGCACCACGTTTTCAACCCCAAGCAAAAAACACGAAATTAACAGCTAAATAAATAAAACCAACCATTATGATAATCAGTGTCCTCATTTTCCTCTAATAATAATAATAATAATAATAATAATAATCCACAGGTACATACTTCGATGTGTTGGTAGGATTGGCGTGACTGAATGATAGGATAGGCTTATCAGGTCAGGGCATGCTGTCTTGACGCCCCAGATACAAATGTACCCACCATCAGGGGGGTTACAAAACTTTTGGAATACCTGGGTAGTGACGCTCCACGGACCTTAGTCACAGCTATGAATAAAGAGTAGACACGATACAGTCGCGGAAACTGCTTCGGCTATGCAGTCAAACCACCCGCGGTTTGTGATTGGGGACTGGGCGTCAACTGAAACATCAGCAAATAGCTGCTGTATAGAATGGTGGGGCGAGTGGCACCGACCCGTGAAAGGCCACCACAAGACAAACACAAAGTCCCAATGTCAACAGAAACCTAACCAGCTGGAAATGCTTCTCAGGACCCCCTTGGGACCACAACGCTGGTAAAGCCCGAGAGCACATTAAGTGGAAGAACAACATTTTATTATGCGCTAATAATATATTACTAAGAATTTAGAAACCAACAAGCCAAAATCTCAGACGAAAGCTACATGCCGCCTTCCGGAAACAACTTCCACCGCTAAACGTCAAAGAACAAAGAAATGCAGCTAAGCGACGACGTTTATCACTAACAATCTACTCCAGAAACATAGATTTGATGAAATAAGGCGGAAATTGCAGCGTTACTACAACAAGCCACTATTGGTGACGAAAAGAACAAGAAATCAAAAACGCCAAGCGCGACAAACCGTTAATGATGTGCAATATCAAGAAAAATTACACCACCCAAACCAAAACTTGAGGCAGAATTTCGGAAAGCCCTCTGTGAATTTGAGGGTACATATCCAACACTAAGATACACTAAAACGAAACAGAGAAAATTGTAATATACTGGCCATGACGAATAATTAAGTTCTCACACAATATTTAGCCAAAAATGTGGGCAGCTTTACGGATCTGCATACTGCGATATATGCTACGGCTGTAAGAACTATTGGAGGCATTACTGAACCCCTAAGCAAACATCCCACCCGTAAAGAAAAAAACATCCCGTAGGAAAAAAGTTGTACAAAAACGACTGCAGACATAAACAAAGATACTAGAAGAGCTTAGCAGTTTAGAGCGGGTAGAGGTAGTGCCAAGACTCTAAGTCACATGCACAAAATAGACAAAAAGTGAAGACACATGCTGAGTACAATCCAGGTTAACTCATAACTCTGAAATACTCGATACCTTGAATCAAAACCAACCGTCACTTAACGAAAACTGGACAAAAATTAGTGAGCCACCAAATCAAGCCGAGGTGGAGAGATGTTGGTTTTCAATATGGAGTTAAGGGCAACATAATTCAAACTTCCCATGGATAAACAGCGAAGAATGAACGGTCACGCAGAACACTACGAAGCATTCGGTAATAACAACAGAACAAGTCGCCAAAGCAATGGCTACGACACAGAACTGGAAAACAGCTGGGCCAGAAAATATCCATAATGTGGCCTAAAAACTTCACAGTGATGTACAAGTACCTAGCATGGCGCTTTCACTGTCTGATTGAGCACGCAAAACAAATACTGTAATTACTTGGGACAGGTAACACCTGCCTTCTGTAAAAAGGCGAAAACACTAAGGATCCCTCTGAATATCAACCCATTACTTGCTCATGTACATCGTAAAAGTATTCACGTCAAGCATCTCCTCGAAAATTTACGAACACCTCACAACGAACAGCATCGTTGTCCAGGACCAAAAACGGTGCATAAAGAAGTCCAAGGATGTAAAGAGCAGCTGGTTACTGAATCGGTGTTTAGAGCTTATCCATGTTTTTATAATGTACACAACAGATCCCGTCTAGTAGAAAACCTGCAATACCGAACGTCATCACGCAAAACCGTCTTCACTTAATGCATGGTAACACCAAAACAGAATCTGGCATAATTCCAATGAAAGAAAGATAATCCAAAGTGATAACCTGAGTCCGCTTTGGTTTTATCTGGCCCTGAAATCCCGGTCGTCCTTGCTCACACCAATACAGGATATGGATTCACCATAAAACAAAATGAGTATGACACCGAATAAACAACTTGATGTACATGGATATCAAACTCTACGGCTTTACCGAAAAGCATGCACCTACGCTAAATTGTAGAGCCTGCTGCTCCTAGGTTACAAACATGTACAGCATGTTATTGTATTGAATACTGTACGCAACTGTAACACAATGATATTATAACATAATATTATAAACTTACGGGACCACCGTCGTATATGCGGTCCGTCGTTGACCGAAACGTCGTTATGCGGCGCAAATCTGTATACTTGCCTCTTGGTCGCTGAACGTAAGCGGTTTATATATCCAACGTTTGACTTCGAAACTAGGAACTTTCAAACACGTATGCCTGCAACTTACGATGCGCAATGGCACTTAAAATTTTCACGAATCCTTGATTTAAAGAACTGGCTTTTTAATATCCAGTCGAATTCTTAACTGGTAGGCTTAAAATATAACTAATGATCCAACCAAGAAAACATTCAGGCAGAAACAATGCAACACTGTCACACAGGCCTCGATCCACACGTATGAATGATGTGAAACAAGTTGAGCAACAAAAACTACCACAGATCACTGCTCATAGCAATTACTACACAAATTAGCAGACTGTTAACCAGCACAAGAACAACACTCTGCCTTGGCTACCTTCATTCTACGCGATCAATTATGTGAATATCGGTATTCTTGCGATTCTCGCTCTTCTGGGATTTTACGCTGCGTAGGTTGGTAGTTCGTTACCGACGTTTCGGGACAACCTATCGGTCCCATCTTCAAGGGTCCAACAGTACAAGGACACTATGTATGCAGCTCTACAGGGAATGCAGTGGGCGGTGATTGGTTCTCAGACAAAGCAATGCTACCCAATATGGTTAGTGAAGCGTGGTGGGGGAAGGGAGGAAGACGAGGTGCCTAGGGGTGCTCCGAAATAAAACGGCCCCGGAACGTGAAGCCACCGCCAAGTACTGGAAGGGGGAACAAAGGAAAAGAAAAAGAAGAAGAAAAAAGATAGAAAGATAAAAAAAGTGTGGGGAAAGAGAAAACAGATAACGAATATCAATAGGTGGATAAGGAACATCAATAACTGCCCACGCCATTCCCTACAAAACTGCACACCTAGTGTTCCCATCATTCTTCTTGGACTACTTTACCCTTGAAGATGTCACCAATAGGTTGCACCGAAACGTCGCCAACACACTACCAAACTACGCTGCGTAAAATCCCAGAAGAGCAACCACCTCGTCTACACCGTGGCGGAAGCGTGAAATCACGCAACGGCTTGTTCAAAAGATTTCTCTACGTCGCACGTTGCCAAATTCCGGTTGTGTCTGCCTTCATCTGGTTCTGGCTGAAACTTTGCCGCGACAAAGAAAACTATTCCCGTTATCCTACATAAATATTTCCATTGGCCAGCCGAAATTTCATTTGTCACGCACCATCTTCGTGTATGTCTGTCACATCACACCAACAACGTACGTTGCTAATCTGGTGGCTTGATGGGATGGCAGACAGGATGGGGACTGGTCCAGGCGAATACTACCGAACGTCGATAACAAAGCCTCCAACAAATCATTTACTCATGCAGATTTGTTCAGTGAAAGTGAAGCATGTAAAAATCACAATCCAGAACCAAGTGATCAATTATCGCTAACACATTAGGAAAGAACCGAATGTCAATGACGTGTAGCGAATGTAATGAAGAGCTAGCAACGATACAACACATTACTGCAGGATGTCCACAGCCTACCAAATGCTTGTCACCAGCCAAGTACAACCTTAATGACCGCGATTTACCATACAAATACATTCCAACCAATGTTTTAGAAAGCGATAATTATATATTGTATTAGAACCGTAGTATTTTAACAGACAATACTGTTGCACATAACCGCCCAGACGTAACCTTTACAAATCAAGTGATGGATACCACATATCTGATAAACACTGCCATTCCAGAAATGCACAACCTACAAAAAACGATAACAAGTACCAAAATCTTGCAACTGAAGAAAGAAATTGCAGCAGAGAGCAGTACACATTGTTCCAATTATATCACCCATGGGAATTGCACCCCGGTCTCTCTCGACTACTCTACACAAACCTAGCCCACATCCTCACATGTGTATACAAATACAAACGTCTGTTGCACCTTCCCAATACATATGCAATAGTTTGAAGATTCTTAACTACTGGTATAAACCACCCATTATCTTGTCCTAGACCAATACTTTGCATCATAATGACAGGTCCACAGTCATTGATCGAACTATCCATAATAATAGACCAGACATAGTTATACTTGAGAAAACCATCAAAGAAGCATACTTCATAGATGTAGCAATTCTGAACAGTCAAAACCTTCACAGCACCATCACTGAGAAGCTCCAGAAGTATACAGATTTGAAAGAAGAGTTAGCAAGAATATGGCAGCTCAGAGTGGCCTATTTAACACCACTAGGACTATCCAGAATAGGTATGATTACCTACACATTACACAAGAGTTGAAAACTGCTTAATCTTTGGCCTGGTCCATATATTCCAATGCAGAAGAGAGTAATACTTAACACATCCCATATAAATTTTATGTTGTTAATACTGTGCATTTTCTTACATTCCATATTTTTTAAAAACGACAAAATGCACTGATTAAAATAAATAATATAGATCACAAAACACACTTCCTATCAGGTGTCAACTCCTACATGTTTCAGCACCAAAGAGCCATCATCAGGGAGTTACTCAGCAACAAAGCTTTGTAGGTCTAACAAACATTCCAGGCAACATTCACTCATATTTCCATCATAAAAACTAAAGGTATTACAATGTTAATACTCCAAATTACACATCCATGTTGCTGCATCAATGCTACCATACAGTGATAAGCCTTGTCTATTACAAATTCATAGGGGTACTACTTCCTGGGCTGTGTACACAAACATCTGAGTACACTATGTACCTTGACAATGGATACACCACACACTTTAGCTGGACAAGATCACTACATACCTTGCCACAGGATACAATGCATGCTTTAGCTGGTCGACACCCTTTTGGATCATACATTGGTATGGATTTTGATTACATAGTGCCTCACAGTAAGAGACATCCTTCTGCCATCAAAAAAATGTCAAAACTGTGTGCATGCCTATGATTATACATTTATCACACTCAGTTGCAGTAATATATAAACATAACATATCAAACCAATTACATACAAAAATATAAAATTAATCCCTATTACTTTCTAACACGTTTTCCTTGGCTTTCTTGTAGCAACCTCGCCATCAGATCACTGAAATGCAAATTTTTGGCTATTCATATACTCATTAGTACAACTCTCTTGCGACACTGTTGTTCTAAAATAGTTTTTCATTCTACACCTCACAAAGCTTCGCTCTGTTGACATCACTGGAGTCATAATTACTAATTAAATCCTACACAATATCTTTATATTTTGGAAGGACCATACAGAGACATCAGAGACTGGAGAGTTTTGTGTGTCATTTTGTCCCATGATGGATCAGAGTCCTCAGAAAAGATTTATACCATACATGACACGTGAATCTGTTGTTTAATAATCTTTCCACCTTCTTAATACTTTCTATTTTGTCGTCTCTAAATTCTTTATCAATCACAAGTATGATTAATGTGACAACTGTAACAATTGTGAATAAACAAGCTAAATTGTAAGATTTAAATCTGTCTTACAATCACGAATTAATGTATAAATACAGGAATGACTGAACAAGAATATACATTTTTCAGAGGTAGCTGCAAATGAATTAAATTTGGTTCTTTAACCAAAGAAGTGGTCTGTACAGCCCACATCACATAACTGCAGCAGTATAGGTTGTCAAAGGTGTAAGTATTCCTGGATATCAACATGCTGCCACATCTGATAATACTGGCTTTCTTACCTACCTATGCAGAATCAGCGAACACCGTTACTCCGAACAAAATCACTGCACCAAAAATGTAAACTAACTTTCCTTCACTTTGAAATGTTGTTCTTGTGTGTAACCTGGGGCCAGTCCTCACTTATACATAGCCCAGATGTAACTCTCAGTTACAGTTCAGTGTGGCACATAATCTTAAATACACAGATGTACTAATGAAAACAATTTCTTCCCCTAATGGCTTCAGCAACACAACTTAAATCGAATGTACATAAACTAAAATTTAATCACCCACGGCATTAGAGTATGTTCATATAAACACCTCGTACTCACATTTACAACCCTGTACTGTGCATATTAAAATCACAATATTCACCTGTCAGTCTGTGTGCTTACAACAATTTGAGAACTGTAAAATCGATTTTAATGAAATTTCATACAGAAAAACTTTATGAGTAAAACTATCCAACCAGTTCAATTTTAATTTAATCTGGACAATTTTACTGACCACATTACATTAAAATCTGCACGTGTATACAACCCTGTTCTATGCATTTGTGCAATTTGTATTCCAGTTTCTTGCAGAGGTGTTGCTATCACCTGGGAAAACCAGACTATCTGGAGTACCAGACTTGTAGAGAACTGAAAGTACCCTATGAGTTACACTATGTGCACACTTCCTAATTTAATTATTGCTCATGGCAAATCAGTATTTCTGGAGACATGCTTTATTTTTCTTTTTAAGTATGTTTTCTAATGACAATGTTGATTGCTACAGTTAAATAGTATTGGTGACAGATGAATGAATGATTATGCTGCTCTGTTGAAATGACAATGACAGGGGACAACCAAAAAACTTGAAGAAAACCTGTCCCAGTGCCACATGTTCACCATAAATCGCACATTGGTTGGCCTCATACTGAACCCATGGTGATAGGCTACTGACTAACCTAGGTCATGGCATGGGCCACCATGCCAGGCCTTGTGCATTCCTGTAATCTGTTAAGTAAACATAATTTTTCTATTAAACAGTATCACATGTATGTGTATTATATGCTCCAAATGCTTCTGACCCTGCAATGAAATAATTATCAACATGGAAGGTCAATTTTCAAGCAAAATGGTGTACCATGTGACAAAAATGTGGTTTCCACTTAAGTCAGGTTGTCTCTTACAATGTAATGGTAATTACAATGACATTAAACTTTTAAACAGGTCCTATTTTGGCATCTGTACAGTTCCATTACACCCATCCACATATTAAAAACAAAATCTTGTACATTATTACATTTTCAAAGGAAAATAAATATATAAATATGTAATAAATTCACAACTCGGTTATTGTTAGGAACTGTAAACTCGTTTTTCAAATAACTGGATCGCCTGAGGATCACCACCATGGTCAAAACATGTAGCCACATTTATGTTAATAAAGTTGTGAAGACAGCAAGTAATAACATTTATAGTGTCACTAAAACTACAAATAATAACACTGATAGTGTCATTAAAACTACTAAGTTCTAATTCATCTCAGTTAAAAGAAACATTGGTAATAAATCTGATTTCAGGGTTTTCTTAATGCAGAGAGTGATTCATGAGTTGTGGACATTACTGCAGGACATAATTCCTTCGCACTTTGTGAGCAAGAGTTCATAGAAGCACGTGTCTGATTCTAAACAGGTATGGAGTTACAATCACTTGAAACTTGGAACAAACATTATGGATTACTGAAAAGATACAGAATTGAGTAATAACCAAGCACATTACCTGATAAGTTTAATGTTTCAATTTAACTTCATGAAAAGTACTGGCTCTCATTTATACTGGCCTGTGCTGAAGGGAGGCTTCTGAAAATCCTGCCCTCAGCCAGAACGCACCTTACCTGTTGGCTGTGAATAGTGCACGTATAAGTGTTACAGACAAGCCTGAAATGTACTTATGTTACCTGCCTTTCAGTGGAAGAAGCAAATTGTTCAAGGTCATGCACATACAACAGATTCCAAAAGGTCTGAAGTGTGGTTCACAGGGGTGTTAATGAGAATCAGAGAACTCCCATAGCACTATAACCCTGAGAACAGGAGCCATGTTAACAGGTAAGCTTTTGATCACAAAGACCTAGAAAATCATCTCCTACATTAATATTCACAACTCATGAATGACCTTGTATAGTATCTGTTTAATAGAAAATCTGTATGTCTTGTGTCTCCACTACACCTACTACCCCCCAAACAAACAAATACTACAACTCAAGAAGGGACATTTGGGCTTACCAGATATGTGTGAAATACAACATTTACAATCATGGGAGTCCTCTTGACAACTGACTATTAAATGTCATCTACAATAAACCACCTTAACAATACCTACATACTGGTGTAATTTAAACAATTACACCATTTATCTACAAACCAACTCTAACATTATATGCAAGCTTCACTTCATGCATTCCAGCTACAGTGTTTCTTTTGTCACATTCTGATCTGTCTTAATAAACATATGTTCTATCACATTCATGACTAATATTCTGAAACTGTTTCACACCATTAACATTAATGTGTACGTAAATTGTCTTGCACCCCCATCAACAAAATCCCACTTCTTTTTTCAAAGGTACAGAATTTTACTGCCACATATAAATTAAGCTTAATACATTTGCCCAACAATGTGTGTTATCACATGAAGCAATATTTTCTATCATTACACCCAGCTTTCCTCCAAAAGTACCTTAAGCTGTGTACAAATACGAGCTCTGAGTTAATTCCAGATATCTCTGCATACATACACGTAATGTGGTTTGCAGATTATCCATGAACATCTTTTAAAAATTTCTTCAGTTGTTGAATTTGATAAAGATTTATAATAGTGTTACACACACACACCCCTGTGGAAAAAAATTACACTTCTTTTCTGATTTTCCTGTTTCATGTTTTCTACCAGTCTGTTTTTTCCATGTTTGCCACCATTCTGCTTTGAGATCTTTGACATTCGATGATGTGTTCCTGCTATATGCAGCCAGTTACAGTAGGTACAGAAGAGTAATGTAATGACACCATGATACATTATTGTGATGTACTGTGTGTTTGAGCTGAAAATGGACCACTTCTCACTCCCCGCATTTTATTATTTTCATACTTCTCTTCATTCCATTTCACAAACTAAATGGTTATTGGTACTCACACAGCAGTGTATCTTAAGTCTACTTAAGAGATCACTTGGAAATGAAAGTTATAATACTGATAGCTGTAAATGACATATGGCAGACAGGCCGACAAATTTACAAAAACAGGACACTGACTCAAGACAAAGCACAGAGGAAAGCCAAATCTGTATTTACAAATTAACATTAATATATGTACTGCATAACATTCCAAATTAGCCATAAAGACAAAGATTCACTTTCCACCCATGCAGGGTTCAGTAACTCCCTGCTGATATTGAGCAAAAGCCCTAATGAATATTCAGTTAAACCCCAATATAGTGCCACCACTTGTACACCACAATTTGTGGCTGTATATCAAGAGCAATAGCAAATCAAAGTATTGTATGATGGGAAATTCCTGTTCACACATTTTCATGGCAACTAATTGAGGGCAGGACTATATCAAGAGGTGCTGAAATGGGGGGGGGGGCACTATATTAGGTGCTGACTGTATATCACATTGTTTTATTCACAGAAAAATACCCTAATTGGGATACATAGACCTAAGTATAACCCAGCAACACTGGATGAAATTCTGCAATATACAAGCAACTGACAGTATTCTGGAACATATTCAAATATTTCAGCAGCACGCCTTTTTTTAAATAAATATTGATCCTGCAAACCTTTCATTTCACACATTCCATGAAATATAATGCGTAGAACCCGAGTTTCTGTTCTTCCGTTTGTATAAAGAGATTTATCACAAAATCTGCTTGAAATAGTATGTCCAAAATACATAACAGTACAGGCAGCCCTTGTTTCATGCCTTTTTGCTTTACCACCCCTTCTTAAAGTACACCCCCATTCATATTTGGTTTAATGGCCTTTGGCTGGCTGTGCACAAGGATGCTGCCAACAGCATATAAAACTCATGGTGTAGAACAAAGCTAACAGGAACAATGCTCCATGTAAACCGCGTACATAATGGTGTACTTCCTGTGGTGTGTTTATTTGCCTTTATTCAAGTCTTTTTTCCTTATTAAATCATTAAGAAATGTAAATCCACAACCCACGGTGCAACCACTTCCCTCAAAAAACATAGCATAAGACAATCTATACCGAAGGGAAACGAGACATAATAAATTGGCCTGAAAAAGGTACACACACTTATAACAGCTACAAAATCCATGATAATGCTGAAAATGAAAGAACATGATAAGTCAGAACCTCCCTCTCCTGTAACTCTACAGCTACAGTCACCATGGCCTACCTCATCATCATCTGACCCCCTCCCCCTCCTTCACTACTGATGCACTAGCCTCCTCAAGCCATCTCACCCAGCTGTGAACATTACGGGTGTGCAAGTTGTTTACATTTACTTTCTAATTTACATAGGCTGAAAATAAATATTGCTTATCTCTATACTGATTACACACACATTACAATAACATGTATATGCATATACACTGCACTAAAAGCCAGAAGGTCACGGGTTCAATTCTCGATGATGTCATTGCTACTTTTCATTGACACAATTGACAAACTGATGCAATATGGCCCTGGGGCTGAATCAGCCTCTAACAGAAACAAGTAAGTACTGAGAATATTCCCTGGCAGGTAAGGTGGCCAGTGCTTGGGCTGACAACCTTATCACATTCATGCGCCAACTGTCTTGAAATCTGACAGCTTCAACCTCCTCGAACCCTCTGAGCCCAAACAAGTCTGTACAGGGATTGCTTTACTTTGCTTATAAGTATATACACCATGTATGAAGCGGCTGTGATTGGTACAACTGTCCCTGACCCTTACCTATTCAATTATTTCTTATGGAAATATATCTGACTTAAACAAATCTCATTAATGTACACTTTCTCAGAAATACAACAAAGGTGTAAACAAAGGACTACCTGTACATGCAGATTATTTCTTTCAATTACTATGATCCAATTTTAGAGTACTCATCCCTATCAAGAATTCAAAGTGACAATACAATCTACCATTAGAGTAATTTAGATACTGTAAAATTTCTCTGAGGGTGCATCCACACCAGTAACAGCATACCATGTCATCAGAAAGTTACTAGATTACATATTCAATACATTTACGGTAATCATGCACTGGTAGGAAACTTAAACATGTTGCATTAAGTGTTCAGTACAAATGACTATCCACTGTAGAACTAGTTTGCTTCCTGAATTCAGATTTGGCACCTGCAATACTGGCTTGAGCCAGCCATGATACTTCCACAGTTAAAAAATGGAAAAATAACAGAAGAAATCTATATTAATAACAAATTAACAAAGTTAAGACATACTTTGTTACTTCATTCATGATTACTTGTAACACCTGTTCTTATGTTTCTTCATTATAAGGCAATGTCTACCATCCTGATTTACAAGTATAAATGTGTTACTAATTTTGCAGAGGTTGGTATTAAACTGTGAAAGTCTTAGAGAATAGTTAAACCTGGATCACCACACAGGACATCACGCTGAACATAAAAGACTTTGCTTCTGTATGGTTGTTTACGTAAGGTATGATCTACCCTTGAAGACATTTTATACAGTCTGGACTGCATAAAATTACTTCAGTCTTTGGCATCTTCACTCTTGTAAAAGTTTCTACATGAAACATGTACAAGAAGGCACTGTGGATGACTATCACAGAATATGCACAGTGAATTCATTGTCTACATAATTAAAATTATCAGCCTTAAAGACAGTAAAACCTTGGGCCCACTTAAAATAATCCACTGTAAAAAACCTAGCATTAAATTTATCCAAGTCATTGCATAATATACACAGGACACATAAAATAGTCTATTATAAACCACACCTACACCTTTCCCAATATATCATGAATATACATTTTTTTCCGGTATCCTCTTTTCATCGCAAATTTTATACATATTAAAATTAAAATCACAGCTGAAAAAGCATACAATAACACACATAAACTAATGTCAAAAATGTTAAAATTCCAACCAAGTCGTTTCTTTTCTGCATCATTTACAACAAACTGTTCTACAAAAACTGACTCTACAGCAGAAGGAATGTATTCCTTTTTGATACCCATGTAGCTAATGTTTTGCTTGCCATACATTTGCTTTAAGTGATTCATGACCTCATTAACATTCCAACTGTCATCTTTGTTCCTACATGTTGGACATGTTTCACGAGATGGAAACTGGATTTTGACATGGTATGGATCCTCTGTTGGGTCACCAGACAGACGCTTGTTTGCCTGATTATGGGCTCCCCACAGCCATAAGACACTGTCCTGTGGGCTGGAAACTTCATGCATTGATTTGACTGCCATTTCCTGAAAGTGTCTGGAACAATCTTCACACCCAAAAAAATAAGTTACATAACCCAACACTGCATGAAGGACTTCTAGGCTATCCAGTTGCTTATTCTGAATCACTGAATTGACAGTAAGGGTGTGAAACAGAGTCCACAAACCACATGGATACCCACGGAAATGTGGCTTGCTGCCTTTACAACCAATCCAGTCATGCAATGAGAACACAGATTCTGGCCCATTATCAAACATATTCAAATATTCCAGTACCTTTTCGCCTCTTACTTCATTTGTATGTTTATATATGGCATTCTTAAAACTGTCCAAAATTTTCAGAGCTCTGTTGCTGAATGGAAGGTACTTCACAAGAACATTCAGGTAATCTTTCAATGCAGTGAGAGCCTGGCCTGAAATCAGTTTGTATGACGGAACCTCATGCTTAAGACTGTAAGCGATTGTCCTCTCCAAGTCCACATAGAAAACAACATCTCCCATTTGTTTAATTTCCTGCCTTTTTTTGTTTTCTTCTTCGGCTGCCATTAACAATAATAAATCAGATATTTCCATAGTCTTGGAATCCTCAGGAGATTTTGGCAGTTCCTCCTGTGGTACAATTATGTGTCTTGATTTCAGAAATGTTTTTATTGATTTGCGGAAAGATTCTCGTGTTTTATCACCGACAGTCAGAGGAAATTTTGTCATGTCATTCTCAACAACTACCAAGCTTGGAAATGTAGACACACCCATAAGTTTTGAAACAGCTTCATTCTGATTCAGCACAGATCTGACATGAACACTGTCTATCTGATGAAGATCCAATATAACTTCCGTCCCAACAAATGAATCAATATCCTCAAATATTAGAATTATAAACTTGACTGATTTGGGAACATACTTCCACAGATTCTTAATGTCACTGTTCCTGTACGGTGTAATATTTGGCCAGCTGGCCCCCCTACCTTCCACATGTTCTTTTTTCAATATTTCAATGATTGTAGATCGTATCTCTTCAACATTTTTGCCTTTATTCACTGTAACTCCCATATGATCAGGCTTTGAATTGGCTGGGATGAACTTCAGCATTGGATAATGCATTATTTCATACTCACGACACAATGGGTTATTGTCATCATTTGCACAATCCACAGCTGCAACAGCTATAACATCCTTCCAATCTGAAATTAAAGGAATGTACCTTTTTATCATTTTATGTAACACCTATATAAGAACAGTGTAATGACTAATGTTACCCTCCTGTCTCAATGGGAACACATGAGAAGCATGTGCACATAGGACGATAATATTAAAATGCATCTTACAGAGCCACAATGTAAAGACTGGATCTGTTTTGAACCGGCTGAGTATAAAGCCTATGATAGAATTCTGTGAAATGGTGTCAAATCTTGAATATTTTTAACAAGAGGGCATTTCTTTTTCAACTGCTTACGAATGACACTGTACCCTTTAACCAGTGTGCTGACTAGTACCAAATATAGAGGCTATTTATCATTAAATAATACCCTGATGAACACAAATAATAAATCAAGAAGACAGGATAAATGGCTACATTTCAAAATATGAGTATGGTGGAAGCTGTATGTAAGAAGTTGCTGCTCTTAAGGTTGTCAACTTCAGATGGCACAAAATGAGAAAACACCGGACAGAGAGGGTATGGTTATACATAGCAAAATCTGAAGATATTTTGTGTAAGTTACGTTAGGTGGGTTAATTTCCATTAGGAAACATTACGTTAGTGCTTCACATAGGGTATTCAATTGGAGGAACAAACTAGATTCTGACACTACAAAATGAAGGTAACCTGTTACACAGTATCATTTTCAGTTTTAAATTTCTTCCTTCGGCAACTGCACGATAATTCAAGCACTCACCTGGCTGCCATTCCCTGGAATTATTTGAAACAAACTTCACACCCAAAATATGTTACACATTTTTTAACATTTTCATGCCAAATTCAGCTTAATACATGTCACCTCAAAAATTACAATCTTTCTTCTACTCCAGAATCAGGGAACCACTCTGTACTGCCAACATCTGCATGTACACACGCGCGCGTGCGCGCGCACACACACACACACACAAACAAAAGGACCCTTCTATTGTCAACATATGTACTAAACATAAAACTTGTAGAACTTACAAGTGATGAAGCAGAATTAAATCAGATCCTACACAAAGCTGAGGCACAAAGTTACAGAGGTTATATCAGCAGACATCAACAATCTTTTGTTCTAGATCAGAAGTCTGAAAGAATTATGTGAGGACAAGACAGAGAATGTACATATGTAATACGTGAAAAAGTAAAAACCATTAGCACTCGAGCTATGTTACAAGTGACGTGCAAAACAGATGGGATTGGCCTGAGCTTACAATGACGTACCATCAACTGAAAAATTGAATGAGCCTTACATACATCTGTATATTCAAATATAAACAGAACAATTTAAGTTTCTCTGTCTATGCTGACACACAACCTCCCATCAATTTCACTGTATTAATTTTAACCTAATTTTAAACCATAACAAAGGAACATGCAAATTATGAAAATAACATGATTGTAAAAAGTAAGCTCCCATTTTAGCAATTGCAATTATATGTATTTTTAAGTGTTTTATCAACCTGATGATGACCCTTTAAGGTCAAAACATGTTGCTATAAAAATTATCAACAATAATGCTGTGTTAACATTTCTTACTTAGTAACTAATTATACAAGAACACAACAGAATATCTAACTTTAAAAAACTGCATACATAATGTAACACCAAGGCACACATGTGTAACCACCGGCACCATGCAAAAGTTATAAGTATTAAGTATTATGAACGTATGTCTAAATTCTTGTCTTAATCATCCAGCATGCAAATCATCTTTTTTGTGCCATATTATACTGTCATCTGTAACTTGTCTGGCTTGAATATATCTTTCTACATTATCTCATAATGGCATGATTTTGGAAAGAAGTTATTGACCACAACATGTATGTTCCCATTTTCTACACAAATTGGTCTGAAACATCTCTCATTCTAAGAAGAATTCAGAGATATACTACCATAAATTTTCACAGGTCTTCAAGTACCTGTTATTCTTCTCAGAATTCAATCAAACTTTCATTTTCTTGAGATTTTTTAAAAACCCTCAAAAATCAAGTTTCATGAAACTCTATTCAGTGGAAGCAGAGTTGTGCCATGTTGACAAATGGATGGAGAGACAGACATGATGAAGCTAATAGTCACTTTTTGCAATTTTGTGAACACACCAAAAAAGCAGACAGTAAATCAGAATGATCAGAAGTACTGATAGGAAGACACAAAAGTAAGCAAAATGATAACAAAACCAATATGAATTATAATAGATCAGTATGAACTACAAAATAGCAGTGATGGATGTGTAAAAACAGCCACAAAACATGATTATGAAAGGAAAAATTAGGCAAGTAAAAAGAATACATATCAGACAAGAAGAAACATGAAGTTATAATTATCAGTGACAGTCATGCACAAGGCTGTGCTGCAGTTATACATTAAACTTGATAAGACTTAATGAGGTTAAATGGTTGTAAAACCAGAAACAAAAGCAAAGAATATAACAGAGCAAAGGAGAACTTGAAAAACTGACAAAAAAAGCATGTTATTGTGCTATGGGGAGCCAAAAAGGATGTGGGCAGAAATAATTCCAGTATTGCTAAGAAAATTAATCATACAAGCTTTATAGCAATGAGTGTTCCACACACACACACATATATGATTTAGACATACAGTATATTCATGTGTACATAATGAGGTGAAAGTGTTTAACAGAAAACTACAGAAACATATGATGGATTTTGATAACACATTATAGAAGCCAGGGACCAAGGAAAAGGAAAATAAAAGATCAAAAACAAGATCCAATGGAAGTCACAAGGAATACAAATGACATGGCGAAGAGAAACTAGGGATTATAAGAAGTGGAGGATGACTCTAAAACATCAAGAAGACTTCACAAACAACCGGTAACTAGGAGAGAAATGATTTTTTTTGGACAAAAGGCAGTGTAAAATACTATGACAGAAACAGAAGCAGGTAACAGTAAGGATCTAACATCTCATGTAATATATGTCCTTCCTCCTAATGTTTACAGTCTAAATAATAAATTAACAGAATCAGATGTAGCATGCTGTACAGAACACTGCCAAAAAGAAGAGCAAATAAAACTGCCAAGTACTGAACTATTTAACCCTTTGACGCCGGCATTAAATCCCCCCCCCCCGGCCACTTTAGTGGCCGTTCAGCTATTTAAAGGGCTCACTGTGCGACATATATATATATATATATGTCGTTCGATGGCTAAGGGTTAAATTATTAAGTGTTTTAGCAGAACTGGTAGTGAACATAGAAAAAAACTTACTACTGCTGTACAATTTGGTAAATACAATAGTACCACCAATTAGAATTACAAAGAATCACTACCAGATGCAATCATAACAAACTAACCTAGGTTGCTCAAATCACCAAGCATAAATACTGTGAATAAATGTTAAAAATGCAAAGAGTGGACCAGTAAACATCAGGAAAAGACAGTTCAGTGAGAATGTATAAGGGAATTTAAGTACTTATTTCTTCCAGAATCATGGCAGGAGGAACTGTTGAATTCTAAATTTAACATCAAATTTTATGTCTGTATGGATGCAATCATTTACTATGTTGATGTAAGATTGCCATTAGAATCACTTGATGTGAAAGAAACCAAAAGAAATATAGTACACAAGGATTAAAAATTTTGTAAACTTTGAGAAACAATAGTGATGTTACAAGGGAAATAAAAGATTAAACTAACAGACAGTGAGAATTGTAAGCTTGCTTCATAGACTGGTAGAAAGCATTTGATTGTGTATATTAACAGATATCAAGAATTGTGCGCTTGCTTAACAGGCTTATGGATGGCATCTGACTGCATAAACTTGACCAAATGAATGCAGACCCTAAAAAATACTGGTATCAATTGAACCAATGAGACACAACAGGTGTGAAGACTGGAAGAGAAGTTAGACAAGGATGCTGTTTGCCACCATTTCTACAACTTTCTACAACCTTACCAAGGAAGCTCTTGAAGGGTTTAGACTTCAAATTAGGACAAGTACTACACAGCATGAAACAGATGACCTGCTACTGAAAAGGAAGAAATGGTACTACTATGGGGCACAACTGATAGACTAATTGACGGAAGATTCTACAGTATGGAAATGAATGCTGAAAAAACTGATCTCAAGCAACTATCCCAAGCACAGATTGTTAATCGATTGAAGAATGTGGAATATTTAAACAATTTGTATATCCTGGTACAAATTATGCAAGATGTACAGGTGAAATTAAATCCAGGATTGCCAAGATGAAAGCAGCATTTAACAAGAAGAACACTCTTTTCACCAGCAAACAGGACATCAATTTAAGGAAGAAACTAGTGAAATGCTATGTTTGGAGCAAAACAATGTGTGTGCTGAAAATTGGACACTTCATAAAGTTGATATGACGTACCTTGAAAGTTCTGAAATTTGTTGCTGGAGAAGGATAACAACTCTTACTTACCTAGCACATACAGAACACCATGGCACAAGCAATTGGAGCAAACGTAAACCGATATGCTTCAGAAAAGTATTAAATAATTAATAAAATGCAAACACACATAACATGCAATGACACCAAACACAGTTACAACCCAACAAATAAACAGTGAAAGTCCGCAAATAAATAGAAAATCATATAACAAGCACCTAACAGGTTCAAAAGAAATGACACAATACAACAGGCAACTGAATATTCAACCCAACCAAATAAGAAAGAATCAACAAAATTTTAACAATTCCAATAATCATGCGAAAAAGTTTTAAACATACAAGAGGTATGTGTGGTGTATATACATGGTTTGTCTCAAAAGTAAGTGTACTGATTTTTTTATTTAAATGTCTATTGGTCTCACTTGAAATTACAAGTTATCTCCTTCAAAGTATGACCCTTGGGAAGTTACACAATGGTTCCAACGTTTTTTACACTGATCATAGCAGTACTGAAAGTCATTTTCTGTAAGTGTGTGTAGCTCATCAGTTACAACTGTTTGTATGTTTTCCATCGTCCCGAAATGATGACCCTTCAAATTCAATTTCAACTTAGAGAAGAGGTAGAAATCGCACGGAGCTAGATCTGGGCTGTAGGGAAGATGTGGAAGAATGGGAATGTTTTTCTTCGCCAGAAACTGTCGAATTCAAAGCGCAGTGTGAGCTGGTGCGTTATCGTGGTGCAGCACCCAGTTGTCTGCAATGTCCGTTCGGACTCGCTGGACCCGTTTTCGAAGTCGTTCCAAGACATCTTTGTAGAAGGCGTGATTAACTGTCTGTCCTGGAGGTAAAAATTCTTTGTGCACAATGCCACGGCT
>Ga0123357_10002126_pt1 | contig 21824 bp, 18 predicted proteins | sample TergutEmb28metaG_FD_89873 | JGI IMG/M metagenome (GOLD analysis project Ga0123357, IMG submission 89873) | Embiratermes neotenicus P4 segment gut microbial communities from Petit-Saut dam, French Guiana - Emb289 P4 | ecosystem: Host-associated > Arthropoda: Insects > Digestive system > Gut ... | reverse complement strand
TCTTTACTGCTCGAAAAACCAAAAATTCCAAAGACATTTTCTTTTACGCCCTCAGATAAAATAGAAACCGAAAATTCTTTTGATTTTTTAATACAGGCGTTTGTATAATTGTCCAGGTTGACACAAACTGTCACAGTAACAGGTTTGGAAGTTGCCTGTACTACCGTGTTGACAACACAGCCGGCATATCTGCCGTTGTCCCTGGTTCCTAAAACGTATAACCCATACGAAAGATTATATAGCGCGGACTGGTTCATAATGTACTCTCCCCGATGGCATAACGTGTATTAATTTATCAAACATACAGAATAACCCGGCGTTACAGAGTATTTTGCTGTATTTATGTAATATTTTAACCTTATTGGTAATTATTGTCCATAAGAAATTATTTTAATCTCTGTTACTGCCAGCAAAAGACCGGATATCCTCCCGCTGCCATAACCCAGGGCTTGTTCAGGTCATTGCCGAACTCCCAGCCCAGCGCTTCCCAGGTACTTTGATCCATTAGATTGGCTTCCGAAATGTCAATACCGTCGTTTTCTGTGTCTGGTGCAAATGAACCGTCAAAATTTACCATTGAATCCAGCGCGTAATTGTTTTCTACGGCAGCGGTTGTATTTTCGATTAAGCCCGCGATACGTCCATAATTTCCTTCTGTATTAATCGATGGGTTTATCGCAGCGCAATTGGCAATGGCGCCTTCGTCAGCATATCCTGCGATACCGCCGGCATTTGTGTTTCCGGCAAAAATTTCTGCCGTACTGTAGCAGTTCGTGATCATGCTTGCCGCGTACACGCTGTCCCCCAGATATCCGGCTATCCCGCCGGTATTGCTATAACCGGTAATTTGGCCTGTGCTGTAGCAATTGCTTATTAAAGAATCATTTATTACTTCTCCGGCTATACCTCCGGTACTGAACCAGGTTCCTGTTATTTTTCCTGAACTATAACAATTGATAATTTTGCCGTTGTCAAGTTTACCTGTTATGCCGGCTGCGCCTGTATTGCCAAAATTAATTGACAGTTCTGCGGCAATCTCAACTCCAAGATTACACACGCCTCCGCCTTCGATGACTCCGAATAATCCGGCATAATCAAATTCATTATCAATCATTAAATTTGTTATTTTATGGCCGGCTCCGTTCAGCGTGCCGGAGAAACCCAAATCTGTTGTACCGACCGGAATCCAGCCGTCTCCTGTTGCATAATTGACAAGCGAAATATCATTCATTAAAAAATAATTTTTGGAAAGATCATTTCTGATACCGTCAAGTCCGGCCGGAGTATCAATCCCGGTCCAGACCCCGTCAAGCCACACGGCGTAAAAATTAATGTCGTTTTTTACGTTGAATTTCCCGTTATAGACTTTTGGCGCACCGGCAATCTGCCAGCCAGCCAATGTATAACCTGGATTGCCCAGATCGTCTTTCCAGTCTGCCAAAGTTATAACGGTCCCGGGTTTTACTGTTTGCGTTAACCCGTCTATGATAGCGGTTCCGTCATAAAAATATACGCTGCATTTAACACCGAGGCTGGGATTTGAACATGCAGCCGCGGCAAACATAACAAGCGCCAGCAGCGCAAAGCCACCAAAAAAACCGGTTTTATTTAACATATTGAGCCTGTATCATTACATCACGCAATGCCTTGTTGATACGTGTCTGATACCCTCTTCCGGTTGATTTAAACCATGCCAATACATCAGCATCTATTTTTATCGAGAGAGGTATTTTTACAGCTTCAATTTTCCAATATTTTTGATGTGCCGGTTTCATTCCGGCAATTTGACTTGATGTTAATTTTGGAGCATCCCTGCTATAAACAACAGGAAAATTTTTTATCTCTTTTATCTTTTCAGGACTTAACTTTATTGAAGTAATCATTATATTCCTCCTGTTCAAGATTGTCCGCCTGGCGGGCAGAAATTATTTTAATCCGTTTCCTAAGGGAGTAATATGTATATATTGTTTAATATATACTGTCAAGTATTTTTTTAATAAATACAAGTGTAAAATCATCTTTAATATTCAAAAGATGTCTTGTTATCAGTTAACTTTACTTTTACAAAACGCGGTGAAGCTCGCTTCCCGTAAAAATTCAATGCGGCGGCCTCTAATCTTTTTCCGCTGCTGTTGCACAGCACAAATCCTTGTTTGTCGGCGCCAAAGGTACGGTAACAATATTCAGTTTTACTCCGGATTTCAGAAAAACAACAATTAATCACATTATAATTGGCAGGTAATTCTTCTGCAATTTGCAATACATCGCAGCGCCATGCACCAGAAAGTTGTTCGGTCGACTCGGTGGAAATACCATTGAACAACGCCATTTGAGTACCGCCGCCTGTTTCGGTCAATAACGGCAGCAAATCAACCGCTGCCATAATGCCGTCCTGAGTCATAAATTTAGATTTATCATAATAGTCCGAAAGATCTACCGCTAATTTTTTTGTGTGGTTTACGAGGTACCCTGAATATTTTACCGAACACGTATAATTCCAATCAAAATATTTTTCAGCATCGTCCAGAACTTTTGATTGATTCATACGCTTCCAGAGTTTATTGTTTTCATCAATGAATTTTACTTTATCCCAAAATTTTTCTTTCCGTGCACTTTCACTGTTTTCTGTTACACTGTCATCATAAAAATCTTTCGAGTCTGCAAATACAGATATACCAAGCAGATATTCCTGATTTGAAATTTTTCCAATGGAATCTTCGCTTAATATATCATCTCCAGCCCACATAATATGGCATGGTTTTTCACGCAGTAAATAATGCATGGTTTTTACTGCTCCGCTGAAGGAATAACAATCCGAATGGAATTTGTCACAAAAATACACGCAGCATGTTTTTGCTTCCAAGTCATATGCACAGGCGTTAAAAATTTGCCCCATATAATCACCTCATCTTTAAAATTGGCTGTTGCAGGAGTAAAAAGTAATGATTTTTAACTGAGTATTTTACATCTATAGCGGTTCTGTAACGCTTCCTTATCTCTCAATATATAATTCTGCTTTTCCTGCGCCTTCTGTATCGCGGTATCCATTTTCAATGCCTCCTCGGCCTCCTCCATTTTACCATATCAATGTAATGTATTTCCACCGCCGTTGCACGGCGTACGCATCGGTTAAAAGCGTCTGGTTATTGTCTTCTTTGAGATGATAACAGGTGTGGAAATCTCCTGAAGGCATAAACTCAAAATCGACAATGTTGATGCTAATTACTTTGGGCAGTTCACTGTAGGTCTGTCTTTTGCCAAGGTCTGAAAAAATTGTTGAGGAGGTTGGCCCTACCGCCTGTTTTTGCATACCCCACACAGGGAAGCCATAGGAGTAAAACCATGAAAACCATGCAATACAAAGGTTATGCCGCCCGTATTGAATACAGCGATGAGGATAAATGCTTTGTCGGTCATATCGCCGGCATACGCGACATTATTGGCTTCCACGGTGACAGAGTGGATTCGCTGAACGCCGCCTTTGAGGAAGCCGTTGACGAATATCTTGAAACCTGCGAACACGAAGATATATCGCCTCAACGTCCCTTTTCCGGCAAAATAATGCTCCGTCTTTCACCTGAATTACATGCCGAAATCGCCATGAAAGCCGAGGCTCACGGTAAATCCCTCAACCAATGGGCCACAGAAGCTTTGGTCATTGCCGAATAAAAAAATAATATCCTGAGTTACTGCATTATACAGGAATCAAATAATTAATGATATTTTATAATCCCGTCCTGCATTCCCGCAATATATCAACAATCTCTTTTGTAGAAATATTCAATTTTATACGCGGAATATCTTCAAGCGGAGACTTGCCAAACTGGTCATTTTCCTTTATTGGAAGTAATCTATATCTGTTCCCATCGCTATTATTTATTATTACTTCATCCACCAGTGCAGTTTGAAATACCTTCGGAATATCCTGAGTAAATTCATTGTAATCAAATTCTTGCATTCTACCCTCCAAAAACAACAAGGCCAAGTTCATTACCTATTTTAATCATACCGCCATCAAATGTAACCAGAGGTATATGTAAGCGCATTGCAACCTCTAAATAATAAGCATCATATGCATAAATTTTATACTTCCATGCGATTTTCAATGCTTTTTCAAGATCAATATTGATAATCCTGATTGGTATTTGCAAAAAATTTTTTACTAGACCAAGCATTTGTTCTTCGGAAGTAATAATGTGTTTCTTCATCATTCTTGTTAAAGCATTGGAGATTTCAAAAGAAATAATGTTGGGAGAAATTATTATTGAATTTTTGGTATAATTTATTATTTTTTGAGCATCCGGTTCGTCGGCAATTACAGCTATTACTGCGCTGGCATCCAATAAAACTTCCATTATTATATTTTACGATTTACGATTCAAAATTGTCAAGGATATAAAAAAGTTACTTAAAAAACACCTGGCCGCTTGGGTGCCTGGCACCCTTTTCAATCTGAATGAAGGCATATCTTGAATTTCACCTCATGGCGGCACGGAGATCTCGTCGAATCTTTGGTTCGCGAACACAGAGCTAATTAATCGATCTTCTTCCGTGTGCGCTGTGCCCCTGTGCCGCTGTGAGATATATTCGCACAGGCGCAAAGGCGCAAAAAAATAAAAACGCCCGGCCGCTTTTCCATTCATACTAAAAGATATTGAAAAATTCATCCAAAGGCCATATATTAAGTTCATGGGCTCCAATACCAAATATAAAGCCAGCCTTTTCTCGTTCCTCTTTAGTGACCCAGATATATTATGAAAAAATACTCGGAGACAGGAATATTTATACCTCAAAAGTAATTCCCATACCCCGGCCGGAATTTTTTGTATTATATAATGGAGTGGCGCTGTATCCGGACGAAGCTGTATTAAAACTGTCGGATGCCTTTGAAACCAGTACGCCTCTGGGATTAGCAGAAAAGGGAAGCCCTGCACTGGAACTCGCAGTAAAGGTACTCAACATCAACGAGGGAAAGAATGAGGAGATAGCGAAGAAATGCGGAACACTTGCCGGGTATAGGGCGTTTATAGGGAAAGTGAGGGAGTTTGAGAAGGAAAGCGCTAACCTGAAAGAAGCGGTGGTTAAAGCGGTACGGTACTGCCGTGACCATGAAATATTGAAGGAGTTTTTGGAACAAAACGCTACGGAGGTAATGAATATGCTTATAAATGAATGGAAGATGGAAGACGCTCTGGCGGTCCGTTTCGAAGAAGGGATGGAAAAGGAGCGTGAAGACATTGCCCGAAATGCGCTTGTTGAAGGCGCCTCTATTGAGTTTATACAAAAAATTACCGGTCTTGACATAGAAAAAATTAAAAGCTTATCGGTACAAAATAATCCATAAATGCAGTGTTATTTTTAAAAATAAATTAACTTTTTTCGCGTAATTTATTAACCGGGCGGTGATAAAAAAGAAACCAATGACTTTATGCTAGCTTTATTAAAACCTGTTGTCTGAATTTTTTTGCCGTGAAGTGTCTCGAAAGTAATGTCCCCAAAGAACAATCCCGCGTCAATGCTGATGGCTCCGATATTTTTTCTTGGTATGATGTTCGCTTTATAACCAAAAAAATGTTTTTTACTTAATGTCACGTTATTGGAATCTACTATTATTTTTTCCGGAAAGAAAAGATTGCCGAAGGTAACTCTGGAAGCTGTATATGTAACCATATTAACCTCCTTGCTGCCTAAAAAACGCCCGGCCGCTTAAGACCAGGCGTCCGATTGCTTAACCATGTAACATGGATTTTAAAATGCGGCTGATATCTTTTTTAATCAATTGACTGGTGGATTTCTTTTCTAACTGCGTTTTGAATAGAGTTTGATACAGTTCCGATAATTTTTACAACAATACCCTGATACAGAGTGTATATTTTATCACAGCGAATCGTTGAAGATTTCGGAAGCTGTCCGCTTATCATATCACTATTATTAATTGAGATACCTCCTTGAGAAAGATTAGATGTAATAGCTGCAACAACTATATCATGGCTAACTGTTGTATTATACTGGTCATTTGAAATAACAAGAACAGGGCGTTTTTTTGCAGCAGATAAGTCCGTAAATGGAACAGGAATCAATAAAATTTCACCTCTCTTATACATTATTCCAAACCTCGTCTTCCGGATTATCCCAAAAATCTGTGCTGCTCATGCTTGCCGCTTTTATTTCATGAGTAAGGTTTATATCATTTTCTGATAGGCCAAGAGTAAATTTTTGAAAAGTAATGAATTCCTGTAGCTTTGCAATCACGGTATCCGGCAAGTTGTCAATTTCATTTTTTATATTTTCACGGCCACTTATAATGAACTCTTCTTTTATCATATTGTTATCCTTTGTCTTGTTTTAAATATATTCTTTTTATTGAAAAAAACAACCCGTATTAATAAAATAAAGGCGCCTGGTACTTTTTTTTACCGGAAGCTGTATATGTAACCATATTAAACCTCCCTGCTGCCTAAAAAACACCCGGCCGCTTTGCAGCAACCGGGTGTTACAGGTTTTACTTCAACCGGATAATCCGGTGTCAGTCACCTTTTCTAAATCAAATTATCAAAGAAAGAAAGAAATGGGATCACAATGGATGTAAATGTAATAGGGGCCATTTCCTGTTGGGCACGGAACCGATGCTTTGTTGTCATGGTTGAATCCAGTGGTAGCGCCCAGTTTCTTGAGATCCGCTTCCTTCTGGGAGTGGATGTTGCCGTTGTTGGTAACCGGCAACTGGTTGAAAGCTGTCATTCCAAACGAACCGCTGGCAAATTTGTCAAAGGTAAGCTGGATGCTGCCATTAACCAATTGGAGCATTCCGTGGCCGACAATCTGATAATTGTTGCCGACTACGAAGTCAAGCGGGACACCGGCTTCAAGCTCTGCCTGTGTTGCTTTTACAAATACAAAGTGGTTGCTGTTGGGTACTACGAACGGAGTACTGGCTTTGGGATCTTCCGGCTTTTTGCTGTCAAAGAGCGGGTTGCCGTTCTTTGCATTAAGTCCGGCGAGAATTGTAGGTACATTGCCCTTATTGGTTGCGGTTACCGAGCTATAGGCCGGAGATACGGGCCGGATGTAAGTATTATCAAAGCAGGGTTTATTCCCGTAAATCGGTACTAACTGAGGCTGGCAATAAAGAGGATCTGCGCGGTGTTCGGGATTTTCACAAACCATGTAAACCACATCCACTATCTTGCTTACGCCGTCAAAAGTCTGGTAATTGGCAATTACGTCGTTAATGGCTGCTCTTTCCGCATCAGTTATGTTCTGAATCTGATCAACAGTAAAAGGCACTTCGTTCAATAAATACCATGTAATAACCTGGGTCACAACCCTGTTATCTGCCAAAGGACCATAGTTCGCTTCGATGAAGTTATACGCTTTTGCGAATTCTGCGTAGTTGGCCATTCTCGTCGCAACCATATATCCATCGCATTCGCCTGCCTGGGCGAGCGGGTTATAACTGGTATCACCGGCAAAAGAAACTGATCCTGCATGGGCGCAGTAGGTCGGGTATTTGGTCACATTATTGGGATCGTCTGTAATCCACATCGGGAATACTTCTCCGGTGCCATTGTATCCATTAAGGCCCAATCTTACCATATTACCGGTATCATAGCGCATGATTTTATAGAGAGCATTGTAATCAAAGTCTATTTTTTCATTAATCTGGATACCATTGATGATGGTGACTGACATATTGTTCGATACAGGTGTAAAAACTGTTTTTCCTGCTGCTGTTAAGACTTCCTGAACAGTGTAGGTGCCATCAGCAAGGCCTGTAAAATGAATAACACCGCTGGCATCTACCGGCGCAAACTGAACGACCTGGCCGTTCTGGAGCAGGTTGAATCCGGTAATATACTTACTGTAATCAATGTTTTTAAGACTGGCCCAATAAGCAATGTTCATGCCATCAACGTTCTTTGTGAGAATGATTTCACCTTTAGGAGCAATTTTGAAATTACCAGTGACCGAATAGAGATAAGTCTGTGTTTCAGTGCTGATAAGCGGCTGGAATAAAGGCTGGAAAATCGGCTGGTAATTATGGTTCCCGGCCGCGGCTTCGGCATCAGGTATTGCAAAAAGAAGTGTGATGTCATTCACAACTTTGAATTTATTATCTGCTGAGGCAGAAGCTGTAAAACTGTAATCACCTGTAGCGCCTGGGGCTACCTGTACGAAAAATTCTTCACCGGGAGCTATTTGGGATATCGGACCACCATTTGCATTTACAAATGAACCTGCGCCTTGAGTAAGATTTAAGTCAAAGAGGATGCCGGGGAACAAGCTATTATCCATGGAAATAGTGTAGGGCCCGAACATACCGCCGGAAAGACTTGCGGTCCCTTGTTCCAATGATACGCCAGTTTGGTAATCTGTGACGATGTTGTCAAGATGCTTAATGATATCATTGATAGCGACCATAACCTGGTCTGCGCCAGGCATATCCTGCAAACGAATGGTATTCCCATCTTCATCGGTGGTCCACCAATTATAACCTGGGAATGAATTAATCTTTGCATCATTTACGATATTCCAAATTAACGCTTGCACAACTGACTGATAAAATCCGACATTTTCCTCGACATCGGGGTAATTGTTAATGAAATAGGTAAGAGCAGCTTTAAGTTTCAATTCCGTATCTTTTTGGATATAACTGGATAAAGAAACAACTTGATAACTGGGAAGCCAGGCAACATTAATATATAAGCCAGTATTAATGTCGCCGCAATAAGCAATTCCTACTGTGTTTCCATTACTGCTATCCTGAATGTAAAATTGTACAACTCTCTGATCACCTGTTGATCCATCAGGCAGGGTTACATTTATAATAGAAGTAGGTCCTACGCTAACCCAAAATTGTTGTCCCGGCTGCAAGCCGCTTTCTGCCCTGTTCGCCGAACCAACGCCTAAAGTGGCAAGCGGGTTTGAACAGCCCATAAGTACGATCCCCAGCGCCAGTAGTAATGTCGCCAGTCCGATTAGTGTTCTTTTCATAAAAGAACCTCCCATTTTTTTTCCCTTTAAAGGGACTTTTTTTATTAAGCGTTACACGCTTATGGAGACAAAGTTAAAGACAAGCGATTAGCAGCCCATCTATTGGATTGAATATTTATGCCAATTTGACTTATACCAGCAATATCTGTGCCAACTTGAAAACTTTCAGGAGGGGATTTGTAATTCCTTATAATATAATGAATTATTTTTAAATTTTCGATTTCAATAAATTTTAAAGTATAATATTTCATACTATTTTTTTTTATTGTGTATTATTTTTGTTACAATTTTTTGTTGTTTGCCGGAATTTTCCAATTATTTTGATCCTCCAATGACTGCAGCCAATAGTTACTTTCAATAAATAATTATTATCATTCGTTATTAATATACCGCGCCTTTTGGATAAATCAATTTTTATACGTTTTTTTTTGATTTTTTGTATATTCTTACGCCTTGCGGATTTCTTCAAAAACCATTAAAATGATAAAAGTATCAAAAAGGAGCTAAAAATGCTGAGGAACCTATCCATCAGTATCAGGATTATTTCTATTATAATGATCCTGGTGCTGGTCATTGCCGGAATCATGGTTACTTTTAATTTTACAGCGGAAAGTATTAATAAATCCGGAATTGCCTCTATTCAGGATGTAATGATGAGCGGGCAGCAGGAAAAAATTAGACTTGGCACCCAGACTATGGCTGTCGCCCTTGGCAAAGCTCTTGCAGGAATTACCGACAGACAGCAGCAGCATGATATAATAAAATCCTATATTCAGGATTATCGTTTTGAAGATGATAAATCAGGTTATTATTTTACCTATATCGGTACTACGATTTTTATGCATCCTACATTGCCGCAGCGTGAAGGCGAGGACCTGGGCAATACGGCAGATGTTAACGGTGTTTATTATGTGCGCGAGCTCTACGCCAACGCTCAAAAAGGCGGCGGTTTTGTTTATTTTGTATTTCCAAAGCCGCCTTCGATGGATAACGCTCCCAAAATGGCTTATGTTGAATATATTCCGGGTACAGACATCTGGCTCTCTACCGGCATTTATATCGATAATATAGATATCATAAAAGCGTCAATTTCTGATATGCATCACGCTTCGATTCAGCAGCAAATGACCGTTATTATTAGTGTTTTAATTGCGATTCTGGTCTTTTTACTTGGGCCGCTGTGTTTCTTTATCTTTAGGTCCATTTCCAAACCGTTAAAGGAAACTGTAAAGGCGGCGGAAGCTCTTGCCGCAGGCAATATGGATATTTCAATAGAAATTACCGGAAGGGACGAAATCTCGGTGCTGGAAACGTCATTTTTGAAGCTGGCCGGAAATCTAAAGTCAGGCTTTAAGAACCTGCAGATAAAGGAAGCTGAAGCTGTCGAGCGCGCGGAAGAAGCCAGGCAGGCAAACGAAAAAATTCTGTCGATTGCGGGCCAGGTGGAAAAAGCCGCACATGATGTGGAACAGACAGTCAGTGCAGTAGCACAGAGCGCGGACACTGTAAGGGCGGGAGGGTCCAATCAGACTGACCGGATTGGAGATATCCTGGATGCCATGGAACGCTTTAATTCCGGTGTTATAACAATTACACAGAACGCGGGAGCGGCAGCGGAAAAATCCAGCGAATCCAATCAGAAGGTCGCTTCTGGAGTTTCGACAGCAGAGGAATCCGGCAAGGCCATGCATGAGCTCCATACCATAACCGGAAGTCTTACCGGGAATATTAACAGCCTTGGCAAGCAATCCGAGATAATCGGCAACATAATGAACGTAATTACCGATATTGCCGATCAAATCAATCTGCTGGCCATGAACGCTTCGATTGAAGCCGCCCACGCCGGCGAATCCGGTAAGGGCTTCGCGGTAGTGGCCGGGGAAGTCCGCAAGCTCGCGGAAAAAACCCATTCCGCTGCCAGGGAAGTCGAAACCTCCATCAAGGAAATGCAGAATCTGACCAAGATAAATATTACAGGCATTGACAATGTTGTTAAATCAATAACACAGGTAACGCAGCTTTCAAAAAATACATCCAATTCACTTATGGAAGCTCAAATCGCGGTAAGGGACGTAATGATGCAGGTTCAGGGAATAGCGGAAGCCGTGCAGAGCGAAGTTGTGTCCTCAAAGAGCATTACCAGTCTGGTCGATGATGTCTCCGGCATTGCCAAAAACAACTCCGGTATGATCAACAAGATCGACCAGGAACTAAAGGCCCTGTTAAAAAAATCCGAAGAACTCCACGGCCTGGTAACGGAATTGAGACAGTGAGTAGTTAAGTGGTAAGTGGTAAGTAGTAAGTCGGAAGTAGTTAAGTGGTAAGTAGGAAGTAGTAAACCACTCAACCACTAACTACTCAACTACTCTCTACCATATCTCCGACGGGCTCCTGGCTACACGGAAGCCTACTACCCAGTTGGCGTCTGCAGGCGGTTCGCTGTTGCGGGCCGGTGTCCTTACGTTGCCGGCTGCATTGTTCCAGGCGCCGCCCCGTCTTACACGCTGTACCGGGTCGGGCACTGCGCTGATTGACGCCAGAGGATTTGCCGGTCCTCTTGGGTTTAAACTTGGTATACCCAGGCTGTTAAAATCTTTGTATGGGGCAAACCAGTCCCAGCACCATTCACTTACGTTTCCGCTCATGTTGTAGATACCCAGGCTGTTAGCCAGCATGGGCGATCCTACTTTCTGTGTTGCTTTTACGGTTTGGGTCTTGACGGTTTCGGTAAACCACGCCACTTCTGTTGGATCGTCGCTTCCCGCGTACATCAAATAATTGGGTGAATCAAACCCTTTAGCCGCGTATTCCCACTCGGCTTCTGTGGGCAGACGGTAACCGCTGGCTGTCCATGTAGTTGTTACAGTGGCATTGCTGATGGAGCCGGGCACTGTGGTTGCCGGAGATGATTGTGTTGCCCTTGTAATGCCGGTAATGGTGTAGGCCGGCGTCAGGTTGTAGGCGGTTTTATTTACGTTTGTAAGTTCATTGCAATAATAAATTGCGTCAAACCAGGATACCCGTTCAACAGGTCTGTCGTCGCTGTCCTGGGTTGCGTTGCTGGGCCTGGCGTTGGGGATTTTACCGGCCATCAGGGTTTCGTACTGTTTCTGGGTTACCTCTGTCCTTGCCATATAAAAACCGTCCAGGGTGATTTTATGTGTAGGATAGGAGTGATAAGCTGCCGGGCTGCCTGAGACTCCGGTATCGCCCAGAATAAATTCTCCCCTTGGCGCCCAGGCCATATCCGGTACAGGCGGAACCCACCTGGCGTATAAAACCAAATTTGCTGTTACCGGTGTATCAAAGTTATAAGGTTTAAATGTAGCTGAATTATCGGTATTGTTTGTGCTGTAATCCCACCGGTAAAAGCCGTAACTGGTTGTGTCAGCGGGATCAAGAGCGGGCATAAAAGGCTCTGACGCCTGGCCGCTGTAGATAATGTGCTGAACCGGCGGCTGCGGGAAACCTGCGGGTCCGTAGTCATTTCTTATATTAAATGAAACTTCGTATTCCGCTACATCCCATCTGGCATATAAAGTCATACCCGATGTTACAGTATCAAGGTTAAAGTCCCATTTTTTGTTTGCCGCGAAACCCGGATCAGAATACCATCCGATAAAATCCATGCCTGTTTTGGTTATGGTCCCGGGGTCATTAACTTTTTGTCCGTGGTCGATTGACTGCGCGGCAGGACTCTGATCGGCGCCGTTAGGCTCGAATGTTATTGTATAGGTGTTGGCTGTCCACCCCGCGTAGAAATACAGCATATCCATACCGACAACAATGTCGGGAGCGGTTACCCTATAGGTTGAAAAATTTATATGAGTATCGCAGGAAGGTTCTTCATACCACCCTGTGTAGGTGTAGCCATCCCGCATCGGCGCGCCCGGATCAATCACTATCCCGCTGGCAATGGGTATGGTAAAGGTATTGCGCCAGAGATCCGTGCCGCCGTTAACGCTGAACTGCACTGTGCGGGTCTGGTATTCCCATTTAGCGTAAAGGATCATATTGCCGGTAATTGTATCGTTTTCAAAGTCCCATTTATTTAAATATGTTTCTTCTGTATACCACCCGGTAAAACCGCGGCCGTCTCCAAGCTGTGTAGGTTCATCAATAGGTTCTGTTACTTTCCCGCCGTATGGAATTGATTGATCCGCGGGGAAAACTGTAAGAGTCGGGAGAACCGGAACGACGGAAGTAGGGTAGGACAGGAAGCTTACCAGATACTCGTTTATCTGCCATTTTATATATAGGTAAATTTTCCCGTCAAGGTCAGGATGAGCGGATGTAAGCTTAGTCGCAAACGACCATGGTTCGGTAAAACCGGAGTCAGCGTACCAGCCGCTGAACGAATAATTGGTTTTTACCAGCGGGCCGGGATCCTGGATATACCCGTCTTTGGGTACAAATTGTTCTGTTGTAATGGACTGGCCGTTGGGCCTTGTGCCGCCGTCAGTTACAAAGATTACTGTATAGACATCGGAATCCCATTTTGCGTATAGAGTAATGTTATCCGAAACCAGATTGTTGAAATTCCACAAATACTGCTGGCTCCATGTGTTGCCGGAAGTTCCGTCAACCGTATACCAGCCGGCAAAACCAAGGTTTTCTCCCGGCGCTCCCGCCGGCGGAGCCGGATTGACAGGCTGGGTGATCCTGGCGCCGTTGGCTACGTTCTCTTTTGTGATCGAGCTTGTGTCGCCGGAGTACGGAACAAAAGTAACTGTACGGTAATCGGTGCTCCAGTATGCTGTAAGTGTAATATAGCCGTCGCCGTTTTTGTCATCGGACTTTTCCACTGGCGTAGTTTCGACATCCCAAAGATTGCCAAACTCATCAAGCCACCCGCCGAACCCGTAACCCGGTCTGCTTAACGGGCGCAGCCGGCCTACCGTGCTTCCCCAGGCAATCTGGAGATCCTGGGGCTGCGGGCTCCCGCCCAGGGTATTAAATCTTACTATCCCAAAATTTCCGCCGCCACCGCCGGTATCTGTCTTATTATTTATCTGAGTAATATCTTTTCCCGGCCACCATTTTTCCATTATTGGGTTATTGCAGGTTGCAAGAAAACCGATTGCAAGCAATATAAGGCCCAATACAAGTATGAAAGATCTTTTTTTCATATTTCTTTCCTCATTTCTAATTTTTCATTCTTAATTTCTCATTTATTTTATCTTGAGGCCAGGGCTTCCTGGAACCTGTCCTGGATTTCCGGCCTTTGACGGAAACTTTCTTCCCAGTTTACCGGCATACTGGTGCTGCGGATCTGGTTAATGGAAATTGAGCCGACAGGGATTTTGGGGAAATTTGCCCTGACCGAATGCATCCAGCCACTTGTTACAATGGCATCCTGTCCGTCCGGGCCCAGGAACCAGTCGGTTATCGCCTCGGCCGCTTTGGTGTTGTCGTCGGCGCTCCATTTGCTGTCAATGATCATAATTGTCGACGGTATTACAATGGTTCCGTCTGTTGGATAAATTACTTCCAGTTTGGAATTATTTTCCTGGCGCAGCCTTAATATTGATTCCTCAAGAATCATTACTTCTTTATATTCGCCGCTCTGCAGTTTGGTTATTAATCCGTCCGAGCCGTATTCAATCTGAATTTCCTGTTTTCCAAGCGCGTCAAAATATCCGTAGCCGTATTTGTCCCTGAGCGCTGTAATCGAAGCCATCTGCGTTCCGGATACAAGCGGGTTCCTCATGCCGATTGCGCCTTTGACGCTTGCGCTGTTTGCAAAATCGGCAAAAGACTGGGGCAGACTATCTTTGGAATATTTTTCCGGGTTGTAGGCCAGTACCATGTTGCTTATGCGCACCGGGTACCAGTAACCGTCCTTGTCATAATCAAATGTAAGGTTCTGCGCTTCTTTGGATTTATAGGCGTACAGAAGTCCCTTTTCCTTTAACTCTATGGAATAGGTCGGTTCCGCGACCATGAGCATATCGCATCCCAGTTTTCCGGAGGCCTGCTCGGTTGCTATCCTGTTCTCGAGATTGCCGGTGCCGCCGTAAACAAATTCCACATCGTATTGCGGGAAAGCCTTTGCCAGGTTTTGCTGTACCGCGCTGATTACATAATCATACATGGAAGTGTAGATTACGATTTTTGTGCGGTTATCCTGGACAGAGCCGCCTGCAGTAACGTAGCTTACGGTTAAAAAATTCAGCAGAATCACTAGAAACGCGGACAAAAATTTTTTCATCATTTACTCCTGGTTGGTTGCCCGGCCCAGTATCACTGATACCGGAGCATTATTATTTAAGGGGAAGATATTCCACTATGATAATTTCTACGGTGCGGTTTAAACTCCCCTGTGCGCCGTCTCCGTATAACCTGTCATTGTAACCAGCGTTAATTATTGAAGCAACATTTACACCTCTGCCCTGTAATATTTTCGAAACTGCGTCCGATCTGGCGGTACTTATCTCGATAAGCTGCGCGAGTTCCTCATCTGTATTGTCGATCGGGTTCGCGTGGCCGGAAAGCTGAACAATAAAATCCGGATGCGCGTTCATTATATCGCATACGCTTTTTATACTGGAATTATTGCCGTCAATTTCAAGCGGCTTAAGGGAGGTGGTTCCGGGCCAGACCGGCGGCCCGTTGTACGTGATCGAATTTCCGGCGAAATTAACATAATAAACACCGTGGATCCTTACACGCTGAATTATTTCTGTCGGGGGTATGTCGTTGGGAATCCATCTGGCATATAATGTGAGTTCATCGGTGGTTACCTTGCCGGCGGCAAAATTCCAGGGTAAACCTTCAAATCTGTCGTTGGCGTACCAGCCGCCAAAACTATTGTTAGCCTTGGTCATTGCAAGCGGTTCATTGACTCTTGTTCCCCGGGCAATCCACTGGTCCTGGGGCGCCGGTGTTCCCTCGTTGGCCTGGAAGAAAACTCTTGAGCGTATGGTATCATACCTGGCGTATAAATTTAAAACTCTATTATCGGTGTTGGAATCGTCAACCGGTATGGCAAAATTCCAAAGCGCGCTCTCATCCCAGACTCCCCCGGCCTGATCCTTGGTATACCATCCGCCAAAACCATAATCGCCGCCCATGTCAGACGGTTTGATCATGTTGGGAGGTTCCAAAACCCTTGTGCCGGCGATAACCTGCTGAACGCCGGGAGTAATTCCGCCGTTGCCTGTGAATATTACGGTATAAACAAACGGGACTTCTTCCCAATTGGCGTATAAAACAGTATCTGCAAGTACTTTATCCGTGTCGAAGTTCCATTCGCTGCCTGTAAAACCGGGATTGGAATACCAGCCCTTGAAGGCGTAACTATGCTGATTTTCGTCCGGTCTGGTCATGGGAGCGGGTCTTGGAACCGCGGTATTATAAAGTACTTTTTTGGAAGCGGGCGCGGGTGTGCCCTGGTACGGTACGAATGTTACTGTATATAAAGCCGGTTCCCACCACGCGTAGAGTTTTAAATTGCCGCCCGCATCAACATTACCTGCATTTATAGTATCTGCTGAAAATTTCCAGGGTTCGGCAGGGTTGGAACCGGATAAATCCGGGTTGGGTTCTGTAAACCAGCCTGCAAAATCATAACCGGTTTTTGTCATGGACTCCGGTCTTGTAAGCAATGAGTCCTGTTCAAAATACTGTGTGAGCGGATTGGGGGCAGGGGTTCCGCCCTTTGGTTCGTATGTTACCGAATAAACGTTATCTACCCATTTGGCATACAAAGTCTGGTCGCCGTTTACAGTACTTGCGTTAAACAACCAGAGAGCACCCCATACATCGGGGGAACTCCCGGCCGTTTTGCCGGTTCCGTCTTCGGTCCACCAGCCGCCAAAACCTTTCCCTGCGTTGTACATCGGCAGAGGTTCCTGAACTTTTTCTCCGTAGGCTGCCAGTTGATGCAGCGGATCAGGCAAAGGCATTCCGCCGTTGGTGTTGAATGTGATGGTATAGACATTGGGAACCCATTTCGCGTAGAGGGTAAGATCAGTCGTTACTGTTCCCTGGGAGAAATTCCAGGCCTGGCCGCTGTATGCGGGGGTATCATACCAGCCGGCGAAAGCGTACCCGTTCTTTGTTACGGGCCTGGGCGCGGCGAGCAATCCGCCCATCGCTACGGTCTGATCGGCAACAGCAGGTGTTCCCCCGTTTGTATCAAATGCAGCATGACAATAATTTATGTCCCACCTGGCGTACAGGGACATATCTTTTGTGACTACTGTATTAAAATCCCATTCATTTGTAAATTCGGTTGCCGGATTATAACCCTGTGTTATGGGATTATAACTTATTCCGTTGGTGTACCAGCCGCCAAAACCGTAATTTGTAAGCGTCATCTGCCGCGGCTCCAGAATCGTCCCTCCGTGGGCGACTTTTTGGGGATCCGGAGCAAGGGTTCCCATGTTGGCGTAAAAAGTAATGGTATAATATTTTGTTGACCATAACGCGTATAAGGTCATGTCTGAATTTACCGGTGTGTTAAAATTCCATACCTTTGTACAGGCCTTATCTGTAAACCATCCGCCAAAGACCATTGTACCGTTGGTCATCGCAATCGGAGGTTCCCTGACCATAGTTCCGTTAAGGATTATTTGATCGGGCGGGGTAGTGCTGTCGCTGTATTTGCCGCCGTTCGCCTCGAATTTTACGGTGTACGGTTTTGGTATCCACATGGCATGCAGTTCTATATCTTCGTTTACGGGCGCCGCGAAATCCCATAAAACGCTCCAGTCAATGGGCGTTCCTTTGGGTGTCATGTACCAGCCGCCGAACGCGTATCCTGCGCATAATATTGGGCTGGGTTCAGCCGCCGGAGTGCCTTTGAGAAGGGCCTGGGCCCTTGGTACATCCCTGTCAATGTCAGCGGCGCGATCATTCATAAATGTTACGGATACCGGTTTTGGGCTCCATTTGGCGTACAATGTCATGTCTGTTTCAACCGGCTGCGAAAAATCATATATTAAATTTGTTGTGCTATCGTACCAACCGCCAAAATCATAATCTGTCAGAGTCATTTCCGCCGGCTCTGCAACCTTGCCTCCGTGCGCTATATATTGCGGATCAGGCGCCGGGGTTCCTCCGCCGTCGATGAATGATACTGTATGGGCGGTATCATCCCACTTCGCGTATAGGCTCATTGATTTTTCAACAGGTGTCGCGAAATTCCATTGATCGCCCCATTGACCGGTTACGCTGCCAAGTGCGGTCCCTGTTCCGTCCTCTGTATACCAGCCGGCAAAACCTTTTATGCTGTTGGTCATTGGCAGCGGTTCGGCAATTGTTGTGTTATACAGGACGTATTGCGGGTCGGGCGCCGGGGTTCCCCCGTTTGCCCCAAATTTTATTTCGTAGGAAATCGGAACCCATTTGGCATATAAAGTTGTATCCTGCAATACAACGTCATTGTCGAAATCCCATTGCAGGCCTGTGCGGGCTATGTTTGTAAACCATCCGCCAAAGGCGTGGCCTGTTTTTGTTACTACCGGGGTTCCGGGGACTTTGCCTTCATGTATTATCATAATCGGCTGAATAAAAGGCCCGCCGCCGTCCATGCTGAAACCTACAACATGGTAATCCTTGACAGAGGCTGTGCTTTTGTCTGTCCACCATTTTTCAAGAATTGGGTTGCTGCAGGAAGCCGTCAAAATGACTGCAGCATACAAAAGAAACGGGACTAGTTTGTTTTTTAAATTTTTCATTTTTTACCTTTTTTTAATTTTTTTGCGTTATTAAAAAATCAGCTCAATTTAAAAATCAGTCCATTTGCATTTTTATTCCAGATCAACCTGGATAAGGATCATTTCAACCCTGCGGTTGCGGTTTCTTATATCCCATTCATTGGTTACTGTTCTTGTGCCGCCGAAAGCGATCATAACTATCTGCTCGTCGCTGACTCCCCTGTCCCTAAGAATTCCAGCCACTACTTCGGCGCGCATTGTACTCAGGGCCTGGAGTTCATCGGCTTCGCTTACATTGATCGTATACGGGTTTGCGTGGCCTTCGATTCTGACCCTTAAATTGGGATTGTCTTTTAGCCTTTGCACAGTCTGGTTGATTACAAGTTCATTAAGCGCCTGGGCGTCCTTGTCTACTCCGATATTATATTTGCCGATATCCGGTCCAAACAGAACATATTCAACCGATGTGATCATAACACGCTTTATAATTTCTTCCGGCGGTAAACTGTTCATGACACCGACGTATTCTGTTCTTATAACGTTTTGGTAATTGGTAATGTAATTGTCTACGGTTTTTTGCGGCAGCGGGAATTTGTACCCGGCTGTAATTGAAAAACCAAACATGTGCGGATAACCGCCGCGTATTTCTGGCTCCAGATGCCATCTGTCGGTTAAGGGAATTGTCACACCGGCGGCCGCGTCAAACATAATTGATCCCCTGGTTGTTTCGACATTGTCCAGCGGATTCGCGTCTCCCCTGTAGGCGGCTATAAGTCCCAGACCGCCCTGCGCAAAAATATTTATCTGCCTGTTAAGGTTGTTTCCCAGGCGTAAAAAATTCCAGCGCATGTATACCTGGCCCTCAAACGTAAGTATATTGCTTAAGGTATTCGCGGCCGTATTTTGCTCGGCGCTGAAGTTAATGCCGGTTTTGGCGCCGACCATAAGTGCGGGGGAAAGCCACAGTTTTGGATCCACTACCAATTGGTATGATGTGCCTTTTACCATCAAGCCGCTCATTCCGATTCCCGCGTCCAGCGACCAAAAATCCCCGTACGGAAACAGGGATTGAGCGTGCAATCCGCTTAAAATGAATAAAAAAGATAAATTAACCAGAATGAATTTTTTGGTTTTTTTTGACAGTCTCATGTTTTTTACCTGCCCTGTACTGTTGATTTTAAAATAATTTTTCCATCCAATCGCAAATTTTTGTAATTATTTTACAATTATATAAAAATACTACCAAAATTCAGAGATAGTCAATAGAGAATCATTTTTTAATTATTACATCGACGCTGTCACCGGCTTTTATCGGTGCATCTGCGGGTAAAAGCAGTTTTACTTTGACGCTGACTTTATTTTTAACCGCGTAAGTCTGCATTTCTTTGGGTGTGTACTGGTTTTTTACATCAATATAACGGACTTCAGCGCTGTATTCATTTTTACCGGATCTGACAGTTAAAAATTGTCCGTAAGTAATCTGCGGGCTGTATTCACGGGGCAGGTAAAAAACAACATAATTTTCACCGTCCGCCGAAATATCGGCAATGTTGTAGCCGGGGTTTACCATTGAGCCGGCATTATAATTCAGACTGATGATAATGCCTGCGCGGTTGGATTTTATTTCGTATTTATCCAGCATTTCTTTTGACTGGCGGATCCGGCTCTCAATTTCGGCGATGTCTGCTTCTGCCATGGCTATGGTATCGGAGTCAGCGCCTTTTGAAAGCAGCGACAATTGTTCCTTAGCCTTTTGCACCTGGCCTGCCGCGGCCTGCAGGGCCTCCGCCGCCATGGTCTGCCTGAGCTTTGCGTTATCCAGTTCATTCCTTGCGATTCCGCCGATATCCAGCAGATGGTTCAGCGGCTCAACATCATCGCGGGCCTGGTTATAGGCGGCTTCCGCGCTCCGGTAATTTGCCTCTGCCATATCTATATCGCTGCGGGCATTTTGCAGTTCTTCCTGTTTGGCGCCTCCGAGCAGGATCTTGAGCGCGAGCTGTGCTTTTTCCAGAGTTATTTCAAGCTGTTCCAGGGCGTACCTTTGATCCGTATCGTCCAGGCGCGCGATCACCTCACCGGATTCAACCCGGCTTCCAAGTCCGGCCGTCATTTCGATGATTTTCCCCGGCGCCTCCGCGGTCTGCGAATAGATCGTTCCCTCGGCTTCGCCGCGCAGGATGATTGAGTCTCCTGGCCCGTAACGCCAGACAAGTATTATAATGACAATAACAGCCAGAACAGCCGGGACTGCAATGATTCTTTTTTTCATATTGATTCTACGCTCCCTGTAATTCCCCTGCTTATAAATTTAATAAACGCGGCCAAATCTTTTTTTGGCCTCACATCCGCAAACAGCTCCGGCGCGACAATATTGCGCAGGACAAAAAATCCGGCTATGCAGGTTATCAATATCCGGATTATGTCTCCTTCGCTGAATTTAATTTGTTCTGTTCCCCGATCAAGGGCGCGCAGTTTTTCCGCGACATCCTTAAGCGGCAATTTTTTTATCTGCGTTACAAGCATTGCCCGGATCTTCGGTTCAAAAGGCATTTCCTGGATAACAATTTTGAACAGGGGAATTCCTTCACGCATTGATTCCATCAGGTTAGTAAAAAGGGCTGCAAGAAATTCTTCCGCGCTGCCGAATGGTTTTTTTAATAATTCAGTGATACGCACCGAAACCAGCGGGAACAGGGCATTGTTGATGATCCTCGCGGTTAACCAGAGCATCAGATCTTTTTTGGTCGGGAACTGTTTAAAGATGGTCCCCTCCGCCGCTCCCGCCCTGACCGCTATTTCTTTTGTTGAAGTCGCGGCATAGCCTTTTTCACTGAACAACCCGACGGCAGCACTGATGATAGCTTTTTGTTTTTGAGACAAGGGCGTCGGGTTTAGGATGTAATCAAGCCATCCGTATTCGGCCATGTTCAGATCCTCCGGTAGCGTTTGAGCAATTGGGTATTTCCTGTCATAAAAAGGAAAGAAAGGCCGATCATAACGATTAGGTCAACATATATTTTATCCATGCCAAAGCCCTTAATCATAACCTTGTTGAGGGCATCAGCTACATAATACAGCGGCATGAATTTTCCCACGTTTTTCCAGACAGGGGCCAGATCAAAGAGTCCGGTAAAAAACACCTGGGGGACTACCACGACCGGTATA
>Ga0123357_10002125_pt1 | contig 21834 bp, 18 predicted proteins | sample TergutEmb28metaG_FD_89873 | JGI IMG/M metagenome (GOLD analysis project Ga0123357, IMG submission 89873) | Embiratermes neotenicus P4 segment gut microbial communities from Petit-Saut dam, French Guiana - Emb289 P4 | ecosystem: Host-associated > Arthropoda: Insects > Digestive system > Gut ... | reverse complement strand
CGCGACGGGGTCGGGCCGATCCGTGACCGCGTCTATTCGGCCATAGCCAACTATCTGGCTGTGGGCATCGACCCGGCGCGCTCCACGATCTTTGCGCATTCGACGGTGCCCGCGCTGAACCAATTGTTGCTGCCGTTCCTGTCGCTGGTGACGGACGCGGAACTGCGCCGCAACCCCACCGTCAAAGCTGAGCTTGACGACACGGGCGCCCGCCCGATGTCGGGCCTGTTGCTGACATACCCGGTGCACCAGGCGGCCGACATCTTGTTCTGCAAGGCCAACATCGTGCCCGTCGGCCTCGATCAGTTGCCGCACATCGAGATCACCCGCGTCATCGCTCGGCGGTTCGACGAGAGGTACGGGCGCGCCGTGCCCGACGCCCCGGTGTTCCCACAGGCGGACGCGCTGATCAGCGTGGGCGAGGCGTCGCACATCCTCGGCACGGACGGCACGAAGATGGCGAAGTCGAAGGCGAACGCCATCGAAATCGGCATGAGCGATGACCAGACGGCCGCCTTGATCAAGAAGGCCGTGACCGACGCCGACCGGCACATCACGTACGACCCGGCTGGGCGCCCAGGCGTGTCGAACCTGGTGCTGTTGGCGGCGTTGTGCACGGACCGTACCCCGGAAGCGGTGGCCGACGAGATCGGCGATGGGGGAGCCGGCGCGCTGAAACGGCTGGCGACCGACGCGATCAACGCGAAATTCGCCCCGGTCCGGGCCCGACGCGCCGAACTGATGGCCGCGCCCGACCACCTGCGCCAGGTTCTCGCGGACGGCAACGCCCGCGCCAACGCCCGGGCCGAGCAGACCCTGGACGAGGTTCGCCAAGCCATGCAGATGCTCTACTGAGCGCGCCAGTGGGTGCCTGGTTTGATCAAGCGCAGAGCCGCCACAGGGTCGTCGGCCTGAGAAGCCGGTAGTTTGGCTTTGTACTTGATCAGTGCGGCGTCCAACTTGGCCTGCTGGACGGCTGCCGTGGCGCCGTTCACCTCGGCCATCTCGTCGAATGTCAATGTGTCCCAATAGGCTTGCCGCAGTAGCTCGACGTCCCGCGCCGGCAGACTGGTCAGCGCCGCGCGAGCTTTGTCGATGGCCGGGTCGCCCGAACCCTTGATGACGCCGCTGCGGGTGCCGGCGAAGCCCTCCCAGATCGGCCGGCGCCGCGCCGTGTCGGCGTAGACATCCGCAGTCACGTCGTCCACGAACTTGAAAAGCTGACGCAAATAGCTCTTGCCGGGCGCCTTGGCCAGCCTGGCGAACACGCGATCGGCCATGGCGTCCGGGTCGGCTAGTTCATACGCCCGCCATTCGCAAGTGGTGACGACCAGGCTGCGATATTTCGAGGCATTGTCCACAATGAGTTCGTCGGCCATGGTTTCATCTTAGGTGGTGAATCGCCATGGGAGGGCTTGGTCGCCTGGGGAGGCGTAGCCAATGCCGATTCTTGGTGACGTATGGATCTCGGTTGGTGCATGGCCGTCGTCCTCCAGCCGAAGAGCGCCCGTAGCAATACGGCTTGCGGCATATCTTCCGGACCGGTCACGACGTTCATCAGGTGATGGATGCCGTAGCACAGGTAGACGTAGGCGTGGCCGCCCGCCATGTATAGCGTCTCGGATCGCTTCGTGCGTCCAAACCGGGCGTGACAGGCCGTGTCGTCCTCGCCGCGGTAGACCTCGCATTCAGTGATGCGTCCACGACGCACCATGCCGCCCGCATCTCGGCAACACAGAATCTTGCCGAGTAACTCGGGCGCCACGATAAGAGCGTCACGCCGAAAGAAGTCGTCGTGAAGTCGGCCTGGAACCTGGCTCATCAGAGGGCGACGACGGGGACGATGTCCTTGACGGCAGCGAAGTCGTCAGCGTTCCGGGTGGCCAGGGTCAGACCGTTTGTCAGGGCGGTGGCGGCGATCATCATGTCCATGCGACGGGCCCGCGTCAGCGAGCGTCCAGCGGCGACAGTTGCCGCGCAGATCGCCCGATATGCCGGCAGTTCGGCTTCACCAAAAGGCAAGCCATAGCCAAAAGTTGCGTGAACGTTGGCGGATTGGATAATGGCGTCGGCCGCGTCCACTGGGTCGGTCGAGAACTCGCCCTCTGCCAACTCGGCATAACACAAGGCGGAGGTAAACACCTCAACTTCATCACTTGGGACGCCAAGCAGAGAATAGTCTGGCTTGCCAACCAGCAGGTTTGTGTCAAGCAGCAACGAGATCATTCGCCTATGAATCCCATCGCGTCCCGTCCAGCTTCGATTCTGTCAAGCATCGCCTGGCGCCGACTTTCAGGGATTTCTCGTTTCCATAACGGGCCGGCTAGGGCATCGCTGAGGAGGGTACCCCTACGCGGAGGAAGGGGCGCCTTTGTCAACACGACTCCGGTATCGCGCCCCTGCACGCTGATGCGGTACTCGACGTCACCCTGCTCGACTTCGCGCACCAAGCGGGACGAGTGTTGCTGCAGCTCGCGGATTCCAACGGTCTCTGTAGTCATGCGTCAAATGTAGCATATGTGCGGCAGGCGGCGACGGAGGTCCAGCGGCAGCTAATCCAGCAGCAACTTCAAGCCAATCCCGATGTCGCCGGCGTAACCTACGAAAGTCAAGGGCAGGCATTTGAGCAGTATCAGCAGATGTACAAAGACTCGCCACTCCAAGGTCTTCGCGCCAATCAGGCTGTGAAGCGTGAGGCTGAGCGGGTCATGAAGGCGATGGGGTTGAACCTGTCGGACGGCCTCAACATGTTCCTGGCGCGGGTGGCCGCCGAGCATCGGGTGCCCTTCCCGCTGGCCATGACGCCAGAAGAGGTGCTGGCCCCCGAGACCGTGACATTGGCCAACGATGCTATGGGCGCGATCACGAAAGAGGTGAATCGTCGGATTGCCGAGGGCAAGCCAATCGCTCGATATGACCCTGTTCGCAACGAGGCCTACATCCAGTACGCCGATGGGCGCAAGGAGTACATCGGTGAGTAAGCCCCGTCTGTTGGACGGGTCCGCACGCGGGTTGACTTTGCCCCAGCATTGGGGTAGCCGGTTGATCAGTGTGACCGTGTCGGCGACGAGGAACCTCGCGCCGGTGATCGACATATGGTTGGCCAACGCCAACTCTCCGGTTAGGTCTTCGCCGAAGGCGTATCCGTTGACGTGTTCGACGCTGTACTGGTCGAGACGCGACGGCTCGGCAACATCCTGCGGCCAGGTGTAGGCGTCCACCACCGCACCCAGCAGCCGGGCTGCTTGGGTTTCCAGTTCTTCGATTTGTTGACGGGCCGCGACGTATTCGGCCATGGCGCCTGTGGCGTTAGCCCTCCAAGTCTCGAACCCCTCGAACATACGTTCTATTCTACACTGGCAAACCCACAAACACCAGCCGAAATGCACCGAAATCGGCAGGCATTTCAGACAGATTGGAAGCAAGATGGTGGCATTGTCTGCGGGCTTCACCACATCGACCGGCGGCGACTTTCCAAGCAAGAACGGCTCGGGCCGGGCGCACCGGCGTATGCAGCAAGGGGCGGGATCGCGATGGGGCTTGACATCGGCGCCCCCTTGCATTAGGTTACCTACATCAGTAGTTAACCAGGTAACCGGGAGGTGAATCCAGATGAACGAGTTGCCCGTCTTCATGCAGATCATGGAGACCATCGAGGCTGACATCATGACCGGCGTCTACCGCGCCGACGACTTGATCATCTCCACCACCCAGATAGCCAAGCTGTATTCCGTCAACCCGAACACCGCCGTCAAGGCCGTCGCCAAACTGGCCGAGGCCGGGGTGCTCTACAAGCGGCGGGGCATCGGCATGTGCGTCGCCCCCGGCGCCAAGGACCAAATCGTCGCGCGTCGCCGTCAGGCATTCATGACCGAAACGTTGCCCGGCGTACTCACCGAGGCGCGTGTGCTCGGCATGACCCGGGACGAACTACTGGACGCGATCACAGCCGCCGATTCGGCGACGCCTGAGAAGGGAAGCAACCAATGATCAAGCTAGACGGGGTGACGAAGCGCTACGGCCAAACTGCGGCCGTCGACGACCTCTCTCTCACGCTGCCGGACGACGGCATCTACTGCCTGCTGGGGCGCAACGGCGCCGGCAAGACGACGCTGATGAAGCTCATCGCCGGCCACATCGCTGTGACCAGCGGCAGCATCGAGGTGGACGGCAACCCCGTTTCAATCGCGAAAATGCCCGAAGACGTGATGTACATCGAGGCCGGCGCGATCCAGTTCAACATGAAAGTCGGCGATCTGTTCAAGGCTGCCGCTGCACTGCGCCCCAGCTTCGACGAGGCCTTCGCGCTCGACATGGCGCGCTGCTTCGAACTGGACATCGACAAGCGCTTCCGCAAGTTGTCGCTGGGCATGAAGACCATGGTGACGACGACCATCGCCCTGGCCAACGACACCGAGGCCGTCCTGCTGGACGAGCCGACGCTCGGCCTCGACGCCATCATGCGCGCCCAGTTCAACACGCTGCTGTTCCAGAGCTACGAGGCCCACCCGCGCCTCATCGTCGTCTCGACGCACCTGATCGACGAGATCGCCAAGGTGGCGCAGCGTCTCGTCGTCATCGATCACGGGCGTTTGCTGCTGGAGGCCGGCATCGACGACATCGACGAACGCGCCTACACCCTTTCCGGGCCGGCCGATGCCGTCACGCCGCTGCTGGAGGGGCTGAACTGCATCGGCCAGACCGTCATGGGTGCCGTCATGGCCGCCCAGATCTTCGACAAGCGCATCACGCCGCCGGCAGGCGTCACCGTCACAAACATGGACTTGCAGGACTTCTTCATCAACCTGGTAGGTGGAAATCATGAATAATATCTGGGCAATCACCAAGCTCAACCTTCGCAACATCAAGCCGGCGTACCTTGTCACCGGCATCTTGATGGGGATCATGGTCGTGCAGATCCTTGTTCCGGCCGTCGCCTATCTCGGTTTCCACGCCGCTTGGGCGCAGAACGGAACACGGGTCTTCGACGCCAACACCGGCACGTGGGTGACATCGACTTCGAGTTACTCGATCAGTTTGTCCTGGTTTACTTGGTTGGTGGTCTGGCTGGCCGCAGTGTGGATCGCCGGGCGCAACTACGGCTGCATCTTGCACTTGGGCGGCAAACGCCGCAGCTTCATGTTCGGCAGCCTGGTTACGTACGTACTGCTCGCCGCCGTGACGTCCCTGGTCGTCACGATTTTCTACTACGCAGTTGACAGGCCGCTGAACAATCTGGCCGTGCTCGGTGGCTTCATTGCCCCGCCGGACGTCTTCGGCTGGGCCGCGCATGGCCCCGTGCTGGTGTTCGTCGAGCAGTTCGCCGTGCTGTTGCTATTGGCGGCGGTCATGCACACCTTCAAGGCGTCGCTGCTGCATCGGTACGGGTGGGCGGTGGTCGGCGTCGCAGTGGCACTCATCGCGGTATTCTCGTCGATCACGCCACTACGTCACGTCGAGGGCCGCTTTTTCAAGGCGCTGCTATTCGGCGGCAACCCAGCGCTGCAGGTCGTTTTCTGCCTGGTGCTGGCGGTTGTGGTTTACGCGCTCAGCAAGCCGATCCTGGACCGTACCCCCGTCTAGTTGGACGGCTTGCCGTTGTGGGTGCGGCGGCGCTTCGGCTTGGCCTTGGCGTCGCCAGCCGGCTTTGGCGCGTCCGGCTCGTCGGCGGCGCGACGGGCGCGCTCTCGGCGTCCGATCTCGGCGGGAGCGGCATCGCGGTCGTCATGGCGTCGGTCCTTGCCGTGGCGGCCGTCTTTGTCGTGGCCGCCTCTGCCGTGGTGGTCGCCGTGCTTGCGGCGGTCGTCCAGGTACTCGGCATCCTCGCGGGGACGGGCCTGCGCCAACCGGCCCTTGGCGCCGTCCGGGACACCGAGGTCCGTCAGCAGTTGGGGGGACGTCGAGTACGACTCGGCAATCTCGCCGAAGTCCAAGTCCAGCGCTTTGTTGATGACGCGCCAGCGGGTCACGTCGGCCCAATCGACGAATGTCACGGCCACGCCGGACGAGCCCGCCCGCCCGGTACGCCCGATGCGGTGGACGTATGTCTTCTCGTCATCGGGGCACTCGTAGTTGATGACGTGTGAAACTCCGGCCACATCGATACCGCGGGCGGCCACATCGGTGGCCACCAGCACTTGCGCGTCACCCTTCCGGAACTTCCTGAGCGCCCGCTCGCGGGCCTGCTGGGTCAGATCGCCGTGGATGGAGACGGCGTTGAACCCGCGGTCGTCCAACTCGTCCGCCAACCGCTGGGCCGACCGCTTGGTGTGGGTGAACACCATCATCTTCGCCACATTCGGCGCTTGCAGCAGTTTGCCGATGATCTCCGGCTTATCGAGGTCGTGGGTCTGATAGACGAATTGGGTGGTCTCCGGCACCGTCAACATGGCGTCGTGGCCCTCGGCCCGCACATGGACGGGCTGATGCATGCGCGCACGAGCCATGGCGATGATCGGGCCGGGCATCGTCGCCGAGAACAACAGCGATTGGCGTTGCGACGCGCACAAATCGGCGATTGCTTCGACATCCGGCAGGAAGCCCATGTCGAGCATCTCGTCGGCCTCGTCGAGCACCAAATGGACGACATTCGACAGGTCCAGCCGGTGACTGCCGGCCAAGTCGAGGATGCGGCCCGGTGTGCCGACCACGATATCGACGCCGGCCTTCAAGGCGTCGACCTGGTCTTCATAGCCGACGCCGCCGTAGACCGTCAGCAGGCGGGCGCCACGCAGCTTGTTGGCGGCCGTTAGCTCAACCGTGATTTGCGAAGCCAGTTCTCGGGTCGGCGTCAGCACCAGCGCCTGCGGTTTGCCGGGGTTCTCCAGTTCGTCGAAGTCGTCGTCGCCGGGCAAAAGGACGTGTTGCAGCAGCGGCAGGCCGAAGGCCAGCGTCTTGCCAGTACCGGTGCGGGCCTGAGCGATGATGTCGGCGCCGCTCAGCACGATCGGTATGGCCATCTCTTGGATCGGGAAGGGATGCTCGATGCCCACTTCCTTCAGCGCGTCGATTATGGGGCGGTCGACGCCGAGGTCGGCAAAACTAGACGTGGTGGCCAAACTGAGGTCACCCGTTAGAGGGTCTGTCATAGGGCTACTTTCATTGCTCCGCCGCGCCGAAGCCGACCGGGCGGTGTTCCGGTGAACCGAGATCTAGGTAGGCGACGCGGCTGGCGAGAACCACCAAGTGGCGTCCTCTGGGATCGGACAGATGCAATAGGCCGTTGGGCTCAGACAGTGCATTGCGATAGGCCTGCACGATGTCGTCCACCGTCTGGTCAGCGTCGATGGACGTTTCGCGCGCCACGTCGACGATACCGATCTTGATTTCCATTGGGCCTAGTCTAGCCGATACGCCAATCGCGCCGGTCAGTTGGTGGACGGCTGCAGCCGCATCAGGGTCACGGTGACGTTGTCGTGGCCGCCGAGTCCGTTGGCCCAATCGACCAACTGGCAGCAGACGGCCCAAGCTTGTGGCTCGTTGCCCTCGGCCTCTTCGGCCTCTTCGGCCGCGACGGCCTTGGTCAGCGCGTCGGCCATGATGGCGGGGTCGGAGGCATAATTCCACAAGCCGTCGGTGCAGGTGAGCAGCCAGCCGGGCTCGGTGATTTTCAGCGACGTCATCGTGGGGGTGACGTCGGTCGAGCCGGGCCCCAACCACTTCGTGATGGCGTGGGCACCGGAACTGGATTCGGCAGTTTCGCGGTCCACGCCGAGGTTGATCTGGGCCTGGGCCATTGAGTCGTCGGTGCTCAGCAGCGCCGGCTCGCCGTCGTCGGGCATCCAGTATGAGCGTGAGTCGCCAATGTTCGCCACCACCACTTGATCGTGCCAAACCATCGCCACAATCAGCGTGCAGGCCCAGGTGCCGGCGGTGGTGACTCCCGACGCCTCCATGATGGCGTCATTGGCTCGAGCGAAAGCCTGGACCAGGGTATCCGCCTCGCTGAAGGTCGGCCCGGCCTCTCGCAATCGGCCCGTCAGGTAGTCGCAAGCCACCTCGACGGCCAAAGCCGACGCGTGTTCGGCGTGGAATGATGTGGACACTCCGTCGCTGACGCAAGCCACGGCGATGGCACGGTCATCGGCACCGCTGCCGGCGGCTAGGGCGATGGCGTCCTGATTCGGGGAGTGGCGCATGCCAACATCGCTGGCACCACCAGCCCATACAGTTGGGCGCAATACAAAACTATCGCGATCCCCCGTGGTCTGTTCCCAATCGTCGGTGCCAACGGGGGCCGAATCTCCGTCGTCAGCAGGCGTCATTTTCGCACCACAACCAGTGTTAGCTAGCGATGGGCACAACGTGTTCGGCTTGCTTGCCTTTCGGGCCTTGAGTCGTCTCGAACTGGACGCGGGCGCCCTCCGCAAGGGTGCGGAAGCCGTCGACCTCAATGGCGGAATGATGAACGAAGACGTCGCTCTCGTCGCCATCCGGCTGTATGAAGCCGTAACCTTTTTCGGCGTTGAACCATTTGACGGTTCCGGTGGCCATTCGTATCTCCTAAGAAGTGCGGGTCAAAATCAACCCTGTGGACCACCAACGGTAAAGGTAATCCACGGTGTCAAGAGTGCCACAACCGGCGGCTTCCTGCAAAACTCGATCAGACAGTTGCACAGTTTTTGTCGGTGCGGCGTGGTTGCATAGAAGGCGTGAACAACTCGTCCGCCGCCCGCGTCGTGCTCGACGACGCCCAGCAACTGGTGGTCGACGGGGTGGCGCAGCGCTCGGGCTGTCTGCTGGTGACGGGTGGGCCTGGCTCGGGCAAGACGACGGCCCTGGTCGCGGCGGTGTCGCAGTTGGTCCGTGACGGGGTGCCGCTGAGCCGTATCGTCGTGCTGACACACGCCCGCCCAGCCGCTCAACGTCTGCGCCGTCAGATCATGCAGGTGATCGGCGGCGCGCAGGTGGGGTTGCGCATCACCACGCCGCACGGCTGGTGCCAGGCGTTGCTGCAGAATTCGCTGACGCCCGGCCAGCGTCCGTGGCGGCTCATCAGCGCGCCCGAGCAGGAATACCGGGTGCGGGAGTTGTTGAATTCGCCGGGCAGCCTTCGCTTCCGCTGGCCGCTCGACCTGGCGCAGGCTGTGGCGACGCCGGCGTTCGCGGCCCAATTGAGGTTCCTTCTGGCCAGGACGCGTCAGCTTGGCATGGATCCGTCCGGGCTGGCACAGGCCGGGCGGGCTGCCGGGCGTGACGATTGGGTGGCGGCGGCCAGCTTCTTCAGTGAGTATCTCGACGTCTTGGACGCCGAGGGTGTCATCGACTATGCCGAGCTGGTGCACCGGTGCCGTGTGCTGTTGGCAGAGCCGGACGTCCAGGCGGGCGTCCGGGCACACACTGAAGCCGTGTTGGTCGACGAATTCGCCGAGTCCGACGAGTCCGTGGTCGCCTTGCTGCGCGACATTTGGCGATGTGGGGTGCCGGTGACGGCTTTCGGGGACGCCTCGACGGCGGTGTTCAGCTTCCGGGGGGCCTGGTCGGCGGCCTTGCGACGGTTTCCGGTGGAGTTTGCCGACGCCGCCGGGCCGGCCCAGGTCGTCGAACTGACAAGCCAATGGCGGGTACCGCCCGTCCGTGAGGCGCTGATGGCTGGCAGCCAGGACGATGAGGCGGCAGCGGTGGCGGAGCGGCTTTGGCTGGCGCGGGCTGGCGGTGCCGAGTGGTCGCAGATGACGGTCATCGCCCGGCAGTCCGGCCCGGCGTTGGCTCGTCTAGCCGCCAGCTTGGCGGCGGCCGGGTTGCCGGTGCGGGTCGAGGGCGAACTGTTGGCACTGGCCGATGTACCCGCCATGAAGGTAATGATGGACGCCTTGGCGCTGGTGGTCGACGCCGCGCAAGCGCCGCCCGATCAGTGGGTGCGGGTGCTGTGCTCGCCGTTGGTCGGCTTGGACGAGATCGACTTGCGCCGACTGGCGGGCCTGGGCGAGGAGTGCCCGCCAGCGACGGCGGCTCGGGCGGGCCTGACTGACCTGGCAGACCGGCTGGGGCAGCTGTCGCCCGGCGAGGCGGCGTGGGGGGTGTGGACCCTGGCCGGCTGGCCCGACCGCTTGCGCGAGGCGGCGCTGGGGCGTCGGGAAGACGCGCTGCGAGCTAACCGTGACCTGGACGCCGTCATCGCCTTGTTCGATTTGGCTGGCACGCTGTCAGAGCGTCGGGGCGCCGAAGCTGTCGTTGCGCTGATCGATCTGGTGTCGCAGCAGGTGGTGCAGCGCGACCGGGCCCGTGAATCGGAGTCGGGCGATGCCGTCACGGTGCTGAGCGCCTATCAGGCGAAGGGGCGCGGCTGGCCGGTGGTGGCCGTCACCGGCGCGGCGGAAGGTGCCTGGCCGATGGACGGCTGGACGGATTCGCTGCTCGAACCGGAGCGGCTGGAGGTCGGGGGTGCCGGTCCGGCCCTCGGACGCCGCGATCAGATGAGCGCCGAACGGCGTTTGTTCACGTTGGCCGCCACCCGGGCGGTCCAGCATCTGATCGTCACTGGTTCGCCCGGGGTCGACTCGGAGACCGCCACCCTGTCGCGCTTCGCAACGGGCATGGGGCTCGTGGCAGCCGACTGGCAGGCCGGGCCGTCGGCCGGCGCTTCGGCGCGATCCCTGGTGGGGGAGTTGCGCGGTGTGGCGATGTCGCCCGACGAGGCGCCGGGGTTGGTGTCGGCCGCGGCAGCCTGCCTGGCGCGTCTGCATGCCGAGCCGCGCGATTGGTGGTGGGTCGGCGGTATGACGGCGGGGCAACAGCCCCCGGTCGGGTTCGGCCCGGCGCAAATCACGGCCACCTCCGTCGCGGCATTGCTGGCTTGCCCGCGCGCCTGGTTCATGCAGGCGAACGGCGCCGCGCCACCGCCCGGGGTAGCCATGGGGTTCGGTTCGGTGGCGCACTGGCTGTTCGACGCCTACGCCGCCGGTCAGCCAGACGATGCGTGGCCACAAGTCGAGCAGTTCTGGGACACCCTGCCATTTCGGGCACCTTGGCAGTCGTCGGCCAGCCGGGCGGGTCTTGAGGAGGCGATGGCCAGGTTCCTGATCTGGCGGGACGGGCGCAAGGGTCGTCGCTTATTGGGCACGGAGATCGACTTCCGCACAGAGATGACGACGCCGGCCGGTCAGGTGCAAGTCAGCGGACGGGTCGATCGCCTCGAACTGGACGATGCGGGGCGGCTGGTGGTCATCGATTTCAAGACCGGCCGGACACCTGACGTCAAGGCCTATGTGGACCAATTGGCGATCTACCGGTTGGCCGTTGAACAAGGCGTGTTCGAAGACTTGGCACCTGGCGCGCGCGTGGCCGCGCCGCCCGAGTTGGTGTGGCCCCGTCTCGAGCCGCGCGCCCGGGCGATTTGCGACGTGGGCTGCCGGGTTGACGCGGTGGCAGACGAGCCGGAAGGTGGCATCGTGGCACGTCTTGGCCAGGCGGTGGCAATCCCGCAGGCCGAACGGTTCGACGCCACACCCGGCGTGGCCTGCCGCTACTGCGCGTTTCAGGACGGCTGCCCGGTGCAATCACTGGGGGTGGTCAATGGTTGAGTCTTTGAGAAGCCCCGACGATCTGGTGGCCTTGATGGGGTTGCCTTTTTCCGGCGAGCAGTTGAATGCGATAACGGCCCCGCTGCGCCCCAGCTTGATAGTCGCCGGGGCTGGGACCGGTAAGACGACGGTGATGGCGGCGCGGGTCGTCTGGCTGGTCGGTACCGGTCAGGTTGAGCCGGGCCAGGTGCTCGGGCTGACTTTCACGCGGCGGGCCGCCGGTGAACTGCGGCAACGCGTCGCGGCGGCTCTGGCCCGCCTGCCGCTTCCGGTCGACGATGATGCACCGTCGGTGTTTACCTACGATGCCTTCGTCGCCACGCTGCTGGCAGGCCAAGGGGCGCGTTTGGGAGCCGAGGGCACCGGTCGGCTGATGACGGGCGCCGAACCGTACCGGCTGGCCGACCAGGCGGTCGACGACCCGGGTTTCGATCCCGTGGTGCTGCGTGCCGCGTCGCTGTCGACCCTGGCTGATAGGGTGATGAAGCTTGATCAGCAGATGGCTGGGCACCTGGCCGAGCCCGAGACGGTCGAGGCGCAATCGCTTGATTTCGTTCGGGCCTGTTCGGGCGCCCCCGGGCACCGTGGCGGGCAGTATGCGGATGTCGTCAAGGCCGCCGATATCGCGACTCGACGCGCCGAGTTGGTGTCGTTCGTGCGGCGCTATCGCGCGTTGAAGCGGGCCGCCGGCGTGGTGGAGTTCGCCGACCTGCAGGCGACCGCCACGCGCTTGGCCAAAGAGGTGCCCCAGGTCGGTGCGGGCTTGCGGGAACGCTTCAAGGTGGTGTTGCTGGACGAGTATCAGGACACCTCGGCCGCTCAGGCAGCGATGTTGGCGTCGCTGTTCTCCGGCCCGGACGTGGAGCACGGGCGCGGCCATCCGGTGGCTGCCGTGGGCGACCCGTTGCAGGCGATCTACGGCTGGCGTGGCGCCGCCAGCGACAACATGGGAGCCTTCGGCCGATTGTTCCCGATGGGTGACGGCGGGTTGCCGCCGGTCTTCCCGCTGACGATCAACCGGCGTAGCGGGGCAGCGGTGGTGCGTGCGGCCAACGCCGTCGCCACCCGTCTTGGCGACGAACACCAGGCCGGCGTCAATCTGCTGGCGGTCGACCCATCGCGCGGCCCGGCCCGTATCGAGGCCACGACCTTCGATACTTGGCCGCAGGAGGTGGCCGCCGTCACGTCCCGTATCGTCGAGGCCAGGCGGGGCGGCGAGGCTGCCGCTTGGCGCGACATCGCCGTGCTGCTGCGCCGGAACCTTGACATCCCGGCCTTCTACAAGGCTCTCTCGGACCGCGACGTGCCGGTTGAGATCGTCGGCCTCGGTGGTCTGCTGGCGTTGCCTGAAATCGCCACGGTGGTGGCGCTACTCAGGCTGGCGGCCGACGACGGCGACAATCCGGCCGCCGCCCAGTTGGTCAGCGGGCCGACCGGCGGGTTGGGGCCAAGAGATATGGCCGCGCTGGCCCGGCGGGCGCGCCAGTTGCGCGGTGACACCGGCCCGGCGTTCGGCCCGTCACTGGGGGTGGGTGTCTGCCTGGTGGACGCCATTTTCGACCCGGGCGACGGCGTCGGTGCAACTGGTCGGGAGAAGCTGCAGCGCCTCGGGGCACGCATCAAAGCGATGCGGCGGTACCGGTACGAGTCGGCCGTCGAGCTTGTGCGGATCGCGGTCGAGTTGAGCGGTCTAGGTGCCGAACTGGATGTGCCGTCGCCCTGGTCGGCATCGATCGCACCGCAGGTGCGCCGATTCGTTTCGCACGTCGCCGACCATGCCGGCGGCGCCGGCCTGACGCTGACGAGCCTGCTTCGCTGGTTGGAGGACGAGTCGGCCTACGGCGGCAGTCTGGACCAGGCCACGCCCAGTCAGGACGACTCGGTCAAGCTGTTGACCGTCCACAAGGCAAAAGGCCTCGAATGGCAGGTCGTCGCTTTGCCTGCCCTCGTCGAAGGCGTTTTCCCCAATGACCGCGTGGGTGACAACCCGGTGACCAACCTTGCCGTTCTGCCGTACAGCCTTCGCCTGGACGCCGCGAGCCTGCCCGGCTTGACGGGGGCGGGGCGCGACGACCTGGCGAAATTCGGCGAGGCGCTGAAGGCGGATCAGGCGGCCAGCGAGGACCGTCTGTCCTATGTTGCCGTGTCGCGTGCCAAGACCGTGTTACTGGCTTCGGCGTCGTATTGGCGGGCCGGCGCGGCCAGACCTAGGCCGCCGTCGCGGCTGTTCGATCTGCTGGTCGTCGCGGCCGATCAGACGGGTGGTGCCGTCCGGTCGACGGCGCCATCGGAGGTCAACCCGCTGGCCACCACGCCGGTCTCGCTGCCTTGGCCGGTCACACTGCCGGTGGACGAGCAGGCCAGGTTGGACGATCTGGCGCAAGCCGTGTCGAAGGGTGCCGACGAGTGGGGTGACGCCAGTTTGAGCGCCGAGGACGCCCGACGGATGACGGCGTGGCGGGCTCGCATCTCGCAGCTGGAGGCGCCGCCGGCCAGAGTCGACGTGCCGGGGTCGCTGTCGGCGTCGTCCCTGCTGCTCGCGCACCGCGACCCGGCGGTCTTTTTCGACGGGCTGGCGCGGCCCATGCCGCGGCTGGTCGATCAGGCGGCGGCCAGAGGTATTGCCTTTCACCGCTGGGTCGAGCAGCGGTTCGCGACCACCAGCGGCTTGGACGAGGCGGCTTGGCCGCAACCGCCGTCGGCTGACATCGCCGACCTGATACAAGCCTTCGAGTCGGGTCCGTACGCCGACCGCCGTCCGCTGGCTGTCGAGGCGCCTTTTGTGGCGGTGATCGGGGGTCGGCAGGTGCGTGGACGCATCGATGCCGTCTATGCCGGCCAGGCCGGCTTCCATTTCCACCTGGTGGACTGGAAAACGTCGCCCGAGCTCAGTGCCGATCCGGCCCAGCTGGCCATTTACCGCCTGGCCTGGGCGCAGGCCATGGGCTGCGACGTGAGCCAAGTCGAGGCCGTGTTTTATTATGTGGGTCAAGGCCGTGTCGTGCATCCGAACCTGGCTGACGATGCCGGCGATTGGATTGCGGCGCTGCAGGGCGAGGAGGGCGGACGATGAGGGTCATCGCGGGCGTGGCCAAGGGCGTGCCGTTACGGGCGCCCGGCGGCTCGTCCACCCGCACCCGCCCAACCACTGATCGTGTGCGGGAGGCGGTTTTCTCGGTGCTGGTCGATTGGGCGGGCACCGTCGGTGACGCTGTCGAAAACCAGTTGGCGGGGTTGCAAGTACTGGATCTGTACGCCGGATCGGGCGCTATCGCCATCGAGGCGGTTAGCCGGGGTGCCAGCAGGGCTGTGGCGGTCGACTCGTCGTCGGTGGCGGTCGCGGCCATCCGGACCAACGCTGCCGCCACTAAGCTGGAGGTCGAAGCCGTTAGGGCGTCGGCGGTCGATTTCCTCAAGAACAGTTCGCATACGGCTTTTGACATCGTTTGGCTGGACCCGCCTTACGACTTGCCGGGCGAAGCGGTGAACGGTGTGCTATCGATGATCGTCACCGGCTGGCTGGCGCCAGGCGGCATCGTGGCGGTGGAACGATCCGGGCGCGACGAGTCACCGGATTGGCCCGTCGGCTTGGAATCGACGGCCTCAAGGCGCTACGGTGAAACTGTCGTCCATTTCGCCCAGGAGGCCACGTCATGAGTGCCGAGTCACCCGTCATCGCCTGTTGCCCAGGGTCGTTCGATCCGGTGACGCTGGGGCATCTGGACGTCATCGAGCGGGCCGCCGCGATCTTCGACCGGGTGGTCGTCGGTGTGGGCCGCAACACCACCAAGAACTACATGTTCAGTCTGGACGAACGCCTTGCCTTGGTGCGGGGTGCCGTCGGCCACCTCACCAACGTCGGCGTGGCGCCGATCGACGCGCTGCTGGTCGACTTTTGTGCTCAGCAGGGCGCCAGGGTGATAGTCAAGGGGCTGCGTTTCTCGTCGGATTTCGACTATGAATTGCCCATGGCTCAGCTCAACACCGCCTTGTCCGGCATCGAAACGGTGCTGCTGCCCGGCAGCCGCCAGTACGGCGCGATCAGTTCGTCGATGCTACGCGAGGTGGCTTCCAACGGTGCGGACATCACACCCTTTGTGCCTCATGCCGTAGCCGCCGCCATCCGAACCAAGATGGAGCAGAGATGACAAAGACCCGCCCACACCCCCTGATGCTCGACCTGCGCAGTTTGGGTCGTCACCCCGGCGAGCAGATAGCCAAGCACTTGGACGTGCCGGCCCCGGCCGAACTGGTTGTAGGCATGATCGGCGTGCCCGAGGGTTCGCCCATCGCCATCGATTTGACGTGCCAGTCGGCCGGCGATGGCGTCCTCGTGCAGGGCGTCGCGACGGTGACGCTGACGGGGCAGTGCGCCCGCTGCCTGACGGAGTTCACGCAAAGTGCCGACTTCGATCTTCAGGAGCTTTACTTCTACCCGGGCCGGGGTCCCCAGCCGGGCGAGGATGACGATGACGAGGTTGACGACGCCTTGTTCGTCGTGGATGACTTCATCGACCTGGATCCGGCGTTGCGCGAGGCCGTCGTGCTGAACCTTCCGTTCAGCCCGCTGTGTCGTGACGATTGCGCCGGCTTGTGTACCATCTGCGGTGCCGATCTGAACCAAAACCCCGGGCACTCCCACGATGAACCCGTTGACGACCGCTGGGCGAAACTGGGCCAGCTTCGCTGAGGCGTCGATATTCGGGGTCATCGGGTATACTGGATCAGTTGTCTTTGCAGAATCGAAGAAGGAGTAACCGGTGGCCGTCCCCAAGCGCAAAATGTCGCGCGCCAATACCCATGCGCGCCGCTCACAATGGAAAGCTACTGCTCCGGCTCTGGTCGCCTGCGCCAATCCGGCATGCGGGGCGATGCATCTGCCCCACACGGCCTGCCCAGACTGCGGGCAGTACGGGCCGCGCAACGACCGGCGGCAAGTTCTCGACGTCTGACCGTGCCGACGCCCGAAGACGGCAGCGCGTCCGCTTCATTCGATGCCGTGCTGAGTGAGCTCGGCGTCACCATTGACCCTGAACTGCGCGAGTTGGCGCTCGTCCATCGCAGCTATTCCTACGAGCACCACCATGTGCCGAACAATGAGCGCCTGGAATTCTTGGGCGACGCGGTGCTCGGCATCGTCGTCACCGATTACATATTCTGCAGTTTCCCCGACCTCCCCGAGGGTCGGTTGGCCAAATTGCGTGCCGCGACGGTATCGGCTGCGTCGCTGGCCGAAGTCGCCCGTAGCCTGGGTATCGGCGATCTGGTCCGTCTGGGCAAGGGCGAGGAGACCACCAACGGGCGGGACAAAACGTCCATCTTGGCCGACACCACGGAGGCCCTTATCGGCGCGCTGTGGCTGACGTCCGAAGACGGCGCGCGCACGTTCGTCAAGCATCTTTTTGCGCCGCTGATCGATCACGCCGCTACCTTGGGCGCCGGCCTCGACTGGAAGACATCGCTGCAGGAGTTGGCGTCAGAGCTCGGCCTGGGCACGCCGGAGTACGTCATCGCCGAGTCTGGCCCCGACCACGATAAGCACTTCGTCGCCTGGGTGCACTTGAACGACTGCGAGTTCCCGCGTGGCGAGGGTCATTCCAAGAAGCACGCCGAGCAGTGGGCGGCGCGCTACGCCTACGAAACGTTGGTGCCAGATGAGCGGTAATAGCGCCGTGCCGTTCTTCAAACGGGCGTGGGTGGCGCAGTTCGTCAAGTTCGGGCTGGTCGGGGCGTCGGGTGTGGTCGTCAACATGCTGATCGCGTTCATTATGAACAAGCTCAACGGCGGTGCCGCCAATGCCCGTAACCCGGTGCTGTCGCTGGGTGGCGATCTTGCCATTCGCTACAGCTACATCGTCTATGTGGTGGCGTTCATCATCGCTAACACGACGAACTACCAGCTCAACCGGTGGTGGACGTTCAAAGGCACTCGGCGGACGTGGTGGCGCGGCTGGGTGATGTTCTTCGCTTCCGGTATTGCCGGCGCGCTGGTCGGGTTCATCGTCAAGGTGGCGCTGACGCACCCCGGCTCGCCGATCTACCTGACCGGCTGGTTCAACGACACCGGCCTGCACGCCCGCGAATATTGGGGTCAGTTGGCTGGCGTCATCGTCGGCACGCCTGTCAACTTCGTCATCAACCGTCTGGTGACGTTCAAGCACCACGCGGCGGACGTAGCGGCAAGCTAAACTTGTCGAGTTATCTAGACCGCTGAAGGAAGTCCCGTGTACCTAAAGACGCTGTCGATGCGCGGATTCAAATCATTCGCATCCGCAACGACGCTGCACTTCGAGCCTGGCATCACGGCGATCGTCGGGCCGAACGGGTCGGGCAAGTCGAACATCGTCGACGCGCTGAGCTGGGTGATGGGCGAGCAGGGCGTCAAGTCGCTGCGTGGCGGCAAAATGGAAGACATCATTTTCGCCGGCACGTCGTCCCGTCCGCCGTTGGGACGCGCCGAGGTGACGCTGACGATCGACAACACGGACCAGGCCTTGCCCATCGACTTCACCGAGGTGACGATATCGCGCACGATGTTCCGCAGCGGCGGTTCCGAGTATGCGATCAACGGGCAGACGTGCCGCCTACTGGACGTCCAGGAGTTGCTGAGCGACACCGGTATGGGTCGCGAGATGCATGTCATCGTTGGCCAGGGGCAGCTCGACTCGATACTGAACGCCACGCCCGAACAGCGGCGCGGCTTCATCGAAGAGGCTGCCGGCGTGCTGAAGCACCGGCGCCGCAAGGAAAAGGCGCAGCGGAAGCTTGAGACAACCCAGGCCAACCTGACCCGTCTGACGGATTTGATCGCCGAGATTCGGCGTCAGCTCAAGCCGTTGGGCAAGCAGGCCGAGGTGGCCCGTCGGGCGGCCGGCGTGCAGGCCGAGTTGCGCGACGCCAAGGCGCGCCTGTTGGCCGACGATCTGGCCACGGCGATGCAGGCGCTGACCGCCGATCAGCTGGCCGAGGCCGAGCGTGACGCTCTGCAGGCCGCCGCCGAGAGGGCGCTGGGCGAGGCCCGTCAGGCCGAGGAGGAGGCCGAGCAGATGGCGTCGGCGGCGATGCCGAACCTCAGCCAGGCCCAGGAGGTTTGGTACCAGTTGACGGGCCTGCGCGAGCGTGTCGCGTCTACCCTCTCGATCGCCGCCGAGCGTGTCGCGCACGCGTCCGACGTGCGGGCGCAACCGGCCAGCTTGCGCGATCCGGACGCCTGGGAGTCGGAGGCCCGCGATATGCGGGCGGCCGAGGCCGCATTGCAGGCCGAGATCGAAGCCGCCGCTGCCGCGCTGAGCCAGGCCAGCCAGGCGCGGACCGAAGCCGAACAGTCGGCTGAGGTGGCCGAGCGGGCCTATGGCCTGGCGCTTCGGGCTGCCGCCGACCGACGCGAAGGCCTGGCCCGTTTGACGGGTCAGGTGGCAGCGATCCGGTCCCGGCTGGAGGCCCGCCTAGCCACGGACGAACGTCTGCGGGCTTCGCTGGCTGAGGCTGAGGCCCGGACCGCCGAGGCGACCTTGGAGTACGAGGCGATCCAGGTGGACGCCGACACACTGGAGGCCGGGCAGGAAGGCCTCGACGGCGCCGCCCAAGAAGCTGAGGCAGCCTGGCAGGCGGCCGTTGACGCAACCGAGGCTTTGCGGCAGCGGGCCATCGCCGCCGACCAGTTGGTGGCGGCGCTAAGTGCTCGGCGCGAAGCTTTGGAGCTGAGCCTGGGGCCGGATGTCTCGGTGCAATTGAAGGACGCTGGCGTCGCCGGCGTCGCCGGGCGGGTGGGCGCCCATCTGAGCGTGGAGGCGGGCTGGGAGGCGGCCATCGCGGCGGCGTTGGGCCCCCTCGGTGAGGCCATCGTGGCCGACGATCTGGCGGCTGCCCGACACGCCGTGGAGACATTGAAGAGCTCAGACAAGGGGCGGGCATCGCTGCTACTACGCGGTGTCGAGGCACGCAAGACCTCCCAGGCGCCGGCCGGAACTCGTTGGGCCGCCGATATCGTGACGGCCGATGCGGGCCTGGCGGGCGCGTTGTCGCAAGCGCTGGCCGGCGTCGTTGTGACGGACGACCTAGCCGCAGCGGTTCGCGTGGTTGCTGGGAATGACGATTTGACGGCGGTGACCCGCGACGGCGATGTGGTCACCAGTTGGGCTTTGCGCGGCGGCGCCGATGTGCTGGAAGGCGAGCTTCAAGCGCAGGCGGCCTTGCGTCAAACCGACGAGGACCTGGCCCCGGCCCAGCGGGCCGCCGGCGATCTGCGAGCCGAGATGACGGACGCCCAGGCGGGCGTCGACCGGGCGCAGTCGCGGCGCGACGAAGCGCTGGCCAACCTCAACCAGGCGACGGCTGCCATGGCAGCCTTGGCCGAGCGGTTGAGCGCCGCCAAGCAGAAGGCGTCGTCGTCGGTGGCGGAGGCTGGGCGTTTGCAGGACGCTCTGGAGGAAGCGGCGCATGGGCGCGAGGACGACGAGGCAGCCCTGGCCGGTCTGGAGGCCAGGCTGGCTGGCGCCACGGGTGATGAGCAGGCCGTCGAGCCGGACCCCGTCGACAAGGACGCGGCCGAAGAGGCGGCGCGGCATGCTCGTGAGCGCGAGATGGAGGCCCGGTTGGGCTTGCGTACCTTGGAGGAACGGGCTGCGGCGCTGGCGGGCCGGGCCGATGCCCTGTTGGCCGCCGCTGCGGAAGAGCGCGCTCAACGGCTGGCGGCTGTCGAGCGGGCCGAGCGCCTGCGCCGCGAAGCCGAAATCGCCGAGCGTGTGCGGGTGGCGGCAGTTTGGTTGGCCGGCGTGGTCGATGAGGCGGTTGTCAAAGCCGGCGAGGCCAAGGCGGACGCCGAGGCGTCCCGCGTCGCGGCACAGGCGGCATTGAGCAGTGCTCGGGCGGCTACCCGCGAGCGGTCGGCGGTCTTCGACGCCCTGGTGGAGGGGACGCACCGCGACGAAATGGCCCGCATCGAGCAGCGGATGCGCGTCGAGACACTGTCCGAAAGGGCTCTCAGTGAACTTGGACTAGAGGCGGACGTGCTGGTGGCCGAATATGGGCCGGATGACGCGTATGTGCGCGAAGAGCAACTCACCCGGGCGCGCCAAGCCGAGCGTGATCTGGCCGTCCTCGGACGGGTCAACCCGCTGGCGCTGGAGGAGTTCGATGCGATGAGCGAGCGTCACGCCTTCCTGGCCGAACAACTGGACGACGTCAAGCGAACACGAACCGACCTGCTGGGTATCATCGATGAGGTCGACGCCCAGGTGCAGGCAGTTTTCACCCAGGCCTACGGCGACGTGGCCGAGACGTTCTCCCGCGTCTTCGAGCGGCTGTTCCCCGGTGGCGAGGGGCGCCTCATTCTGACCGACCCGGCCGACGCCCTGCTGACGGGCGTGGACGTCGAGGCCCGTCCGGCCGGCAAGAAGGTCAAGCGGCTGTCTTTGTTGTCGGGCGGTGAGCGCTCGCTGGTGGCGGTGGCCTTCCTGCTCAGCTTGTTCATCGCCCGTCCCAGCCCCTTCTACATCCTGGACGAGGTCGAGGCCGCCTTGGACGACGTCAACTTGGGTCGCTTGCTGGACATCTACAACGAGTTGCGCCAGGCGTCCCAGCTTCTGATTATCACCCACCAGAAGCGCACGATGGAGGTGGCCGACGCCCTCTACGGCATCACCATGCGCGGCGACGGCGTCTCAAAAGTTGTCAGCCAGCGACTTGTTGACCGCTGACTTGTGCTAGTGTGTACCCATGTTCGTCACAGCCAACACCAACTGGTGGACCGCCTAACCGGCGGTTGCTGTCACGCGCACACAAAACCGCCTGTTCAGGGCGGTTTTTTCGTCTCTGTCAGGCATAAACCAGAGGAAAGGAAACTCCCATGGCTGCTAACCAGCGCTCACGTTTCAATCTTGAAGACTCCGATATGCCGACGCAGTGGTACAACGTTCAGGCCGACCTGCCCCACCCGCTCGACCCGTATCTCGATGCCGACGGCAACCCGGCCGACCCCGCCGCACTGGCGGCCATCTTCCCCGCGCCGCTGATCGAGCAAGAGGTGTCGACGCAGCGGTGGTTCGATATTCCCGGGCCCGTCCTGGATGTCCTGCGCACCTATCGTCCCGGCCCCCTGACGCGGGCCCGCATGTTCGAGAAGGCCCTTGGCCTGCCCGACAACGTCCACATCTACTACAAGTACGAGGGCATCAACGCCTCGGGTTCACACAAGGCCAATACGGCCATTCCGCAGGCCTATTTCAACAAGATCTCCGGCATCACGAAGCTGTCCACCGAGACGGGGGCCGGCCAGTGGGGTTCCGCGTTGTCGATGGCCGGTGCCCAGTTG
>Ga0123357_10002124_pt1 | contig 21836 bp, 18 predicted proteins | sample TergutEmb28metaG_FD_89873 | JGI IMG/M metagenome (GOLD analysis project Ga0123357, IMG submission 89873) | Embiratermes neotenicus P4 segment gut microbial communities from Petit-Saut dam, French Guiana - Emb289 P4 | ecosystem: Host-associated > Arthropoda: Insects > Digestive system > Gut ... | reverse complement strand
GATTTTTTCTCTACTGTGTAGTAATGACCACACATTTTACATTTATAACGTTGACGACCTTTTACATGACCTGCTTTACAATATTCACTACTTTTACATTTAGGACAATCCATAATTTATTCTCTTTAGTTCGACGGCACAAAGGTACAATATATATACTAAATTAACAATACCTTTTTTTTTATGGTGGGGAAATTTTTATAAATATCTTTTCAAAGCATCTTTTTTTTACTATTTTTGCTGCAAAATAATAAAAAGAGACAATAATCAATGCCTGCATTAAAGTATATTAGCGTCATTTTGCCATTGCCGTTGCCGTTGCCGCAAATGTTTACTTATTCGGTACCTGAAACTCTGGCAGAAAAGGTGCGGGTAGGAATGCGGGTGATTGTGCCTTTCGGCAAACGAAAACTTTATACAGGAATAGTCCAAATCATTCATTCACAAATGCCTGCAACGGTTTATTCAATAAAGGAAATTATTGGCTTGTTGGATGAAAAACCTGTTGTCCGTCATCCGCAGTTGCAATTTTGGCAATGGATTTGTGAATATTATTGCGCCCCGATAGGTGATGTTTTTCAGGCGGCTGTTCCGTCCGGATTGAAATTGCAAAGCGAAACACAAATAACATTAAACCCTGATTTTCGGGCAGAAACGCAAATATCAGAGCGTGAATATAAAATTTTAGATGCCCTCTCCGATGAAAAACCTAAAACCATTGCCCAACTTTCAAAAATATTTGATAATAAGAACCTTATGCCTGCAATCACCAAACTTTTGACAATTGGCGCTATTTTTATTTCCGAAAATATTTTTGAAAAATTTAAAGAAAAAAAGGAAAAATTTGTAAAAATTTCCGATGACTTTTTGGAAAATAATAATTTGGAAAAACTTTTTGACGAATTAAAACGTGCGCCCAAGCAGTTGGATTTGTTAATGAAAATGATTGATTTTTCTAAATGTTTAACAAATAAATCATTGGAAATCAGCAAAAAAGAACTTTTACAAAAATCAAATTCTACCGATGCTGTTTTTGCTGCTATGGTAGGGAAAGGTTTTTTTGAAATATATGAGAAAAAAATCGGAAGATTGGATTTTTCACAAATTACGACCGACGATTTCTCACCGCTAAACGATTTTCAACAGCGAGCGTATGACGAAATTTGCGAACAAATGATTGAAAAACAGGTTGTTTTGCTCAAAGGAGTGACTTCGAGTGGAAAGACCGAAATTTATATTCATTTGATAAAAAAATGTATAGAAGACGGCAAACAGGCGCTCTTTCTTGTTCCTGAAATTGCGCTTACAACTCAACTTACAAGTCGATTACGCCGTATTTTTGGTAATCGTTTGGGCGTTTATCATTCAAAATTTTCGGATGCCGAACGGGTTGAAGTATGGAATGCGCTTTTGAACGACAATGTTTATGATGTGATTATCGGTGTACGCTCATCCATATTCCTGCCTTTCCGTAAGTTAGGACTTGTTGTTGTTGATGAGGAGCACGAGTTGTCGTACAAGCAGTTCGACTCTTCGCCGCGCTATCACGCTCGTAATGCTGCTATTGTTTTGGCGCAAATGCATGGCGCAAAAACTATTCTGGGTACGGCTACGCCCGCTATTGAAACATATTTTAATGCAAAAATAAAAAAATACGGTTTTGTGGAAATTTCGAAACGTTTTGGACAAATACAATTACCTGAAATTCAAATAATTGACACAAAAGAGGCATATAGAAAAAAAGAGATGCGCGGTTTTTTCAGTGAAATCCTTTTGGAAAAAATTGACGAATCTTTAAAAAATAATTCACAGATAATTCTGTTCCAAAATCGGCGCGGCTACTCCCCATACATGGAATGTAATTGCTGCGGATATGTGCCGCGCTGCAAAAACTGCGATGTAAGTTTAACTGTTCATCGTTTTACAAATACGCTTACGTGCCATTATTGCGGCTATACGGAAAATATTACAGATATTTGTCCTGCTTGCCAAACGCACGGAGGGTTGAAGACAAAGGGCTTTGGAACAGAAAAAGTTGAGGATGAAATCAGCAAAATTTTCCCTTCTGCACGCATTGAGCGAATGGATTTGGATACCACACGGAGCAGAAAAAATTATCAAACATTAATTTCCGATTTTGAAAATCATAAAATAGATATTCTTGCTGGTACTCAAATGATTAGCAAAGGTCTTGATTTTGAAAATGTCGGTTTGGTTGGTGTGTTAAATGCTGATAATTTGTTGAATATACCCGATTTTCGGGCATCAGAACGAGCGTTTCAAATGCTTGTGCAAGTAAGCGGGCGGGCAGGACGCAAGAAAACTCGCGGAACTGTGATTATTCAAACATCGCAGCCTCAAAATCCTGTTGTAGAACAAGTTATCAACAATGATTACGAAAAAATGTTTGCTACTCAGATTGCCGAACGTCGCCAATTTCACTATCCGCCTTTTGTGCGGCTGATGTTAATTTCAATTCGCCATAAAGATGCCGAAAAAACACAGCAGGCAGCAAACTTTATGGCAAAAATTATGCGTTCAACATTTGGCAGCAAGGTTTTAGGACCAAATGACCCTGTTGTTGCGCGAGTGCAAAATTTATATATCAAACAAATTCTACTAAAAATAGAAATAGCCGCCTCTGCCGAAAAGGCAAAGCAAATTTTAACCGAACAAATTACACAATTGCTTGAAAATCAAAATTTTAAATCCGTATTAGTAAATGTCGATATTGACCCGATGTAATGGGCAGGTGCAATTTTAAAAGCCATTATTGTATTGCATTTTCATTTTTTTTATTAATTTTGTCCCCATTGAGATTTGTAAAGTTTATTTAACCTTGAAATTGTTAATAAATAACTTGTTAACATACAAAATGTAAATCCAATTTATGCCTCATTTACCTACATTAATATCAGATTTGGCTTTGATACTTATCACGGCTGCAATTACAACGCTGATTTTCAAAAAGTTAAAACAACCGCTCGTTTTGGGCTATATCATTGCTGGTTTTCTTATCAGTCCACATATCAGTTTTTTACCCACTGTTGCGGAGGAACAGAACATTCAAATTTGGGCAGAAATCGGGGTTATTTTTCTGCTTTTTTCGCTCGGCTTGGAGTTTAGTTTCAAAAAACTTGTGCGTGTTGGAGGCTCTTCTTCTATCACTGCTATTTTCGAGATTGTTTGCATTACCTCAATGGGTTTTATTACGGGCAAACTTTTAGGTTGGAAAACAATGGACTGCCTCTTTCTGGGCGGTATGCTGGCAAGTTCTTCAACAACAATAATCATCCGTGCATTTGATGAACTGGGCATAAAATCGAAACATTATGTCAAAACCGTATTTGGAGTGCTTGTAGTTGAAGATATTGTCGTTATTTTGCTTATGGTACTCCTTTCAACGATAGCCGTTACCAAGCATGTTGAAGGATTTGAGATGACAAAAACCGTAGGAAAACTCGGCTTTTTTCTCATTTTATGGTTTCTGATGGGCATTTTTATTATTCCTACATTATTAAAAAGAGCGAAAAAACTGCTTGATGAAGAGGTTTGCCTTATTTTGTCTATTGGTTTGTGCTTGGGAATGGTATTTTTGGCAACAAAAGTGGGCTTTTCGGCAGAATTGGGAGCGTTTATAATGGGTTCTATTTTGGCAGAAACTACTTCTGCAGAAAGAATTGAGCATATTTTTCAACCGGTAAAAGACCTCTTCGGGGCAATATTTTTTGTCTCTATCGGGATGATGATAAACCCTGCTGTAATTGTTGAATACGGCTGGATTGTGCTGATTGTAACTTTGCTTGTTGTTTTTGGGAAATTTATCACCACCACAATCGGCGCTGTATTTTCCGGGCAGCCGCTCAAGCAGGCGGTTGAGGTGGGAATGAGTATGGCGCAAATCGGCGAATTTGCCTTTATTGTGGCTACCCTGGGTATGAGTTTAGGCGTAATTTCCGACTTTTTGTTTCCTGTGGCAGTTGGAGCAAGTGCTATTACTACTTTTTCAACGCCTTATATGATAAAATATTCCGATAATTTTTATAAAATAATAGAAAAAATTGTTCCGCAAAAATGGCAGGCAATGATTAACACCTACTCTGCTCGCACTGATAATGCAAAATCGGAATCTGAAACGTGGAAATTGATTAAAAATACGATAATAACTATTGTAATCAATGTAATTTTAGTCCTGTCAATAATAATTCTTTGCAGCCAAGTTTTGCTGCCTTTACTCAGTCAAACCATTCCGGGAATTTTGCCTGAGATGATAACACTTTTTGCCGGACTGTTGCTTTCGGCGCCGTTTCTATGGGCGTTGATGTTCAAAATTCCAAATTATATCACCGGCTCGGAACTTATTAACAACGAAACCTATGACCGTAAAAAATTGCTCGTTTTGGAAATTACAAGATTAATTTTGGCAATATTACTTATTGGCTATTTGTCTGATATTTGTTTTGGAACAAAAATCGCCGTTCTTGTTATTGTTCCAATTTCGTTTATTTTATTATTTATTTTTAGAAAAAATCTTAAAAAAATTTATAAATTAATAGAAAAACGTTTTATTTTTAACCTTAATGCGCGTGAAATTGCCGCTGCCGAAAAAGATGCACCTATAATGAACTTGAAAAATCGTCTTCGTTCTCACGACCCTAATATGTCGGATTGGGATGTGCATTTAATTGATTTACAAACGCCGCAGCACGCCGAATACATTGGACGCACACTAAAAGAATTGCAGTGGCGCGAAAAATTTGGTATTAATGTAGTTTATGTCAAACGTGGAGAACAGATGATTTATTCGCCTGGTCCGGACGTTAAAATTATGCCTTTCGACAATGTGGGAGTATTTGCTACCGATGATATTTTGGAAAAATTTAAACCCGAATTTTATGCCGAACATGCACATGAAATTCCGGATGTAGAAGTAGAAGATATTGTTGTAGAAAAAATCTGCATATATGAAGACAGTACGCTGTTCGGCAAGTCAATAAGCAACTCGCAGATACGCGAAACAACAGGAGGAATGGTGGTTGCAGTAGAACGCAACAACAATCGTATGCTTACTCCTTCTCCTGATTTAGTATTTCAAGAATTTGACGTGGTATGGATTGTAGGCGAAAAAAAACGCCTCAAAGACATTGTGAAATAATTGATGTAACTATATTATTCTCAAATAAATACAATGCGTCATCACTTTTTTTGCTGATAATGCTTGATAAAGAATATAAATTCAAAGAAAATAAAAAGTTGCATTTATTAGTTGAAGTTACAAAAGTAGTACATCACATGAATAATGCAGGTTAAATGGGGCAATGTACGAAAAATATTGGGTTTAGATCCTTTTTTAGTATGAAAAAATGAAGTTTAGCGCAGGGGAGTATATTTTTATGTGTTTGTGGGTAATACAAAAATTTAATGCTAACTTTGCAACCTTTTTAATATACATTTTAAAAAAAATAAAAAGAATGCAACAAGTTCAATCGCATACTCCATATACCAATCCACTGACAACCAAAGAAATAGCGGGACATTACAAAGAAATTCTCGCAATTTTAGGGGAAAATCCTAACCGCGAAGGATTACTGAAAACTCCTGAACGCGTAGCAAAATCTTTACAATATTTGTTGCAGGGATATGAACAGGAGCCTGAAGAAATCTTACGTTCTGCAATGTTTACGGAAGATTATCGGCAAATGGTAATTGTAAAAGATATTGATTTTTACTCATTGTGCGAACATCATCTCTTGCCGTTTTTCGGAAAAGTCCATATCGGTTATATTCCCGAAAAAAAAATTACCGGATTGAGTAAAATTCCTCGTGTTGTTGATATTTTTGCGCGGCGTTTGCAGGTGCAGGAGCGGCTCACAACGCAGATAAAAAATTGCATTCAAAATACTCTTGAACCGATGGGAGTGATGGTGATTATTGAGGCACAGCATCTCTGTATGCAGATGCGCGGCGTACAAAAACAACATTCTATCACAACAACCTCCGATTTTACGGGCGTTTTTCGTGCGGCAAAAACACGAGAAGAGTTTATGAACCTGATTCATCCAAAATAGGGTAGTGTATTAAAAAGCATGCTAATTTTAAGCCCTAACTCCACAAAAAATTACCCCGTCTAATCTCGGAAATATAAAAAATCTGTATTATATTTAGTAATATCGGTTTTTTTCTAACTTTACAGTAACCTAATTACTTATTAACAATATTGTTTAACATAAAACAATAATTATTATGTATTTACCGGATTGGATTAAAGTGTACAAAGAGCCGCACACAGAAATCAAGCGGATTAAAAATGGTTTCTATAAGTTATGAATTTGTCCTTTCAAAACGTTTTAATTTTCACCCCATCTAAACCATCCTCTTGTCATTGCGGGCTGTAAGCCGGATATATTCCAAATATGCCCAAGGCGTTGCCATTGAGCTGGGTTATAAATGGTTTTTAACCATAAAAATACGTAATAACCTGAGTTTTGGATAAGCGATAGCCCGTTAGGGCTTGAATATCAACAGAATACAATTCCAGACGACAAATCTTGTCCGTTAGGACATTCACAATGAAAGCCCTACGGGCTAAATATGGTCTGAAATATTATATTTTCTATTGATATTTATCACCTATGGCGAATATAAAATTGAATATCAAGATGTTATAAAATTGCTTATCCAAAACTCAGGTTAATACATAATTTCATTCTTTTTTATTTTTCTGGATTGCTTCCTGCTTCGTAGTCCGCAGTCGCAATGACGGGAAAACCTGGTGACAGTACGTCATTGCGAGCACAGCGAAGCAATCTAGAATTTAATTCTTTGTTTCTACACAAATACAAGTTACGGCTATCGCTTAAACTCATATCTTTGCATTTTCAAAAGTTCTACAAAAAACTTGGAGAAAGAAACGGTATTTTTGTATAGTAATATCACCTGAAAGTGTACAACAACGTAAACTAAACACGATTTTATCGATGTTGTGCGCAAGGACACGCACTTTTAGGGCTTCTTCAAGAGTCAGAACAGTACTTAAAGATACGCTCAATGTAACGTAATCTTGCACAAAACGATGAGTAAAGACAAAGTGAAGCGGATGCAATTACAAAAAAATATCATTAACAAAAAGAAAAATTATGGTATCTCACACCAAGTATTCAGTAGGTGCAGATGTCTCAAAGACAGACATTTACGTATCAATGTTGTTGCAAAGCAACGATTTAAGAAAGGTAGTAATACATTTTTTTTAAAAGACAAATCTATCTTTGTTTTTTTTGCTTTTTTACGCAAAACGTAAATTTTCTTACTATTTTTCTTTATCTTTGCACTTTGGCAATCAGGGCAGTAAAGGGTGATTTTTATTGTCATATTACAAAAATACAACTTTATGTCCTGATTACCAAATCTTTATAACAGTATACTTTTTAAAGTACTACCAAAATTTTTAAGATATGAAACGTAATTTTTGTACACTTATTTTTGTACTGATATGTTTGCTTTGTGCAGCGCAGGATTTTCAATTCAAATCACAAGAGTGGTTTTTGCCTAACTTAAATGATGCCGATACCATTGTTTCAATGATTTTTGCAGGCGATATTATGGGACATGCACCGCAATTTAAAGCCGCATATAATGCTGATACAAAGGAATATAACTATGATATTTGTTTTAAAAATATAAAACAGTATATAGCTGAAATCGATTTTGCCGTTGCAAACCTTGAAGTACCTATTGACGGTGAGCCATATAGTGGTTATCCAAATTTTTCAAGCCCTGATGCACTATTAGACGCATTAAAAAATGCGGGCTACAACGTGTTGCTAACGGCAAATAATCACGTTGCCGATAGAGGAGCGCATGGCATCAAACGCACCATAGAGCAGGTGCAAAAACGCAGTTTTCGTTATGCAGGTAGTTACCTTAGTACTGCGCAAAAAGATACAATTTATCCGCTTATTTTAACAAAAAATAATTTTAAAATCGCATTGCTCAACTATACTTTCAGCACAAACGGTAATCCGGTAAATAAGCCGCTTTTAGTAAATATTATTGATACTTTACAGATAATCAGCGATTTACAAAAAGCAGAAACTATTGCAGATTTTACCATAGTTTGTATTCATTGGGGTGAAGAATACAAAACCCAAGCGAACGCCTCGCAGAGAAAACTTGCAACAATAATGGTGAAAAATGGTGCCGATTTGATAATTGGAGGGCATCCACACGTTGTGCAAAATGCTGAATATCTTATCAATACAAAAAACCGAAAAGTTCCCATTTTTTATTCGGTTGGCAACTCAATTTCCAACCAACGAAACCTCAATACGGATGGTGGAATAATGGTCAGGGTGAAAATCAGCACTAAATCAAAACGAATTCTTGAAACATCATATCTGCCTGTATATGTGTATAAAGGCACATTAGATGGAATTTTTCAATATCATCTCATTCCTACACCGGATTTTATTTTCGCACCGGAAAAGTTCAAAATTCCTATTGCCGACAGCACTTCGCTAATGATTTTTGACAAAAATACACAAAACAGATTAAAAGATTTTAAAATATTATATTAGGGCAGGTTCAAGTATCAAATGCAACTTTTTTGTTTTCTGATTACAATATAATTAATTTGTTGAAATGAGAATAACTTTGAGTAAATATTTGAGATAAATGAAATCATGCACTTACAATACAGTTATTGCTGTTAACAGGGGTTTTAATGGATACTTGCTTGAATTTATAGAAGAAAGATATAAATTCCGCCACAAGCGGCGGGGAATTTGCCCAAAAAGGTTAAAAGACACGGAGAGAAAAGTATAATGTTCACAATGACGTTAACTTAACTTATTTGCAGTGTCGGGTCTCGCTAAAACCTTAGGGAACGAATATAAAAGTGTCACGTTTTTTTGTTGTGTAAAATCTTGAATGAAAATAACTTACAGAATATTCAAAAAAAACCAACTGTTTTGAAAAAATGTGTAGCGAAAATTGCAAGAATACTTAATAACCTGAGTTTTGGATAAGCAATTTTATAACATCGTGATATTCAATCTTATATTCGCCGTAGGCGATAAATATCAATGGAAAATATAATGTTTCCGACCATATTTAGCCTGTAGGGCTTTCATTGTGAATGTCCTAACGAACAAGATTTGTCGTTTGAAATTGTATTCTATTGATATGCAAGCCCTAACGGGCTATCGCTTATCCAAAACTCAGGTTATTTATTCTGGAAAAATCTCAGCAAAAACAGAATAATCAGAAATTTTTGCATGGAAGATGGGCTTCGGCAGATGCACGAGAAAGCCGCCGAAATGGCGGCTTTAGGAATGTATTTATAAAAGGTAAGAATACAAATTGTTTCGGCAATTGAAATTTTTGCATTTGTCAAATATTTTTGTACTTTTGTGTAATTGCATTTCATTTTTCTTATAAAATTTTAATATTAATATATTGAAAATCACTTATATATATTTTTTATTCAAATAAATTGCTTAAATATCTAAAAAATCGAATTATCAAAATGAAAACTTTTATATTTAAAAATGGAGATATAATGCCTGCTTTGGGGCTTGGAACTTGGCGTTCGCAACCTGAAGAAGTTTATGATGCGGTTTTAGAATCTTTGAGGGCAGGTTATAGACACATTGATTGCGCTCACATGTACAAAAATGAGCGTGAAGTGGGGCAAGCGCTCGATTATGCATTTCGTTATGGCATTGTAAAACGAGACGAAATTTTCGTTACTTCAAAACTTTGGAATTCCGACCACAGCCCTACACGTGTAGAAATGGCTATTAATCGCACATTAGCAAATTTACAGTTAAAATATTTGGATTTGTATCTAATTCACTGGCCTGTAGCGGTAAGAGAGGGTATAGATTTTCCTACACAAGCAGAAGAACTTGTGCCTATTTCCGAAATACCGCTGGCAACAACTTGGTCGGCAATGATTGAATTAAGGGAAAAATCACTCACACGGCATATCGGCGTTGCAAATTTTAATATAAATAAAATCAATGATTTACAAGAAGCAACAAAAATATTGCCCGAAGTAAATCAGGTTGAAATTCACCCATATTTTCAACAAAACGAACTTGTTGATTTTTGTCATAAAAAAGGAATAATTATTACTGCCTATTCACCGCTTGGAGGTAAAAGAATGGCTGACAAAGGCATTAGTATTCAAGAAGATACAACGATTACTACTATTGCCGCCAGACACAAAGTTACTCCTACGCAAGTTATTTTGGCTTGGAACATTCAGCGTGGAGTTGTTGTTATTCCAAAATCGGTTAACAAAAGTCGTATTATTGAAAATTTCGGAACTTTGAAACTAAAACTTTCCAAAGAAGAAATATCTCAAATTGCACAACTTGATAGAAATCTGCGAGTTACCCAAGGCGAATATTGGACTTTGAGAGGTTCTCCATATACGCAACAATGGCTTTGGGAAAAATAATCGCAGAAGAAAAACTCAATTTCTTCAATAAAAAAATTTAGGACAAATTACAAACTTATTTCAAGCACTTCAAATTCCATTTCACCGGAAGGAACTCTAACTATTGCCGTTTGACCTACTTTTTTCCCCAAAAGTCCCTGTCCTATCGGAGTAGTTACCGAAAGTTTGCCCTCTTTAAAATTCGCTTCACTTTCACTTACAAGCGTATAGGTCATTTCCTGCAACGTTTTTGTATTGCGAATTTTTACTTTTGTTAAAATTTGGACAACATCGGTTTTAATCTGCGTTTCGTCAATTAGACGTGCATTGGCAATTTTGTCTTTGAGCAACGCAATTTTCATTTCAAGCATGCCCTGTGCCTCTCGTGCTGCATCATATTCGGCATTTTCCGAAAGGTCGCCTTTGTCACGTGCTTCTGCTATTTGTTTTGTAATGGCAGGTCGTTGAACGTTTTCCATTTCGTTAAGTTCGTCATTGAGTTTTTGATAACCTTCTGCGGTCATGTAAATAACAGCCATAAATATTTGAATTTTAATAATTTACAATTGTGTCAAACAAAAAAGAATACCGATTTTTTATCATCGGCATCCCCTTTGTTGTCAATATTATATAAACGCTGCAAAATTACAATATTTTTTTTATTGACAAAACTTTTTTATAAAATATTTTAGGTATTATATCCGCTAATCATTAATAATTATTAATTTTGCAGACAATTTTCAGCTAATTTCATGTCGAAGTTTTTTATTTTCCTTTATAATATCTTTAAAAAACGTAAAATACTGTTATACAGTATTTTATTTTTAATTGTGGCAGTGCTGATTTTTGCTATGAGGCAAATTCACTTTAAAGAAGATATTGCAGATTTTTTGCCAAATAATGCTGATAATGAACAGATTAACGCAATATATGAACATATCGGCAACTCAAACAGAATTATTATTGGATTTGAAAATAAAGATGCTGATGTTGAGGAAATTACGGCGGCTATTGACTATTTTTCTCAAATTTTAAAGGAAAATGATACGGCGAAAATAATTCCACAAATTATATCGCATGCAGACGAGAATCAGTTTTTTCTCCTTGCCGATTTTATTAGGAAAAATATTCCGTATTTCTTACAATGGTCTGATTATCAACGAATTGATAGTTTGATTTCAGAAAAAAATATTGAGCGGCAACTTGCTGCCGATAAGCAGCAACTGATGTTTCCAACCGGTGATTTTTTGGTGGAAAATATTCAAAATGACCCACTTCAACTTTTTTCTCATGTGATGCTTAAACTCGCTGATTTTCAAGCAGGTGAAGGTCAAAATATTATTGACGGCTACATTTTTTCATCAAACGGGGAAAAAGGTTTAGTTTATGTAACTTCGCCTTTTGGAGTAAGTGAAACTGCTAATAATCAACAACTTCTGCAATTAATTGATAAATCGGTACAACAAACGGAAAATGAAGTTAATTCTGTAAAAATCAGTGTTTTTGGCGCCCCGGCAATCGCTGTTACCAATGCCACACAAATCAAAAAAGATACTATTTTAGCGGTTGTTTTGGCTGTTGTACTGATTCTGATTTTGTTGATTTATTTTTTTCAAAGTGCAGGCAACCTGCTTCTTGTATTTGTTTCCGTGTTGTTCGGATGGATTTTCGCACTCGGATTGCTGGCTGTTTTTCGTGATACAATTTCGGTTATCGCTGTTGGAATAAGTTCGATTTTTATAGGAATTGCCGTAAATTATCCGCTTCATTTTATTGACCATCTGCGTCACGAATCGAACAAATTACTTGCTCTCAAACAAATTATTCCGCCGTTACTTATCGGCAACATTACTACTGTCGGTGCGTTTTTAAGTTTGGTTTTCATAAAATCGCAAGCAATGCGCGATTTGGGGCTTTTCGGTTCGCTGTTACTTGTGGGGACAATTGTTTTTGTCCTTGTTTTTCTCCCGCAAATGATTAAAAATAAAGAAGTTGCCCATTCACATAAAACAAAATTCGGTATAATTTCTGATTTCTCTCCCGAAAAAAGTAAAATTTTGTTGATTTGCATTATTCTTCTGACAATTATATTCTGGTTTTTTAGTACAAAAACCGGTTTTGAACCCGATATGAACAAAATCAATTACATGACTGCCGAGCAGCGTAAAAATATGAACGATTTAATGAAATCTATTGAGCGGCAGGGGCAAGACGTGATTTATTTTATTTCTCAGGGAAAAACTGCCGATGATGCTTTAATTAATTATGAATCAAATATTTCTGTTTTGGATAAAATGAAAAATTCCGGTCTGACAGAAAGTATTTCAGGGCTTGGAAATTTTTTACCTTCACAAAACGAACAAAAAAAGCGCATTGAAATGTGGAACGAATTTTGGAAAACCAAAAAAGATTATGTTATTAAAAATATTAATCATTACGCTGATATTCAAGGATTTAAACAAAATTCATTTATTGGCTTTGAAAATATTTTAAATAATAAATTTGAAGTTCAAAATCTAAAATATTTTGCGCCGCTAAATATTTTAACAGAAAATTATTTCCTTCAAAAAAAAGATAAAAACCTTATAATCAATTTAATATACGCAAAAAACGAACATGTTGCTCAAATTGAAAGTTTTTTAAAAAATAAAACATCAAATGGTTTTATTTTCGATGAACGCAACATCGGGCAAAGGCTTGTGGATGCACTATCAAGCGATTTTAATAACGTACTGTTTATTTGTGGTCTTATCGTTTTTGTTTTTCTTACACTTTCTTTCGGACGCCTTGAACTAAGTTTGATGACATTTATTCCATTGGCAATCAGTTGGTTATGGATTTTGGGAATAATGTATATTTTGGGAATTGAATTTAATATCGTAAATATTATTCTGGCAACTTTCATTTTCGGTCAAGGAGACGATTACACAATTTTTGTTGCCGACGGACTTATTTATGAGTATGCTTATGGCAAAAAAATGCTTGCGGCACACAAAGAAAGCATAATTTTGTCTGCTTTGTTGATGTTTATCGGTATTGGAACGCTAATTTTTGCACGTCATCCTGCCCTGCGTTCACTTGCAGAGGTTACGATAGTGGGAATGATTGTTGTTGTGATGATGGCGTTTGTTGTCCCTCCAATGATTTTTAAATTTTTAACATACAAAAAAGATAAAATCCGACAAATTCCTTGGACTTTTAAAAGATTTTTGACATCGTTTATTGCTTTTTCCGCTTTTTTGGTTGGAAGTTTTATTATAACAATTTATGGTTTTTTATTATTTAAAATTAATAAAAAGCAGAATATTGAAAACAGAAAGTTAAAATATCATAAATTTTTACAAAAAATCTCGGGTTTTGTAATCCAGCGAATACCTTTTGTAAAATTCAAATTTGAAAATATTGCTAACGAAAATTTCCAAAAACCTGCTGTTATTATCAGCAATCATCAATCGCATTTAGACCTGATGTGCCTGATGATGCTTTATCCTAAAATAATTATATTGACAAATGATTGGGTTTGGAATAATGTTTTTTATGGAAAACTTATAAAATTTGCTGATTTTTATCCTGTTTCCGATGGAATTGAGCAAAGTATTGATTTACTGCGCAATAGAGTTGAAAATGGCTATTCTGTTGTAGTTTTTCCCGAAGGCACTCGCTCTGAAGATTGCCAAATTCAGCGTTTTCACCGTGGTGCATTCTTTTTAGCGGAAAAATTAAATTTAGATATTGTGCCTGTTGTTTTGCACGGAGTTGGAGATGTTTTACCAAAAAATGATTTTCTACTGCGGCAAGGTCAAATAACAATACAGATTTTACAGCGAATTACTCCTTTGGATGAACGTTTTGCGTTCGATTACGCGGTGCGCAGCAAACAAATCCGCCTTTTCTATAAAGAAAAATTTGCTAAATTGAAGGCAAAATCCGAAAATGCAGAATATTTCCGCAGTTTTGTCCTTCATCAATTTTTGTACAAAGGAACAGAAATCTACAAAAAGGCGAAAAAAGAATTGCAATCGTATTCGGATGTTGAAACCCCAAATTACAATTTTATTTTAAAAGATGATGATGTTGGGGCTGCTGCTTTTATTACCGCATTGATTCACAAAGATTTAGAAGTAACAGTAAAAACCCACAATTCGGAAATTGCCGCCTTGCTGGAACGCTGCCAATGGAGACCGGAAAATTTGAAAATAGGATAATTGTTTTGTTTTACACTTTTTTTATTAATGAGATACAATTTTTATATTTATCATGAATTCAAATTTGTACAAACTTTATTTTATCAGATAGTCCAATTAACAATTAGTTCGGTTCTCGGATTATTTGGGTCATTGGTTTGGAGAATAATTTTATTTGAATATTGTCCATCTTTGAGAAATACACAGTTGATTTGGAGTTCCAAAACACCATTTTCACCCGCACCTACTTTACCGTCGCAATGCAAAATATTAAAAGAATCGGCAGGAGTGACTTTACGAATTGATAATGGACTTTCTCCGTCGTTATAAAACGTAAATTTTATTACGTTTTTATAGTTTTTATCTATTTTACCTAAATCAATAGATGTGGCTTCGAATCTGGCATGCGGGGCTTGCTGTTTTTGTTTTGCAGTAAGGGTATTAAAATCTTCATAAATATCAACTTTAAAACTTATTATTGGTGAGTTTTTGGAGGTGCTGCTTTCTTCGGTAATTAAAGAAAATTCCGCCTGATATGGTCCCCAAATAGGACATTTTTCAGAATCCAAAGTAATGCTAATTTCTCCTTCTTCTCCAATTTCCAAGGTCTTAGGCGTTGCTGTGAAGTTGATATATTCAAAAAGAGGCGCAAAATAAATATCACGTGTAGAACCGGTTTCGTTTTTTATTTTAATGGTAACGGTTTGTTTGTCTCCTTTGTGAACCCTTTTGAAATCAATTACACGCGAGGTAAGAGCAAAACCGTACTGCTTTATCGGGTAAATAGTATTTCCTTGTGCATCACGCTGTGCAATTAAAATATTTCCGTTTTGAGTTTCAGTGTCAAGATTGCTGACTTTGGAAGCCGCCGGCATTTTAAAAGTTGTCGGATTGTGAGCTTTGTGAGCAGATACTGCAACATGGTTAGCATTGTCTGCTACGAGTTTTCCTGTTCTTACAACTTCACCTGTTATTGTAAGGACAATCTTATTTTCATTTATCCCGTTGGTTTCAACCTTTATATGCCGCTTGAATACACCCTCTTTTGTAGGTTCAAAACCAACAGATATAATACCTTCTTTCCCATGTTGGTAAATCCTTTTTTCCCACGTAAGATGAACATCTTGCCCATCTACAACAATATCTTTTATCATCAAATATTCTTTCCCTACGCTTTTAAAATTAAATTCTGTATAAGCAATTCCATCTTCAAGAGCGATTTTCCCAAAATCAAATGAATGTTTTGTGAAATGAACAGCTGATTGTCCTTTTGTGAAATAAATATTTGAAAATAAAATAATTGTAATAGAAAATAACTTTATAACTTTCATTAAATAACCATAATTTCAATTATTAAATCCTGCAAAAATACATAACATTTTTGAATTTGTATGTACAATAATTCGTATCAGCAAATTTTTATATAGTATTTAGGGAAATTTCACTAATTTTGCAAATTATTTTTAATAAAATAAAAGGAATAAAACAAAAAATTCAAATGATTCAGACACCAAAAATTGCGATAATAGGGCTTGGATATGTTGGGTTGCCGCTTGCCATCGAATACGGAAAAAAGTACGATGTTTTAGGTTATGATATTAGTTCTCAGAGAGTTGAAGAACTTAAACGCGGCGAAGACCAGACGCGCGAAGCCGACCTGGACGGTATGCGCACTGCAACTGTTTTAAAGAAAAACGGAGGCAATGTCGGCTTGTGGTTTTCGAGCAAAGAAGCAGATTTGCGCAATTACAATACTTATATTGTTACCGTTCCCACCCCGATTGACAGTTTCAACCGCCCTGACCTTTATCCGCTGATACAAGCATCGGAAATGCTCGGAAGGGTAATTTCAAAGGATGACGTTATTATTTATGAATCAACCACTTACCCCGGCTGTACCGAAAATGATTGCATTCCGGTTATAGAACGTGTTTCAAAAATGAAATTTAATGTTGATTTTTTTGCCGGTTACAGTCCGGAGCGCATAAATCCGGGTGATAAGGTAAATACTTTAACAAAAATTAAGAAAGTTACAAGCGGTTCAACTCCGGAAATTGCCGATTATGTTAATAATTTGTATGTCTCAATTATTACGGCAGGTACTCACAAAGCCCCTTCAATTAAGGTTGCCGAAGCATCTAAAATTATCGAAAATGCCCAAAGAGATGTAAATATTTCGTTTGTAAATGAACTTGCGCTGATTTTTGACAGAATAGGGATTGACACAAACGATGTGATTGATGCGGCAGGGACAAAATGGAATTTCTTAAAATATTCGCCCGGACTGGTTGGAGGACATTGCATTTCGGTCGACCCGTATTATCTTGCAAGTAAAGCAGAATCAATGGGTTACATTCCAAAAGTGATACTTTCGGGGAGACATGTAAATAACAGCATTGCCCCATTTATTGCCGATAAAGTAATCAAATTGATGATTCAAAAGGAACATAAAATTAAAAATTCAAATATTTTGATTCTCGGAATCACTTTTAAGGAAAATTGTCCCGATATTCGCAATACTAAAGTTGTTGATATTTATAGAGAATTGTGTGAATTTGGCTCGACTGTTGATATTTACGACCCTTGGGCAATTCCCGCTGATGTAAAACACGAATTTGGAATTGATATTTTAACAAAATTTAATAATGAAAAATCTTATGAGGCAATAATTCATGCAGTTGCACACGATGAGTTTAAAAGCATCAATTTTGCAAAATATCAAAAGCATGGCGCAGTAATTTTCGATGTAAAAGCCACATTAGACAGGTCTGTGGTCGATTGCAGATTGTGAGATTGTATAACTAAACTTATTAAAATAAAATATTTATGAATAAAATATTTTTTATAAATATTTGCTCTTTTTTATTTTTAACAAATAGTGTTGTTTCACAAACAACTGAGCAACTGAAAGATAATGCGATTGAAAAGTTTGAACAGGCAGATTATCCGTCTGCTGTCAAATTATTGGAAGAAGCATTAAAAAATGACACTACCGATAAAGAAATTTATTACTATTTAGGGCATTTTAGTCATTATAAGGCTTATGACAGTCGTTCTGCTGAATTTGACAGAACTTACTATGATAAAATCTATTATTATTTAGATAAAGCGCTTGAATTGGACTCAAATTACGGAGATGCGCGTTATTTTTATGCGGCTCAATGTGGCGCTGATGCCATTTATTATATTCAAGAAAGAGATACAACTACTGCCTTATCTTATTACTTAAAAGCATACGACAAAAAATGTTTTGCTCCATGGTTGATAGAATATGGTATGAATGTTTTAAATTCCTGTGAAGACAATGCCATTCTTTTTTGTAATGGCGATGCCGAACTTAATACTTTATCATATTTACAACTTATAAAAAATGTCAGACAAGATGTAACAGTCATTCCCAGAGCATTTTTAGATAGAGTTTGGTATGTTTTAATGTTAAAAAATGGATTGGGTAATTTTGTAAAAAAAACAAATATTAATTTATCTGAAAAACAAATATTGGATTTACATCTATTCAAATGGGAAGAAAACAAAATAGAAATTCCAATTAGTTCCGATTTAAAAAAGACATACAATCTTAATGAAAATTTTAATATTGAGGTATTGCCCGATGTTCAATTAATTGATAATGAAAACCGTACATATCTTTCTGCTGGTTTTTCTGTTTTTATTAAATATTATAGAGGCAAACATTAATGAACGACCTATATTTTTGACTAATTTTGATATTTTGGCAGATTATTTGCAGCGTTATGGCTTAGTTTTCAAAGTAATGCCGTTCAAAACAAAAGATACTCCTTTTGAAACAAATTTTAATGAAATAGAAAAACTGTTAAAAAAAGAAAACTTCATAAACTACAAAACTATTGCAACAACAGACCAACCCTACATTTCTCCTATATTATACAGATATCCCTACTATTGTTGGCGACCTTTAATAGAACACTACATTGAATTGAAAAACGAAAATAAAGTAAAAGAAATGTTAAAATTTATGAAGAATATTTTAATCGCAGATAATTTTGATATTTCCTTTGAAGAAGTAATAAAGGGACTTGATTTGGATGAAAAATTACTCAAAAAAATAAATTAATGGTATGAAACAACGGTATAAACCTTCAAAGTTTAATGCTCAAATAGAAACTTCCGATAATAATATTCTGATTTTAATTCAATTTAGTGGTTCATTGATAAAAATTGGCAAGTCGGTTTATTCAATTTTGGAAAGTTTTATTACAAGAGAAAAAATAATTGGCAAGTTCATAAAAAATTGATGTTTTGTGAAAATAATTTCATTCACCCATTCATTATATATCGTAGTGTTTATTGCGCAACAATGAAAAAAAAATTAAAATTGTATGGCGACCCCCTGCGATTTTAATTTTGACAGCGAGATTGCAACCTTACCCTGCATAATTAATCAAATTATTTGGGACAGTGGGTGTAATTTGTTAATGTTGTAAAAAACAACAAATTATGGACATCAAAAGTACAGCATTTTATCGAAATAAAAAAGCAGTTACCGTAGATTTTTCAGCATTTTTAATAATTTTTGTTTATTATTTTATATTAATTTTGCAAAAAATAGAATAACAGATAATTTTTTTCTTTGAAATATTATAAATTAGTATTCAATGGAAACCCGTATAGACAAATATCTTTGGGCAATGCGACTTTTCAAAACGCGGGCTATGGCTGCTGAGGCGTGCAAAAAAGGGCGAATTTTTATAAAAAATGTTGCTGTTAAGCCATCAAGAATAATTAAAATCGGCGATGTGATTGGCATTAGGCAAAATCCGGTGTTGTATTCGTTTGAAGTGCTGCAACTTACAGAAAATCGCCTTAATGCAAAACTCGTTCCCGAATATGTGCGCAACGTAACCACGCCGGATCAGTTGGAAATCATCGAACTTGGCAAATTATCAGGAAATATTCAACGCGCTCGCGGAACGGGTCGCCCTACGAAAAAAGAACGCCGCGACCTCGACGAATTTTTTGAACCTGTGTTTTTTGATGAATAATTTATTTCATTTAAATAAAAAATATTTTAAAAATTAATATTAATACATAAATAATTATGCAAAATAAACCTTTATTCAACGACCCTTCAATATTTCCGTCAGAGGAGAAATTGCAAAATGTGCTTGGTAAAAATTACATTATTTTTGCCGAAATGTCTAAAAATTTGACCGAAAATTTCGGATTAATTTTTCAGTGGAAATATTACAACGACAGCAAAGCGTGGTTGTGCAAAGTTTCGTTTAAAAATAAAACGGTGTTCTGGCTTTCGATATGGGATGGCTTTTTTCGCACGAGTTTTTACTTTTTAGAACGGCATTTGGAAGGCGTTGCCGCATTGGAAACCGATGAAAACAGTTTCACCATCGAAAAAGAATGGGGAAAAATGATACCACTAATTTTTAATATTTCTCAAAATAAACAATTAAGAGATTTATATACAATTGTAGAATTTAAGAAAAATTTAAAATAAAATCATATAAGTTATTTATTATCAAACAAATAAAAATTTTAACAGATGAAAGGAATAGTACTCGCAGGCGGTTCGGGGACACGCCTCTACCCTATTACAAAAAGTATCTCCAAACAAATTATTCCCGTTTACGACAAGCCGATGATTTATTATCCGCTTTCTGTGTTGATGTTGGCAGGTATTCGTGAGGTTTTAATCATTTCAACTCCCACAGACATAATACTTTATGAGCGTTTGCTCGGCAACGGCTCTAATTACGGAATTAATATTGAATACGCCATTCAGCCCTCGCCCGATGGGCTTGCGCAGGCATTTATTATCGGTGAAAAATTTATCGGCACCGATAGCGTTTGCATGGTGCTTGGAGATAATATTTTTTATGGTTTCGACTTTTCGCGTACTTTACGTCAGGCGGCTACCCTTAATGACGGCGCAATAATTTTCGGCTATTATGTTAATGACCCTGAACGCTATGGCGTAGCAGAATTTGATAATCAGGGAAAAGTGTTGTCGTTAGAAGAAAAACCTGCAAATCCAAAATCCAATTATGCAGTTACCGGCTTGTATTTCTATGGAAATGATGTAGTTAGCAAAGCAAAAGGACTAAAACCGTCTGCTCGCGGCGAATTGGAAATTACGGATTTAAACCGCCTGTATTTGAACGAAAACCGTTTGACATTAAAAATTATGGGGCGCGGAATGTCGTGGCTTGATACAGGCACTCACGATTCATTGCTTGAAGCGTCAAATTTTATTGCCACAATTCAAAATCGACAAGGGCTGCAAATCGCTTGTTTAGAAGAGATTGCATTCCGAAACGGTTATATTTCCAAAGAAAAACTTTTGGATGCTGCTCTCCCGATGAAAAACAATTATTACGGACAATATTTGATAAAAATTGCAAATGAGTGATTGCCTCATTTGTTTTTTATAAAATATTAATGAACGATGAAGTAATTTAAAAACTTTTTTTACTTTTGCACCGTCTTTTAAAAAAAAAAGGAATGGGACTTCCCTGTAATAAACCACTAATAAAATAGTTGATAGTTCCTGCTTGATTAATAACAAATAGATTATTATGAGCAGGTTTTTTATTTTTAAATCATAATAATTTATAATAATATTTAAAAAATATGATAAAACAAATAATTTTAGTGGCTTTAGGAGGAGGTATGGGGAGTGTTATGCGCTATATTATCGCATTGAAGGTATCAAAACATCTTACTTTTGACTTTGCTTTTCCGTTAGGCACTTTAATAATCAATGTAACGGGATGCTTGATTGTTGGTTTTTTGGTTGGAATGTCGGTACGTTGCAATATTTTGAATAATGAATTGAAATTGCTGCTGATTGTCGGATTTTGTGGCGGTTTATCGGCAAAAATTTCCGTATTATACTGGTCATCAAAGATAAAATAGCGCCGCTGTTATTTTTTCCCACAATAGTATCAATTTCCCAATCTCCAAAACGCTCTTTTGTATTTACAATTTCAGGTCTCTGGTCTATTGTAACACGATTTTTGATTGATATTTTTTTGCCGACAGGCCGCTTCCTGTGCTTTATTTGTGTCTTAAATGTTTGTACAAATACAATCCCAAATTAGTTCCTGTATATGATCCGGTAAAAATGAAAGCGCGAATGGCATATCACAAAAAAGAATACGAAAAAACAGCCAATCTATTGAATATTAACTTAACATAAAATAAACAGCGTAAAGGTC
>Ga0123357_10002123_pt1 | contig 21837 bp, 13 predicted proteins | sample TergutEmb28metaG_FD_89873 | JGI IMG/M metagenome (GOLD analysis project Ga0123357, IMG submission 89873) | Embiratermes neotenicus P4 segment gut microbial communities from Petit-Saut dam, French Guiana - Emb289 P4 | ecosystem: Host-associated > Arthropoda: Insects > Digestive system > Gut ... | reverse complement strand
TTTTTTTGTTTGGTTTTTCCACCCCCCAACAGGAGGGTATATCGCCCCCCCCAAACCAAAAAAAGGGGGGGGGGGGGGGGGGGGTGTTAGTGGGTAGTGAAATGGAAAAAATGAAGAAGGAAGAGCTTGTGACCTGCATAAGGTATTCTGTCGACAAATTCCTGGAAGGATAATCCACTGTCAAGGCAGTCGTTTTTAGGACTCGAGATTGAAATCAAGAACTCCAGATTATGAAGTGAGATTGCCAACCAGTTGGCTGCAGTTTTTGAGGCAATGCTGTCAACATCTCACGGGGCGTGACACGAGAGAGGAAACCTCATGTATACTTACCTCACGTATACTTACGAAAGTAAGTGACGTGTACATGTGAACAGTTTTCTTGAAGAAGTTAAGAAATGCATACAAAGTGTAACTTTCCCGACACCTTTGGCTTCGATTGCATATGGTTCTGGTATCATATATTTGTTCTTCTCTCAGTGTCTCAAAAATCATATTGTACGGGAGGAGTTTGTAGGTCATAAAATCTGTACTTTATTTCTGTGTACATATTGCGCCCCTGAAACATTTCCTGCCGAGGTATGTTTAGTGAGATTCACAAGATGTGTGCGAAGAAGTCTGCGTAGTGATTCAGGTGACATTCCTGTTTTAATAATACTCGTGAGACTTAAAAAAGATTGAAATATTTGGAAAAAGTTTAGTGAATTATAATATCAAATTTTACATAAATCACTTAAGCAATCCTCGACACAGGTAGATAAGCAGTTAGGCAAGATAAGTAAGTTAATTTAACGACTTTTCTTTGTGAAGTAAAAGAAAATAAACTTTTGAAGTAAGAATTTAATTTTTCCACGACACAATATAAAAAAGATTTTCTTATCCAATATAATGCACAGATGGGAAAAAAAGAAAAATTCGTACCTACCTTCAAAAAGAACGCTTCGTACTATAAAGTTTCTATTTGGTATTTATCTTCCATTAAGCTTGTGCACATTTATATCAGTGACTCATTATGCAGCATGTAATTTATATTTCACCCCACCGACACCAAAATCCCGAATTAAGAACACCGGCTATTATTCCGTACAGACCAATCAAGCGGAGCGTCAAGCTGTGTGACCATTCGTCTCCTGTAGTACCGAGGAGATTTGATTTTACTCGTCTACAAACCTTTATGAAACGGTGCCGAGACACCAACTAGTTGTTATTTTTTACCTGCATAACTTTATTCAAACTTACTTCCTCCTGTTGCTGCTAGACAGTGACTGTTGTTGGTGTAGAAAAATGTGCGTGTGAAAACTATGTTTTACCTGGGGCAATAATTTCGAGTTAAAAATTAGGAACAGAGAGAGAGAGAGAGTGTGTGTGTTGGAGAGTGGGAATATTGTGCGTAAAAAAACAGAATTTTGTCCACAACTTGCAAATACGTATTTCTTTCCTAAGAGTAAGGGGAAAAAAATATTATTTCTTCGAAAAACATTAACGATTTGGTCTTTGTATTGTAGAAGCATTGAAGTTTTATATATTGTTTATGTGGATTTCAGAATTCAAAGTGTTAAATAACATTGAGAAGTAATTACTGTATTTATTCGAATGATACAAATATTAGGAAACTTGCATTACAAAAGGTTTTAGAAGGAAGTTATTTTGAGGTGTGTCACGAATGAATTAAAGAGAGATCGAAACATTCCATTTCATGGACAACACAATTTTAAACTGTGACATAAATGTGGAATAAAATCAAGTTTCCTGTGATTCAACCGCTGAAAATCGTGTGTTAATCTCTTCTTAGCCCTGTTGAAACACCGCAGTGTGATAGAGCATTCAGAAGCCGTTAACCTTGGTTTGTACAGCCTTGAGATGATAAAAAAGGAGACTTTTAAACTTGTCCGAATTAAGGAGACGTGCTCATGAACTCATTTCTGCACTGGTGTTGAATCAGCGTCTTTTAATTACACTCACGGGACGACAGATTGCATTGCCCACCTGTGCCATAAATTTCCTCTTGGTCAAGTCACCTCATTAGATTTGGGATTTTTACAGAGATGAATATGCATATTGTTGTCTACTTGACTATGACACCGTGTAGTCTGGTAGATAGTTACGGCCATTCTACCGCCACACTTATACTTTTAATTCCCAGACAGACTCCCCACCCGACCGCTTGTACCCGCCTACCATAAGACAAAGTGTCATAACCCAGAACATCACTACATAGAAGAACTACATTCATGTACATATTATTACGGAAGAGCTGTACAGAGAATTTCGTCATGCATATACATATTGATTATAATTCAGCACACCCTCGCGTGCTAAGAAGACGATTATTGGGTTCAGGGGAGAATAAATCCTTCCGATATTTGGCATTTTGCGTCTATGTGTAGGTTCCAGCTCCCCACTCCCCGGATTTTCAAGTGGTAACCTTGAAACGGGTAACAGTCTCAGCTGACTGAGGTTTCCCATTACCCTATATGCATAGACGTTTTGCTATGTTAGAGATATTGTGGGTGGGTCACAAATTTTGGTTAAACGTTGTTGTGTGAGAATGTCCTTTTACAGTTTCTTTCCTCTTCAGATTTTTGCGACGATTATGTTGCTTGGTTAATATATCATGCAGTTGGCATGTCGGTAAACTTCCGAAGAAGCAAATATCAGTCTACACGATGTCGTAATTTAGAAGACAACAATTCTAATTCCCACCGTCGCGAACATTAAATGTTCCACTTTCTTTATTTTGTTCATATAACTGTTCACTTTGTTATTACAACAATAAAAAAGATGATACAGATAACGGTCATCATCATCATCATCATCATCATTTATTTCGTCATCATACATACACATTTTTATTATTTGTATTATATTTTACTCATATTTACCACTCATTCATCAGTATTGTCTTGTTGTTATCATTACGAACTGAATTACATTTCATCTGATTTATTGTCTGGTTCTGTTTTAGCAACATCATTATGATCACCATAATTCACATCTAAGTACAGTTCAAAACAAATTTTGATTTCTAGAAAAGACAATATATCGAATCATAAAGACGTTCTGATCACCGGTTCTCGTTTAGTCTTTGGTACCATTCGTGCTTGGTGCGTGGTACTGTCCGTGGCACACGGTTTCTTGCATGTTGGGAGAGGGGCACGGATCGAATTCCAAGAACAAATAGGCCTATTCTTTCTTTAGATGATCTTTAATTTCTCCTAGTACCATCCAACAGTTTAACTCAACCATACGTGACTTCTCTTCCACACCCTAGATACTTAGTTCAAGTCTCTGCCAGTAGAACTCGGCCCTAACTTTGTGAATGTCCCAAGTAACTGCACACTTTATGTAGTACGTCACAGGTTCCAAGCAGATCCCTGCTGCATAATTATTATAAATCGAGCACTTTTGCGAAGGTTTTGAAAAATTTACTATTGATATTATAACGCCTGTCCATCCGGCCGCCTGTACGAATCTAACATAACGAAACACAACGGAAACATTTTCGTAAAAAAAATATATTTTTACGTTAGCTACAATTTCTGTATATTTACTGATTTTGTTTAAAACCAGAGACAAATAAAGGACGTTTTGCATAAAGAACTACTAACGTTTATAATAATAACAGTATCTTGTCATTATTGCAGTTTGTAAATGAGACCGATTGTGTTCGCTGTTAGGTAGAAACTGAGGGCGAACTTTTAGATGTTTGTTGAAAATATAAACTTGGAAACTCAGGTAGGCTTGTTTCACTTCATATGAGACCTGAGAACGAAGAAACATTTAGCAGTTTATACATTAACACCAGAACACTTTCTGGTCTCTGTGAGGTACAATTTCAGTTCCAAGTAACAGATTATGATCTAAGATAAACCCTTGGTCTTCTGCAAGGATACGGAGAAAAATTCTTGGGGCAATAACAAAGCTAAAGGGTTATACGTTACGCGCTGCCGAAATTTCCTAACTTGTTATCGTAGTATTTTATTCCACACTAACTCCTGAATTGTATGTAACTACAACCGCGATAAATTATTCATCTTTGAGCGTTCCGTTAATTTCTCATCTGATTGATAGAATCCCTTTTAAACAACCCAGATACCGGATACTCATTCAGTCCTGACGAGCTTGTATCAGACTCACTAAATCTCTTTAATACTACCCACACGTGGGTGGTTTGACTGATGTTTGAAAACCAAATACAGAAGAACTTCACTTATCGGGGTTAATTGGGACGGGGAACCATCCGGATATGCAGAAAAACCGGATAAATAGAGTTTTCTTTGAATATATTTTATATTGGCAGTTTGAAAGACGGCTTTTGCTATTTAAATTATGTACCTGCGTCTAAGCCATTCGACCACACCTGATTTGAAGTTCTAGAGGCCGTATCACTGTACCGTACTTGATCCAACAACCGGTAATTTCAAGGCAAGTTGGTTTTGTAGAATTCTCGACAAATTTACCTGACGGGCCAAGCCGTTCCGGATAACCAGCGTTTGGATAAGTGGAGTTCTACTGTATTACATTTCTGCCACATGAGTCAACAGGTTTGTTCAACAGTCCTGCCACGGGCGAGCCCATCTGACGCCATGTGCCACAGTTGCAGGCCGACACATTGTCGTGGGTCTCTGTTCCAGCACGAGTTCTGGTGGGTGCTGCAATTAACATACTGTGTGGATGACAGAGAAGAAAGGAAATGCTGAAGTCCTAGAAGCCAGAAATTCGTCTAACTAATACGTATGAATGCAGTACAAACCCCAGAAAACACAACGTGCTTCTATAAGAATAGCCAATTGTTTATTGCCATTTAGGGAAATAATTGCTGTTTATTGCAGTACTCTTAGGAAGCCTAAATGTTTGCTCTATGGACAAGACACAGAGTTCTTGAAAGTTGTAAGCAAGTGGTGTATGTAGTGACCACTATATTTGAAATAGTTCAGAATCCTAAGTATTATATAAAGAATGATCTTAAGAGTACATCATCTCCGTACGTTAGCATCACGCTGCGTATTGATACGCAATAGAGTGCATTCTAGACCCATGTCACAAGGGGAAGGTAGGTTCGTCCATGGAAGGAAAATGTGCGGAAGGGTTCGAAATATTTTGGTTGTAATTCCCAGAAAGTTCATCGGTATGTGGATAGAACTCAATAAAGAAATTTCAATTAAATTTTTGAAATGGGCAAGGAAAGGATCCAATAACCAGCCTTTTGAATACGATATCTGGGATACGTAATAGGAATTTTCTTGATTGGATGAGGTAATAACAACACGTCAAAAGAAGTAACATATTGTGGAGATTGTCTACATGCTGATGTGTATTCAGCTTCACCCTCTGGCCAATTCTGAAGGAGGGTATCTGTTATAAAATAACATAAGAACAATATCAGTGGTAGAATTGTTGATTAGGACGAAACCAGAATTCTCTGTTGGACCAAATTCTACTTTAATTCACGCCATAAAATTCTCCGCTATCACAGAGAACAATCGAAAGCAGCTTTGTATTTTTCGCACATCGCAAGACCGATGCACATCTTCTGCCTGTACTTCTTTGTCAGGTTCTCAAGTTCACTAAATATACGAGGTTAAAATCTATCCTTATTCTTTTCTTCCATAATTTTACCAATCCATAAACCATTATGTTTTTTCTGCTTATTCGACGTCCTGTTTACTTCAGCAGTATAAAAGCATCGTTAAATTAAAAAATCACAGAGAAACAATGTCTTACAAAATGACGAACACTGATTGCGCAAGTATGGGGTGCACGAACGTGGGTAGCTACCTGTCAGAAACTGTAACTGATACTTAAGTAGCGTTTAGAATCCCCAGAGGCCGTTCTTTGAGAAGAAGTTAAGTAACATGACTTCCAGTATTCCATCCTGGAAGGTGTGGTCTTTTTCTGTGTTTAAAATATAACGTAGTTTCTCTGTTAGACTGCAGGGCTTAAAGTCTTTGTATGGCTACTGTAAAAGGTTTTACATTTCATCTTTTTCTATTCCCTTTTCAGAGACTTCCAGCTTCAAGAAACTATATAGTATTAATTTAGTGGGAACACACTTTGAGGAATGAAATGGGGACTTGGTGTGTAGTGTACTGGTAAACACAAATACTTCTCTAGAAGTTTCGGAAGCCGAAAATGTGACTCCTTCTTTTGAAGGTCTACTCTGTGTTAGCTGAAGACAGCCGTGCTAAAGGAAGGCACACACGCACGCACACACACACGCCCATATTTGAAATGAAACCGTATATATGTTTGATTTCTCGTCTCTGTCAAGCCTCCAAATATTTCATATCACTAGTTTAAATACTAAAACTATAAAGATGAGAATGTAGGTCAGTATAATTTTGCCTTATGTTTTGTGTGTTCGTACAACGTGTTGGCCGTCTTGGAAAGGGAGACATAAACTACAAATATTTGCAAATAAAATGTGCAGAAAACATCTGGACGTAAGAAGTTTGAAGTATGTGAGTGGATTAAGATGTCAAATGACGAAGCGAATATTTGTTTGTAAAGATCGCGTAGTGTTGTTAGGACGGTGAAGGATTTGGAGGAATCTGTGGGCAGGGAATGTGGCTAAGATGGGATCGGCAATTAATTAATGCAAAATTATGGGGCGACTTCCAAATGCAAGTCAGCCGATCTGTCGCTGATATAAATTCTTCCGCCTGTCAGGCCCCTCGCTTTCCCAGCACGTAAACTCGTGTTTATACGGCACAAAACAGGAATGTTGTGTGGTATTTGAGGGCGAGAAAGTAGCGATTATGGATGGGATGTGAAGCCTTGTGTTTTTTTATATGTACCCATCGTCTGCCTTAAACGTGGAGGCAGTGGGTTTCCCGAAACGTTAGTACTTCATTGCTAAATTAGACAGCGTCACATCCAAATTTGCAGCCATTTCAAAATGCATGTGTTTATGTCTTTTATGCAAATAAACCAAAGTAAACTTAAATAAAGACAGTTTTTAGCTCATTATAAACTGCCAGAAATTTAATTGTATTTATGTTTACAATGTGTATATGTTAAAAAAAACAGTTTTTAAGAACAGTTGCTTCACAAGTAATGGAATTGTAAAACCAACAAATGTTTTTTGATTCAGTCGACAGAACTTCCTTTGTTAAACAGATATCCTTTGTTCACAATAACTAGCTACATGTTTCAGCTTTTTTGTTGCAGATATCAAGTTAAACGACTGTAAATTAAAATAAGGACAAACCTTATATCACATTATATTGAATAAAATGTGGTATTGATATCTCACATCTTATAACAATTTACTTATATATATTTATATTAGTTCCTGTTTAGTCTAGTGGTTCTCATATAGGGTTTAATACGTTAGGTTAGAAAATAGTTAAAATTATTTGTTTCATAATATATACTTTAGAAAAGCTTATTTGAATGATTACAATTTCCATTACACTATAACACTGATACAGTTGAAGAATAAGAGACCAACTTGATGTCACAATTTATTAAGTTTTATTTCACTTCTTCTATGCTCAATATGTTTCGGACATTAATATATCCATAATCAGGAGCCTGCGACTTTTCTATTGTATCACCACACTGGTCGTGTGTTCTTGTTACTATGTGTGTTGGAGTATCGGTGTGGCTGGGTTGGGGTGGTATCCGTGTAGAAGGCTGAAGCCTGCTACACGGATACCACCAACTTAATAAATTGTGATATCAAGTTGGTCTCTTATTCTTCAACTATCACAATGATGCACGGTCCAATATACATAAGATTTACTGATACAGTTGTCGCCAGTCCTTATTTTCGTACATGGTAGTGTTGGTTTGACTACGGCATGTATTGTTGCATGGTGTGGCATTACTGCCTCCAAGCTTTGTAAAGCATGACGGATGTCTACAGTATACGAATGCTGGATTTCTTTAGGCAGATTCTGATATGCGGAGGAGAATTCAATATCAGTATTTGTTTGTCGGCAACTTCTGCACGTATTCACGTCCAGGAAGCATTTGTTTACCAAGAAAATTGTTTCCACTGAGTCAAACCTCTTCTCTCTTTTTTTTTAACAACAGAAAAAACAGCAGGGCGATTCGTACCGATATTGGTAGAAGCGTATTTCGTTCGTGAATTCTATCTTTATTTGAACGTGTAGATATTAAGTACCAATTAATATCAGTAGAAGTGTTCTTCGTAGAGGACATCCCGTTGTGTTATAGAATTGAAAGACAATAATAAATTTATTAGTTTCAGCCAAGTACAAAAATATTTTATTATTTACATTATTGGCAACAAGTTTCGGTTATTAAACCATCATCAGGACATCTTTACATATAATTTAAAAGAGGTAACATGTAGTTCACATTAAATTCAATGACGTGCGGGATTCCATAAACCTTACATCAGTGTTAAAATTCTAAAAGAGGATTCTAAAAGATTTTTTAAATTTTAACACTGATATAAGTTTTATGGGATCCCATAGGATATTAAATTTAATGTGCACTACATGTAACTTATTTTAAATTTTGTGTAAAGATGGCCTGATAATGGTCTAATGACCGACACTTGTCGCCAGTAAGTTAAGTAATAAAATATTTTTGTGCTTGACTGAAACAAATAAATTCGTTATTGTATTTCAAAATTGGAAGTGCTTACTGTCACTGAATATAACATTGAAGCCACAGAAATAAGTCACATGGTTTAATTTCCTCTGACTCTCCATAAAATTGTCACTCCTGTCTTTCCAACTGCCTTTTATTCACGTCAAGTCGCCCAGACATTGTGTGCACAGTAATGTTATCGTGGCGAAAGCAATTTTGGCAAATTCGTGTAAACTGAATTTGTTATAAATGAGTAAATCAGTGGAGCAGGAAGTGGGAAATCTCGAACGTCATTATCCCTACCATCCATGGAGCTTCTTTCTGTGCCTTAGTATAGTCGCAGCTTGAGCTGCAGGTTCCACGTCCTCTGGGCTTACGGTATCACCTTCTTGCAGAAGGTGCAGTTTACGGGAAAGGGGTTCAAGTTTGCTTTCCTTGACTTTAAGCAGGGAAACGACTGCTTGGAAAGATAAGTCCCAGGTATTTCCGATGCAAAGCTTAAAGGACCTAAAATTCGGTTATTGAGAGTCAGACTCTCGAGCTGGTAGCAGCCGATTCGAATCCTGGGCAGGGAATGTGTAATCTAATTAACCAGTTACATAACGAAGTAAATAAGTGAATGACTGCAAGGAGCACGTAGACCTGAGCTTTGATGGTCGCGTGTGTGTGGTCCAGAAATTCCTTGCCTTTTATGGAACACTGAAGATCATTACCAGTGTCATCAGAGTGTTCTAGAGTACGCAGGTCTGAGAAGAGATGAATTCGGTACACACCCTCAGATCATACTGCTTTATGTAAATTAAAGCTTTTACAAAGTATCTGCACTTTGCACAGTCGTTGTGTTTGTGGATTTATCCTTCTCACAATAAATTTTATTTTTTACTTAAAACAGCATTGACGGATTGGTCTTTGTAATGAAGACGCAGGTCCTTCTATGAGGTACAAAATTTATGAACATTATTTAGATTTATATTCGGGCTTTCTACACTATCATCGGTCATAATATTTATTAACCTCACATCTATTATTTGGTCTTCTGTGAGTCTTTCGGATCCAAATCTGTATCTTTACCAATATGCACCTTGTGGAATATTTTTGGTGTATAAATTAAGAATATCTAATAGTTATAATCCTACATGTACGTAAAAAATTAATGTGTTCTAACAAAAATCTTCCTCAGCAGAATGTTGGCGGAATTAATTAACAAAACCCGTTTTCTCACATAAACGTCATAACAATGCAGCTGAGTGCGTAACACGTCGCTTCATTAGAACATAAACGTGTCAAAACTGCGTGATTCCACCTGCACGCATGCGCCTTAATCACAGACAGGTACCAAGGTTACATCACTGAAACACAAACATGTGGGATGGGACCAAAAGAAGTTCCCACACTGCGAATTTGTCCACATTACAAATAGAGAAATATACAGATTTAAACCAATTATTGTACTTCCGTGAATCATAATTGTAAATTTCTGAGAGCCGGAAAGTTTTAAGTCGACTGTCAATTAATTTCTAGCCTTGACTTCCTTTTTTTACTAATAATTTACTTGACAGCTTGTTCTCAGCTTTATAACATCGATTCCAAATTGGTAATTCTGTGAACAGAATCTTACAGGGTAAAGTTAACACTGTCCAGGCCGTGATGAAATACAGGGTGTAGAGGTACAGGTTCTGTCTTACTTAACCTCTACACTACCTGGTGGCGAGTCCCTAGCTTCGCACCCCATCTGCTTTACTGATGGGGGAAAGCAACCAAGTTCACTCTGCATATGAAGGTGAGTGGTCTCCAGAGCTGGTCTGGACTGATTCTGAGAAGGGTTAAATCTCATGCCTACATCGGAATACGAATTCCGGACCGTCCAGCCCGTAGCGTATTCGCTATACCGATTACGCCACGTAGCGTTTAAAAACTGCATTATATACAGCGAATATTTCTATATTACTTATCATTTACAGAAGGAACTGCGAGCAGCTTGCGAAAGATAATTATCATATCGGCCTTTCTGTAAGGGGCACAATATTCTTCTATCGTGTATCGTTCAATGAATGTCAGATTTTGAACTTCATTTACAGATTTTAGCTTAATCACTGTTATTGCTTAGTTTATAAAGTGACACGATCTGACTTTGTGTTTCGTATAGCATTAATTGGGACGATAATTAGGGATTATTTGCAGGAAGGAACATAGAGTGAATTTGTCAAGACCTGGTTTAAATACCTTTTACATGTTTTAGAATGGCATAAAAACCATGAGAATGTTGATCGGAGAAGGTAAACCAGAAATTCGCGAATCCAAAAGAAATTGTTTTAGGTTTTACACATCTACACGTGATTGTTTACCCCTCCTTATATTACTTACTGATTTTGTAATGAAGACACATTGTGTTTTCTGGGAGATACGAAATGAGCATCTGAATACTGTATAAGTCAGATGCACTTTAGGCTTGAAAGATTTCATGGTGGAAGCTTAACTGTATCTTTGCTCAAATTCTAAAACTCACTGGATGAAAATTCATAGTACTGCAATATGTCTCTTGAAGCACGGTAAGGAAGAAGTTGCGGTGTCATTCATTTCTTTCGATAATTTTGTGTTTTATTTTAAAAGTTTTGATGTAGACGGACCTTAACTGAATAAGGATTAATGGCTGATTACTGTTAATTAGATAATAAACAATAAGTTTCGCGAAACTCAGAGACATCCTGTACAACGTACCTCAGCCAGTGCCATCGTCTTAATAACTCAGGTACGTTAGGCCGACATTTAACAGCATAGTCGAAGAGACAAAATACATGTAAAGATTATAATTTTTCAATAAATCATGAAACCTCACCTACCTAAGTAATCAGTCCCGTAAAGGGGAGCACTTCTTAAGAAACCAATAATTCTCCCTACTATGAGCCGTTTTAAAAAATAATAATAATAAAAGCAGAACTCATTTTCTTACACGGTGGGAGTTTCGGAAAAAATACAGAAGAGAATATATGTAAATGTTGCTGAAAAATATAGTGTACACTCCTACTTCTAGTACCAAATTTAGCACAGATTCATTCTTAATTTTGAAGGTGAATTGTGTGGAAAGATGAACGCTTGGCTTCCATGTACATGACGTCCTCATTAATTGTTCGTTTTTAAGCGGGCTCACGTAGTCGCGGAAAGCGCCTATTAGCTTCGTGATGTCTGTCCGTCCATCTGCTTATACTACCGCGGCTTCCACATGAATTTACGTGAAATTTACTGTTGGGGACTATTATGAAAATCTGTCCAGAAAAACCATATTTAGTTAAAATCGGAAAAAATATGGGCACTTTACATGCAGACTTCACTACGTGTTACTGTTGAAGCGCTGTCTTCTGGTGAAATGGTGTCAGGTTGTCAGAAAATATAAATAATGCGCGAAAGCGCCAGTGTTACGTGCGTTGCCTATTTTGTTACTTTCTGGAAAGAACCAGAGGTCTATGAAGTAACACAGTGAGAAGCAACACTTTTTGTCGCTCGTACCTTGCTCTGGGATATTCCGAGAATAAAGTCTCATAGAGGTTGCTGAGACCTAAGTGAGAGACAATAGATCCGTATGTCTGTCTGTTTGACTGTCTGTGTTGACAATACACATCAGGTCAAGCTGTCATCAGAACCGTCATTATTTTTCTCTTGTTCACCCAAGATGGATACACTCGTCAAATATAATTGCGTATGTATCATATTCCGGCCTCCTATTCTCTTTGTCTTTTTCCTACAGTGGATTCTATTCTATTCTGAACTTTCACTTTTTTCAATGTTCTGGATCACAGAACGCACACAATAAGAATCGTCACATCGAAAAGAAGAAAACGAGAATGTGACATAATCACACTGTTTGGGAGACAGATTTCCTTTTGCTTGTGTCGTTCGTTACGCGCTAGAAAATGCGGTTCATAACGCATGGTCGCTTTCGGATGGCCCACTAGCTGGATGAGTGTCGTAGAGTCACGGATTTCATTTGGCGCTTCGGGAGTGCAGCCACTTCTGATCTTGCTCCGAACACGGCGAAAATAGACGAAACTCTGTACGGTATAATGTCACATTATGATATGATTGCGATTGGTGAGTAAGGTGACGACAGTGAAATCATGAAATATTTAATGTGTAATTTTTTATCAACATGTCCGAACCATTGACTCGCGAATTACGTGTGGTTTGCGGGACGTTAGAGTAGTACGCCAAAATTTATATTGAACATGACCTAGTATTTCTTCTTGGACATCATTATATACGAGTGTACATATATTACAGATACAGGTGGCCGTGCCGTCTAAGGAAGTCTCTTTGTTCCTGGGATTGCGGGTTTGAATCCCGTTATGCACGTCGATGTTGGTCTCTTGTGTTTGTTGTATGTTGTGTAGCCCCTGTGACGAGCTGGTGACACGTTCAGAGTTCTACTGAATGTGTGTGGTCTAAGAATCTCAACAGTGAGACAGTCTAGACTCGAGTTTGACAGTCGCGCCACAGGAAAATATATATAAACATAGATACACACATAAATATAAAGATATGTGCGTGTTTTCAACTTCTGTTGGGAATATAACTTAAAAGTAACCGACTTCCCTAATTATGATGATTAATTATTAGAAATATTAGGAAGGACCTGTAATGTAATATATGCATACAACCGAATAAAATCCTTGAAAAGTATATTAAAACATGATTAATAGTAAACATGAACATAAATACCTATTTCTCATACACGTAGATTTCGCATGTATGGTACCCATACGAGGGTCCGCAAGGCCGCGAAGGATTCCTCAGCAGTCCGCTAATTTCAGAATGTCCGGTAACAATTTCTTAGGTATGCCAACTAAACCTCAAGGTACTAAAGTGTCGAAAGTCTGTATACTAATAAGGAAGATGAAGTTACCTAAGGCAAGTCTTCATATATTTGCAGGTCTCCTAAGTGGTTTTTGCTTCCAGGTTTCCGACTGTAATGAACTATCAATTGGTGCTTCATAACATGCTTGGAGCACGTCTCTCCCATCTCATCCTTCCTGATTTCGTCACCGTAACAATGTTGAAGGCCGGTCCCAGTGACCACGTGGTCTAAGGCGTAGATCTGTGGCAGCTCACCTGCTGAGATTGTGGGTTCGAATCCCAGCGGGGGCATGGATGTCTGTCTGTCGTGAGTGTTTTGTGTTGTCAGGTTGAGGTCTCTGCAAATGAGCTGATCACACGTCCAGAGGAGTCATACCGAATGTGGTGTGTCGTTGTGTGTGATCTAGGAACCTCGTGAATGAGGAGGCCCTGGCCCGCTGGGGGCTGTTGCACAAAAACAAACAAAAAACGATGTTGGAACATAAACTTTGGTGCCGTGTATTATGGAATCTTTCAAATGCTGCTGTACTTCCCTCTTCTTTGTAAAAATACACTTAAGAGCATATTCATGGAATAATGTGGGAGTGTTCAGTGGGTGATGATTGATCTTGCTGTTTGGAGATTTGGCATCCACTTACTTCTGTTTCCGTTCCGTTCTGTTTTGTTTTCAAATACATTCTTTCTTTCAAAAATAGTTCAATTTTAAACCGCCTACTAATATACTTTTTTAAAACGGAAGTTTGCAACATTTTTTATGTTTATTCATTACATCATGTATTCTACTTACATGTTAAGATTATTAAAAAATTCGCATCCAATATTCTCAGATAGAAAGCAATACATATTTTCCATTTTGTCTTAATCAACCCACCATTTAACGTATGATACAATATAAAGTATTACATATTAAATTTAAATGCAATTAGCAATACAAATGCTCTAAACTTTATTTTCCATGGAGACGATTTTTAATATGCCGTTCTTTTTATTATTGTATGGAGTTCCGATTATTGTTGTTAATATACCTTATAGTTTTGTTTTGTGTGAGAAAATGTTTATCATATCAACTGTAATTGTAATGTTTTAATTGTGTATATGTTTCGACATACTGTTTTACATAATTTGTCTTAAAATTTTAACTTGTGTAAGGTATATCATATAAAACCGTTATTATTTCCAATTTTGATGTGATTAAACGACTTCTCTAATTGTGATGACTAATTATAGAAATATTAGGAAGGAACTGTAATGTAGTGTATGCATACAATAGAGAAATTTCTTACAGTTTGATATCAAGTTTTTCCAACTTCAATCTGTGATGGTCACATAATTTGCGGAAAAATTATCAAGCTGCTGTGCTTAAATAAAATAAGTTCAAAAATTTTCTCCTCTATAACAAACCTTTGAAGCTCGAGGTTCACGTAAAATGCTTTGAAGTACGCGGTTCCTACTTCACAGAAACAATGTACTTTCGTAAAAAGGACAGTTGAGCTTATTATTTCTGTTTATTGTAGTAACCATATGAGGACTTTTCAAATATTGAAGCCTGTCATCCATGTAGTTATCACGGCGCTGAGGAGGGTTAGAAGTAACAAGATTATAAATCTCACAAAAGTGGTTGCACTATCCGCTCTTGACATGGGACTGGAGAGTGGCGTTGAATAATTCTGAACTTCTCGACTATTTGAGTGAGAAATCAAACCAAACAAATTCCAAGCAGCAGATCTGCAGTGATATGCTGTGTATTAAAGTAAGAAAAATACAATAATATATAGAGCCAACTAGATGCAAAGATAATAATTTTATTGTTGCATCCAGTTGGCTGTTTATATTATTGTATAAGTTGTGCACGGTCACACAAACACCTAATTAAAAAATGGTTACGTATGAATTAACCAATTCTCAGGTGCCTCTGCGCTGTTGTGTGGCGACATTTCGCGAGGACTAATTTGATTCCATGGTTAACCCTCTCAGCGCTTGAGCATTGGGCTATAGAAATTCACTCACAAGTTGCGCATAATAATTACATGATATACGATACGTGCATGATTCTACATTCCAATTCAAAATGTTATTTCCCTTCTACTGAAATAAAGAGTGAAGGAAGTTGAAACATGCATTTAGATAAAGTTTATTTTATGTTTTAAATAATGAAATAATGCAAACTGTCCAAATAAATTTAAAGAACTCTGCTTCTGCCTCATAGAAACAAAGTGCCTCTATATCACAGGAGGGCCATAAACTTAGCAGTTGACATCATCTTGAAATAACAGAAATAATTCAATTATTATGTTTAAACACAACTACAGGCATTTTGTGTACGACACTGAGAATTTCCGTACCGTGTCACTGGTTACATTACTTCGTATATAAACTTTTATATCACTTGTCAATTAAGTTGTATTTACGCCTGCTTCAATATTAAGCCCTCTCCATTTTACGGTAGCGTGTATTAAATACAACCAGTTCCGAGTATCAGAAACTTGTTGGCACCTTCATAATCCATTTGTTTTCAGGTAATTCATCCACGTTTGTCTGTTGATCAAATATATATATTTACCAATATACAGTCACATACTCTTACATAGTGTTATGTATGATTGTATATTTGTAAAAATATAATACATTATTTAAAGAATGTCAGACTGCAAGGTGTAATAAAACTTTTTTCTTTTTGGCATTTACATTCTGGTATTTCAGTTTTTTTCCTCACACAAACCGCTATTTTTGCACTGACTGCAACTGTTCAAACGTTCTTGGGCTACACTGAAAACAAGTTAATAGTAGGAGAGACACGAAATAAAGTGAAATGCCAACTTGATGTAACTAGGTGATTTAGTTTTTGGATAGGTGGAGGTCTTGAGAGCTGCTGCGTAAGTCATGTGTACGGTGCGGATGGTGCCTCGCGACTCGCACGACACCATCCGCACCGTAAACACGACCTACGCAGCAGCTCTCAAGACCACCACCCATCCAAAAACTCGGTGCAGAAAACCATACGCTGCAACGCAACATCTAATGTTCCTGATGATGGGCGTATTTACCCAAAACATGTCGAGCTAAGTATACATCAATATAATTACCCAGTTGCATCAAGTTGGCATTTCACTTTATTTCATGAGGAAGATGCACGGTCAAACAACCCTCAAGTAGGATAGACATTGCACAAACGGAAGCTTGTTTAGACAATATTGGTATTGTTATTCTGTGCACATTTGCTGGCAGAGTAGCCAGTTTTATGGCCTGAATTTGAACCCTGGTCCACCCTGGGACAAAAGGTGACTGTTAAAAACTCGACAATGACGTTTGGTCGATTTCTGTTAAATGTGGTATGTGGTAATTACTTTTGTCACTTCAAGGCAAATTGTAACTGGGATGATACTGAATTACATGTCGTGCCTGATTCACACCATTAAACACGTAATGCGCAATCTATGTTGACAGCTTGAGGACTGAAAAACTTAAACGTCCGTGTGTAAGTGGAGTAAGAACCGATTTCTTTTAAATCGAGTGTAACCCCAGGTAGTACCAACTGAATCAGCAACGCAGTATAAAAGCCACTCTCTAAACATGTTGTAATTCGTTTTCGGATATTTCAAAACTCGCATGCACCGCATTTTGTTGTTGCGACATGATTTTGTCCTACACTGGAAACGAAACTAGTGTTTAAACAAAAAACAAGTACAGATCTAGCAAGAAAATGAAATTGAAATCGATAAAACTACCTCCGCAATGTCGGTTGTGTGAAATCATCCGATGGAGCATGTCGTTCTGGCCAACTGCACCCGCTACACAACTAATACTAACCCACTGCCATCTGTCAGTCGACCATGACACCACATTCCTATTTCAGCTTGCTGAATTGTGGTTCATTGTTTACTTTTTGTGCTGTTTTGTCTTCTTATTTTCTTTTTCAGCTTTAACTGTATCTCCTTCTTAGTACGCAATCTGTCTGATCAATACACGAAGGGTTACAAATCGCGTAACATAACCTCTATTGCTTTTGTGTTTTCATTTTTATTTATTCACGTTCTGTAGTATTACATTCCTTTACCATCGCGTCTGTGCCGCTTTACACAAAAGAATCTTCCATTGTTGTGTAACAATTAGTTCCTTCATACTTTCTTCTAAACACTACACCACTTATAATTATCCCAGCTTATGTAGCTTTGTCGAAAGAAAAAAATCTGTGCACGTACGAGGCTTATAAATACTTTATTGTTTTCTCAATGCTGCTTTGTCTCATGCACTAATATACTCTCTTATGGTTACCTCTATCCTGCGCAAGAGGAAAGGGTAAATAAGGATTCGCGGTGGGAAAGAAGTAAGGCAATGATTACATACATCGGTAACATGTGGAGAAGTGGTAACAGTACGATGTAGGGCACAGGTGCAAGAAGCTTTCAAAAATCTAAAAGCCATTTCAAAATTCTAAACGCTAGAAAGGTGACATGAAGCAAATTTCGTGCTGAAGATCCACAAATAACAGGCGTCACGGTGCAAATTTTTTCGCCACGACGTCCTTGCCGGTATTTGTTTAACATTGAGGTTGGATTTTTACTGTTGAGTCTTTAAGCCATAAATTCGGCCACATAATATTTCATATGCCGTAAAACCTCTTTACTTTTGGGAAATATTTTCGGCGAAAAAGTGTTGACAGCTGCTCAGCCCCGTCCCCAAATCTGCATTCTTTGCTCATGTAACAGTTACTGCTAAAGACATAAAACAAAATAAACTGACATATCTAATAGAAACTCGAAATTTGAGGCCGATGTGTTGACATTGTGTCATGTGTGTGTGTGTGTGTGTGTGTGTGTGTGTGTGAGGTGTCAGACAATATCCGGATTCTAGCTCTTCGGAGTGGTGCTCCTTCTTTTCTTCCATCTCTCTATCCACTGCTGATAAAATACCTTAAAATACCTTAATAGAGAACAAGACATATATTTCACATCCTTTTATGTTCACGTTTCAATAATCAAGTTGAAAGTTTTAGCTTATCCCTTTGACGCCTAACGACCCCTATAGTGGTAGTACCGCACCGCTAACCTCTAAACGTTGCATTTTATATATTTATTTAAAAAATATAAGTACTGAGTATTTTAAACACTCTATATACTCTCCGTTTTTTCTCTTCAAAATGCAGTTTGTTTCATAATTCTAACGTATTTGGTTCTTGTTTTATTCACATTTTATATACAGAATGTGCTAAAATTTAAAAAATAATTCCGGCGCCAAAGGCTTAATCCTCTACAGCACAGTGTTAACTACATGGAACCTCTAATGCTACATTGCATATCTTTATTTTTACGAAAACTTGAGTTTATTTTTCTTAAATTCTTGCAATAAAGACGGTGTGTATTTCTTTCTTTCGTGTAACGCCATCTGATTGATTTATCTAAGTATTTACTATGAGGCTGCAACTCAACCTTAAAATAATCCTTGCATGGAATCCCATTTATGTACAGTTGTTTTGTGCGAAACTTAAATTAACAAATCTTTGTAAAAGATCTGAAACTGAAATTATTAGGTTCATATCTCTGGGGGGGATTTATGGGATTTCAGTTTTTTTTTCCGGATGACTGTCTAGAAAACAGTTCTTAACTGGAAGGTCCTGCGATCGGCCATCTCGACACAAGTTTCTTGGTATTCCTTCTGCCTTCAAGAAAATTGTTATATGGTTTCAGATTTCCAAGTTGTAGCTCTATGGTTCTTACGCAGTTCTCTCAATTTAAATTTGCAAAAATGTATCTTCCCATTTAATAGAAGCGATTTTTTTAAATTGAGGAATTCAGTAGGAACTTGGAAATAAAAATTCCGCAAACCTAGATTAAAGCAACTACTTGTCATCATTCTGCACTCTGCACTTGCTGACTGGTCCTACCGGAAGGACGAATGATGAAGAACGGGTGAATGGAAGCAGAACAAGTTTAAAGATATAAGTCCTTATCATATTGAAGGCATCGTTAGTCTGACTTTCTGGTAAAGATTCCATATAATCTTGTGCGATATAACCGGCGTTTCGGAGGAATATACTGCCTGCATATTCGTGACAAGTAATATGTCAATTAAAACTCTCTTTATTCAGCTACAGATCTCATATAATCTTGTGGCGTAGTTTTAGTGTAATAATAATATCTGTGGATTGAGTGCGGAAATGAAGAGAGAGTGACTTCAGGTAATGAAAGCGACCTGCTGGGGCGGAGTCGTCCCTCCGCCTCGATTGCTTGCTGGGAAGAGTCGAAAGGAACAGCACGTCGCCTCGCACGAAGTGGACTGTGACACTCAATGGACCGAGGAGAGGGTTGCCACCAAAGGGATATTATGCGTGGTCTGGACAAATTGCGTGGTCATTACTGCATTCACTTTGATTTCTGATATACTGATTGGTGTTTTGGGGTCCTAATTGTTTAGCAGTAAACTGTAGCACGGGGAAAGATAAATTGTTAGCCTCTGCTAGATCAGTTGTTAATACAGATGAATTGACATCTGTAGGGCTACGCGAGAAACGTAAGTACCATCTTGGAATCATATGTTTATTGGAACGTGCATCATCTTCATAGTTGAATAAAGAGAGACCAACTTGATGTCACTTGCATTATTATTTCATTATATAATGCTCAACATGTTTCGTATGTTAATACAACCATCCTCAGGAGCTTGCGACTTATTTGTTGAGTTATTTAATGAGTTGTATTGCTCTGGTTCGATGAGTGTTGGTGTTACCTTGTGGTTTGGCTGGGGTGGTGTGGTATCCGTATGCAGACTGAAGCACTGCTTCAACCTGCATACGAAACATGTTGAGCATTAAATAATGAAATAATAATGCAAATGACATCAAGTTGGTCTCTCTTTATTCAACCATCTTGGAAATTAGGATACTTTTTAGCATGTGGTTGAAGACAGGATAGCAAGACAACCACTGCTGAAATGGCCAGTCGCAGGATAATCTGGACACATAACTTACTTTTATCCAGCATCCCCACCCCCATAACGAAAGAAGAATGTATAATTCCTCAAAGGTTTTGTAGCACGTGTTTTGCTGTATTGTTAGTAATAGGGATTACGAAATGTCGGGAAACTCAGTATCCTTTGCGTCGATCAAATCAATACAGATTATTACGAAATATGTGAGCGATTATAGAAATTCGGTGGCAAGGATGTAATGGACGCACAACATTTCAGAGAGCGCGATTGTAAAGAGTGACTGAAAAGTCCTTTTTTATAATCTGCACGTTTCACAGTGCGCTCATTTTGTTGCACTGCATATTGCAATGTTGTACATCATTTCCAGTGACCGTTTACAGTCTTTCCTACAAGATATTCAGTGTTATCGGCGCTGGTGGAAAGTAAACCTCACCTTTCACAAAAATCAAAAAAAGAAAAGTCGAGGGAGTTCAGATCTGGAGAGGGCGGAGACAAGGAATTGGACCTCGACTGCCGAACGATCCCTCAGGGAATGCCTGTTCATGAACGTTTTCACCATTTTTTTGACATAAACTGGTGCTCTATCGTACTGAGGATAATATTTTATTCTGTCTTCATTTAGATAAAATATTATAAGAAGTGTAAAATGTCACGGTAAATCATTTCGCTAACTCTCACGAATTCGTACAACATCTTGATGTCTACATGCGACAAGTGGGGCACATACTGATAGTACGTACGTTAAAAGATTTTTTTTTGTTCTGTATGACGATGTACGTTTATTTGAAGTCGCGACATCCCTGTTGTGTTACCAGTTACAGATATATTTCTCTTCCCCCTTAGTTATGCACAACTCACAATGCACAGTAAAGTAGTCTGCATATTTTGGCTTGAAAAAGCCATCCTAAGGCCTATATTAGAACACTAAAAAGAAAAATTAACACTACAGTGTTCACGCTGCTTGCAGTTTTAATTATTCTATCTTCTTCTTCCTCCTCTTCTTATCCTTCAGTCTTTTGATTGGTTGGCAGCTTTCCATCTGGAATTGTTGCAAGCCATTCTTTTCATTGCCGTGTAAGTGTAAGCTCCCGTGTTTCTGGCGAATTGCTCTAAGTATTGTAGTAGAGGTTAAGAGCAGACTGAAGTTAGGGAATGCGTGTTATTATTCGGTGCAGAATCTTCTGTCATCCAGGTTGCTGTCCAGAAATTTAAAGATCAAGATATATAGAACTATAATCCTGCCCGTTGTCCTGTATGGGTGTGAAACTTGGTCGCTGACATTGAGGGAGGGACGTAGGCTGAGGGTGTTTGAGAACAGGGTGTTGAGGAGAGTGTTTGGGTCTAAGAGGGACGAGGTTACAGAGTAATGGAGAAAATTAAATAATGAAGAGCTTAGGGATCTTTACTCCTTACCCAATATTGTGCGGGTGGTAAAATCGAGAAGAATGAGATGGGCGGGGCATGTGGCGCGTATGGGGGAGGGGAGAGGTGTGCACAGGGTTC
>Ga0123357_10002122_pt1 | contig 21843 bp, 9 predicted proteins | sample TergutEmb28metaG_FD_89873 | JGI IMG/M metagenome (GOLD analysis project Ga0123357, IMG submission 89873) | Embiratermes neotenicus P4 segment gut microbial communities from Petit-Saut dam, French Guiana - Emb289 P4 | ecosystem: Host-associated > Arthropoda: Insects > Digestive system > Gut ... | reverse complement strand
TTGACCTTACTGTTAGTTTCAAGTTCCTCAATTTTAGCTTTCAGATATGCCTTCTTTTTGTTCCTAAAATGTCTGCTAGCATTATGTCTTACATTGTTCATATTATCTACATTGCTTTGGCTTGGATCCGGTATCCACTGCATTTTAGCCTGCTTCCTCTGATCTAAGAAATCTACACATTCTTTATCAAACCATGGTTTATGCTGCTTCCATTCGTGCAGAACCAGGCTCTCTTTAGCTGAGGTTTTTATATTCTCTTTAATGTTTTCCCAAGCTCTATTAACGTTCTCGTCTCCATTTAATTTCTCCAAAGCTGCAAACCTGTTTGTAATCTCAATCTGATACTTTTTCTTAACCCCCAGTTCATTTAGCTTCCTCAGATTAAATCTTTCCCCATCAAACTTCTGTGTGGCTTGTTTACGTACAGCTAATCTTTCCCTTAATTTTGCAACCACCAGATAGTGATCAGTATCACAATCAGCTCCCCTTAAACTTCGTACATCTAGTATGCTCGTAAATGGATTATCTTACATCAAAATTCTAGCTGCGCTATGTTCTTGTTAAGTAACTGAAACAGATTTTGTTTAAAATTTATGACACATACACCACAGATTTATTGCTATGATCAAAAACAATGTTATTGCTATGTACACAAAACATTTACTGTTGTTCTACAATGATTAGTATTAGGCAGTAATAGTTGCTAAAGAACATAATGGTGTTTCTCATTTCAGAACTGAGTACGAAGTAATTAATTTCAAGATATTCTCTCAGTTAAACTCAGTTGCAATAAAAAACAAGTGCATGATTGTGGGGGAAAAGAGAAGTTTACTGAGAAACACAACAGGAATCTGAGAGTACTGAATCAACTGGAAATCACTTACGTTTCAAGCCTCCCCAAGCCTTTCTCTGGCTGGAGCCATACACACTCTTCATACGGATTACAACATCCTCTACTTTATAGGTTGGACCTTCAACACCTGCAGAGCCTGGGGTATTAGTAGCAGTGGGTTCATACACTGGATTGGAGAAACTGAATGGAGAGTAATGTCCAGTAACAGCAGCTGCTGCTGCTGCTGCAGCTGCATTATCAGAACTGCTGGTCCCACAGTCTGTTGCTAGAGGACTCTGCTGCAGTTTGAGCACTCCATATTGACTCTTCACCGCACCATCAGTTTGGTCCGATGGATCCATCTGCAATGAAACATTCTGTTATGCTGCTGAGAAACAATACATAACTGTTAGCCTAATAAGTTTTTAATACTGAATGTACTGTCTGAGTGGATTACCATTCCTGCTTCATACTCAGAGGTTCCAACTTCAAATCTCTGTTCTTGAGATTTTTCATCAGTTTTCTCACCCCTTCCAGGCAAATGCTGAAAAAGTACCTCAAAATGGGCTGCAGTTATCTTCATATATTTTATGAACCATAAACACCTAAGTTTCTGCTTCATAATCAATACACTTTAAAAAGAATATTAAATGATGTAAATGAGATACATTCTTCAAGTGTTGAAGGAATATACAAGCAGCAAGATGTTTCAGAGAATGCTTACATGATTATATTTATGTAAAAGCTTCTGTTTGGACTTAACAATTAAATAGCGTATAACTTTATAATACATATGTATGCAGAATTGTTATAGTGAATACTGGCAAAATATGAACGTTGTATAAGCAGCAGAAATTTTTCCCCCACTAAGAGAATCAGATTATAGTTGTACAAACGTTATTTCCTATTTGAAAATTCATGTCTTCTGGTATGTTACACTGTGTAGCAGGTTTGACACCTCAACATGCTTCAAAAATTTCTTTGGAATATTAAAATTGCTATGCAGCAAAACATTACAGAAGGTCTAACTCCTCAACAATGACAACTGTGTACAACAAAAATATCACACTTCATAGTTTTCACCAGCTCATCTGTAAATAAGTAAGTGTTCACGTTGAAAAAAATATTACAGGCTCTCTTTACAGCTTCTTTTTATATACTGTAACTCTATAGTAATATGTATTGGATTGAAAAGTCTTACTTTCACTTTATGGCATGTTCACTTACTGTTGAAATATTGCAGAAACTCAAACCCATGGTTTAATTTGTAATGGTGTGGACACTGGAACCGTGCACACTAAAGACACATAAACTGTGCAAAGTGTGTTCAACAATTCAATGTTAAATTGCAAAAAATATGGATAATTAACTAATTATTACCAAACCAACATCTTCTGTTGGCTCCAGGACAATCTTGCGTGATTCACGACACAGTGTGATATAGAACTGAACAAAATCAGTTCGCCATACAAGTTGATGCAGACAGAAGCACAATGCCACTATTCCAATGGACATCACAAAGAAGATGATTGTATTGATTTTTGGGTCATCAAGCAGGAGCTTTGTTAGGATACGATTACCGGATACTAAGAAGCCAGCAGCACCTATAGCCCAAACAAAATATTTGTAGCATCATTTCTGTTGACATAAATATCATTAAATGTGAAGCAGTCTCTTATGCACTGAAATACTGTAGAAGTAAGTAAGTTGTCCATGTTAACATCATTAAGATACATGTTGGAGTGGAGGTATAGCTCAAACCCTTCTTAACACCCCCACCCTATGGTGATAAATAATCATCTTCAAGCCATTGTAGATTTATCATGAGGCAAAAATTCTGTGGTGTGCATTGAGAAGGGTACTGGTTGGGCCCTGGAGTCAGTCGGGATGCTTTGTAGAAAACATAACTCTCATTTCCCTGCTTAGCATCAAACCACAATTCCTTGGTCATACAGCCTGTTGCCTAGTTCATACACTGGCTATGCTATGCCGGCTCCTGTTAGAAGAATGTACAGAATTTGAGTTCTATGAATTCCTGTTTTGTTCATAAATATGATCATGGTAGAGCTATGGCAGTATAGTTGGTACAGTGATTGGGGTACAGGCTGCAGGACCAAGGAGGTGGGTTCAAATACCATCGGGGACAAGGAATTTTTCTCTTCCAAAAAGATGTCCAGACCAGTTGTGGGGCCCACCCAGCCTTGTATTTAAGTGTTATTTTGGGCTTGTCTCCTGCAGTAAAGCATAAAGGGAAAGCAGCTGACCACTCACATCCCACCAATGCATAGAATAAGAATTCACAGACCATGGAGACTTCCCTCCACTTTACCTTTGTCGCCTGCACAAAGACAACTTACTTTACTTATATGATAATGGTTTTTTTTTTACAAACAGTATGGAAACTCTTAGAATTAAGGTGCATCAGCATGTATAATTACAGCATCCACACTAACGCTCAGAATATAGTTTTAAAAATCCATCAATTCATAAATTTTGCCTAAAAATCTTTTGACTGGGTAAAGATTTTGCACTGGGGTTCTATGTGCAAGCTTTTGTGATTTTTCAGGCTTGTGAAACTTTGTAGATGTAAAAATGATGCCAAGTTTCCATGATTTAATAGTAGGTAAGCAACATTTTAAAATACAGACTACAGTTTGTCCACTTCTTTAGGTATATAATGTGATCAGTAGCTTTTGTGAATACACCAGGAATTGGTATATCCTAGACTTTTAGTTAAGGACCAGCAGTTAATGGAGTAGAAAAATATCACAGGCAACTGGAAACATCAAATAAGTGATATGAAAGAAAGACTAAGTCATTTGCTCGAAATTTTTGGAGGTAATTACAGTATTCTAATCAAACAGTGCATGAAAACTGAGTATACCATGCTGGCATAAAAACAAAGAAGCTCTCCATCAGAAATGAATGAGCATCGACTTCAGCAAACAATTTAAAGTAAGCCAGTGAGATTCTCATGGTGATTACTCATAACACAGCATTCTGGGACAGTGTCATGTATTCTGCTGGATTGGTATCCATGCTCTGGATAAACCTGCTATCTCCACCTTCAAGACAGAAAAACACTGTTACATATCTATCAGGCTACATGGCATACAATTTCAGAAGACCATTATCTTCATTCTAATGAGACTGATAGAATGCCTTTCTCATCTCTGTAGCAGGACCAGTGGGACAATTTCTGTCATGTTTGGGTGCCACCTCAAGGACCAGTTGAAGCAGACCTGTATGCAAAGCCCTGTCATCCTTGCAAATAGAGTATAAATGTTATTACAGGGCTCTTCAGTTTCTATTGAAGATGACCGGAAGTTTGTCAATTACCAGCGGAAGTGGATTAGATCATCATTTATCATTGCAAGTAGCCCTACACTTACTCTCGCCAGCCATGACAGCTTGAGTGTAGCGACTTGGCAGCATGCTGGTGTAGCCATAGAAACTGGATTGTTGCACTGAAAGAACAAAATAATGGAACAATGAAAACTGAGTAAATACAAATGTTTGAAATATATATAACACGCAAAATTCTCAGTTCTGTGCAAGATTTGAGGTTATCTCTGCATGTTGCTGAAGTTTTAAGGGTTGTGGGATGTTACTCCACGTTAACTGATAAACAGTTACTAACATTTTGAAGGCACTATGTTCCCTTGGAATAACTATTTCTAAGTTAACAATGTTATCCCAGAAAATTTGTATATTTTCATTCTTTCCATCTGCAGCACAGCACTTTTTTTGCTTTTAACAACACCAAAAATAAGAAGTCCACAACAGTCATTTGAAAGTCCTGTATGTTTGTGTGACTAAACAATTCTTATAAAGCTCAGTCTCTCCTGAGAAGTTAATAGTTCCTCAGCTATACAAAAAGTTCTCTTGCTTTTATGGGACCTGACAATTCATTACAGTGGTCACAAGAGCTGGCCCACCAGTACCTATCCTGACTCAGATGAATCAAGTCGGCACTCTCCCTTCCCATTCCTGTACCATCCGTTTTAGTTTTATCCTACCATCTACAAACATGCTGTTTAGTAAATACATTTAAGTAATCATACAGCAAATAACACCAGAAGGCCTTGCAGGAAAGTGAAGAGAGTCACTAACACATGAAATTTATATACATGGGTCCGTGCATCATGAATCAAATTTAATAAATGTCCAACAAGATGCGACTTATTCGTTTTATTACTTTTCTGTAGGCAGCTCTACATGTTTCAGGTGTTGACACCCATCATCAGGAGCTCATACAACTGTAATTACAGCTTCTGGTATTGATTAACTGCAATAAGTAAAATATGCTGTTATTAATACTAATATATAATTTAAAATTCTAGATTGGTCATATTGAATGTTACTAGCCTTGACGAATGTGATACATAAAATAATGGTGGGTGGTTAAAAGCAGTATTTTTAAATTATTAGCAGTGTATTTTACTCATTGCAGTTAATCAATACCAGAAGCTGTAATTACAGTTGTACGAGCTCCTGATGATGGGTGTCTACACTCAAAACATGTAGAGCTGCCTACAGAAAAGTAATAAACTGAATAAGTTGCATCTTGTTGGACAGTTATTAAATTCAAATAACTAACACAGTTTACTGTCTGCAGTCCAGAACAACTTTCTACATGTCTGGTGAATACAGAGAACAGCTGCAAGTTTTCCTCTTGACTCCTTTATGCTTCTGTGATTTACTACTGTATTCCCTGATCAGTGACAAGATATTCATCTGATCAGAAAATTACCTGTTTCTTTCTGGAACCCAAAGGTTCATAACTGTCACCACAACAAGCTGACCCCAGTCCCTGTATTTAACAAGTTCAGTTCAATTCATAACCCAAAATCTATCTCACCTAAAATCCATGGCAGTATTATTTTCACATCTAAATCTCAATTCATTCAGTAGCTTTCTTCCATGACATATTCTGGTCAACATTTATGATTCTTCTTTGTTAACACTGTAAAGAGTGCTAAAAGAGCAGAATGAAAATATTATATCCTCTTTTTTATTTATTTATTTATTGAAATACATTCTATAGACCCTAATGAGACAAGACCATAGGATACAGAAACTATCAACAGATAATGAGAGTAAATGTGTTAAATAACACATATGTCAAATTATAACATAATAAAATTCATAAATTAATATTAATAAATAATGTCATAAGTATTGTCATAATAAAGCCTGCAATAACTGTAAAAACAGGGAATGTAAATATATATGTGTGTGTGTGTGTGTGTGAATCCGATTAAGTGTAAAATATGCATAATAATCATAATAATTAATATACTTTATAAAATTCTACATTTCTTAACAAAATTCATAATTAGTACTTTTTTTGTAACAAACAAGAATCACATTGCAGTGACACTTCTAATAAGTACCCAGATCACTCCTTCAGTCCCATTAAAAGTATTCATTACAAGAGCTAAATGATCCTGCTAGAAGAAACTTTCTCAAGGCCAATTCAAATTTGTTTGTATCATGAGATAACTGCTTAATATTTAGTGGTAAATTATTGAAAATTTTAAATCCTTTTTGTGCTTGTGTCAGATTTGTTGCTGGAGGATGTAAGTCAAAGCCTTACCTAGTATTCATACTGTGTTTGCAGAATTCGATGTGAAAGCATCTATGTTTTTAACTACAAATGTTGATGATGACAATGTATATTGGGAGTAAAATGGAAGAATATGTAACTTTTGGAACAGTGGAGAGTAAGAGTCTCTATACCCAGCATTCATCATAATCCTTATTATTCTTTTTTGTTTCTCAAAAATAGAGTTGCTACAGGGCAAATTGCCCCAAAAAATTATTCCATATGACATGAGAAAAATAAATCTTACCTAAACTTTTTTGGGACACAATTGACTTAGGGGATCTGATTAAATAACCCACAAAACTTAACTTAGAGGCTAGTTGTTTGATTTATTTCTTCCATGAGAGAGTGTTATCTATGGTTGATCCAAAAAATTTTATGTCATAAATATTATTAATTTGAATATCTTCAATATTTAAGTTTATATCAATTTTAGTATTTGGTTTTGAAGTGAAGTGCACATAATTGGTTTCATTAAGGTTTATTGATAATGAATTGATTGTGAACCGTAAGTTCATATTATCAAATTGTAACAATTTATTATGTCAATAAAACAACATATATTAATTAGCAACTTCTAAAAGTTAACTTTAACTTTTAGAAGTTGCTAATTAAGGTATGTTGTGTTATTGACATAATAAATTGTTACAATATTGCAACACAATGGGATGGCTCCTATTAAAATCATATTATCAAATGTCGCTATAAATTCTGTGGCGTAATCAGTGATATCAGAGTTAGAAAATACAATACTAGTGTCATCAGAAAGCAAAGTTGGTTTAGATATATTATTTATTACGTATGATAAATCGTTAATATATTATAGGAAAAACAGTGGACTGAGTATTGAACCTTGTGGTACACCCTGCTTAATTGTTCCCATCAGAGCTGTTTTTGGAGTATTCATTTTTTATTATTACTCTTTGGTACCTGTCATTTAAATAGGTTTTTATCAGATCACCTGCCTTACAGTTAATACCTAATACTCCAATTATGCAAATAATAAATCATGTTTCACAAAGTCCATTGCTTTTGTAAGATCACAGAATATTCCTCAAGCTAATAGTTTATTATCAAGAGCTGCTAAACTATTATTTGTTAAGTTGTAAGTAGCTAACTCAGTTGAGGAATTGGTTCCGAAACAACACTGTTCCTGCGCAAGAATATTATTACTATGCATATGGAATTGCAATCTACTGTTAATGGCTCTTTCAAAAAATTTGGAAAATGGCGTGAGTAAAGATATTGGCCTGTAATTTGACATTTCAGTCTCGTCACCTTTTTTAAAAATGGGACTAATCTGAGAATATTTTAGATGCACTGGAAATACGCTTGAAAATAATACCTTATTACACACATAGGTTAGAGGGGATATTGTACAGGGCATAATTATTTTTAGGGTTTTTAATGGAATTTCATCATATCCTTGTGAATTATTCCACTGTATAGATTTAATTACAGCTTTCATTTCTTTGGTAGATATAGGTGTCACTTTTATGTTAGGGAACGGTTGTTTAAAAACCTCATGAATGTAGTTTATTGAGTCAGTTACATTTGGGGTTTTATTTAGTTGTTTTGAGGTATTGACAGATACTTTGTCTGGAAGTGTTGTAAAGTAATTATTAAAAGTATTGGTGATAATTTGATTATTGCTGTGTAGTTTATCATCAGTGTTTATTAATAACACTGCATTATTACTTTTGCTATTGTCAGCTATTATTCTGATGATATCCCAGGTGATTCTAGCTTTGTTATTGGAGTTTGAGAAAAGTTTATATATATATATATATATTTTTTTTTTGCTGTCTTTATGACTTCCGATAGAATGTTACAGTATTACCTATAATGGCTCTGTAATTCAGGGTTTTTGGTATTTCTACCTAACATGTACAAGTCTCTTTTATGTTTTTTCATTCATTCATTCATTCATTTAGTATTCCTGACTATGCATGATATTTTAATTCTGTCTGTTATCCAAAGTTTATTTATTTATATATTTTTATTGTGGATGTACTTTCAAGAGTAAAACTGTAGTAGTATATTCTTAGGTAGATACTGAGAAAGTTATTGAATACCGTGTTCACATCGTCACCAGAGAAGATACTGTCCCCAAGATTTGTAACTAAGATGCAACTTAAACTCAGATATGGTAAATTTATTTATGTCTCCTATGATTATAGGAAAAGTATATGGATTTTGAATTTTTATGTTGTTTAATACAAGGAGTTGGACATCATGGTCAGATAGCCCATTTGGGAGTGGATTTACTGTAAAGTTTTCATTTTTATATTTATCAGCAAAAAAATTAACAATGGCTGACATTACTAAATAAATTGAATGTAGCTGGTAAGGAATTTAGTTTCTGTTTATTAGTATTATCATCATCTAAATAATTGATATTTATATCTCTACAGATGATTATGTTCAAAGAGTTAGTGTATATTTTGTTGAGTATAGATGCAAGAATATTTAAAAAATATGACAAGTTTCCTGATGGGGATCTATATGTAGATAATACACAGATATTTGAAGAGGAATAATGTAACTTTACAGCACATATTTCTATGTCTAGCTCAAAACAGGATTCGTTTAAATCAGTGGATGCATATTGTAGAGTTTCAAGGACAAAGATACTTACACCTCCATTTTTTGGGGATTTTCTACAGAAACAAACTCCTAGGTTACATGAATTAATATTTACATAGCTTATTTCAGTATTGCTTAAATTAAGTGAGGAATTTTAGATCCCTATTGATTTACTAATTCGTCAATTTCATTGTTTATGGTCCAATGTTTTGGTGGTATTTCGTCAAACTTGAATTTTTGTAGTCACTATTGGTGGTACACGTACTTTGTTTTATTCGATCATGGTTCTTATTAGAAGTGGTATGTGCCTTTGGAACGTGTAATTGGCAGACATAAAGCACTGGAATTAGCTTGTCCCAGATGTTATTTTATGCTGCTTTAAAAACATTCTTGCTTTTCTGGTCTCAGCAGTTTTAATATGAGTGTATACTGAATTCACTAATAATACTATTTGAAAAACACAATACTGAGCACTGAGTTCTTGAACTATGCTCTCTTCTGTTCTTATCAGATTATTAACATCCCTTCTTCCTCCTCGCTATCTGTTACTCTAAGGTTACATCATTATAATTGGACCCCTTTAAAGCTTAGTGGTTAACATATGAACCACCAGGTTTAACATTAAAATACTGTATTCTTTCCACACAATGTATTTATGTGCTCTGTATCATTCTTATAAACAACAGTCATTATTTTCATACACAGCATTAACTGTTCTCTGCAAGGTGTGAACTAAATTTTTATTTATGTTGATTGATTTTAATCATCAAAGGTTACTTAACCTTCCAGTTAGACTTTTGAGTTCTTTACACATCTATTCATATGTAACATATTTTCATAGTCTGTACTCACTCTATTAAGTATACATAAACATTTCAGTGTATTACGTAGGTCTCTTACCAGTGCATCCATAAGCCACAATAGCCACTGCAATTAGATTGATAGAGTAAGATGTATTACTATCAAAGACATCCAGTCCAATTTCACATATTGTAACAAAAAACAGCGTGAAGAAAGACACCAGATAGCCTGGAAAACATACGAATATCAATACTTTTGTCAAATATGTAGAAATAACATGTTTTGTATCTATGTTCAGGTTCAACATATGTTGCAAAAAGACAACTTGTAAGAAGGAAATACATATAATTAAAACTTCCACTAGATTTTAATGCCATGCATCAATGAGTTTGTTTCAGTCACATTAGAGATGAACAGTTAGGGGTGAGAACTGTAAACAAACTGTATTCAATATTTCACCCTCCTAAAATTAGTGGTATTATCCAGTGGCATTTTTCAGCATTACAAACGATTACTTCGTGCAAAATTATTGTAAAATAATTAAACAAAAGCCACGGCTTGGTATGTGATTCCTCCTGGGTGACAATTTCCTGATCCAGTAATAATATATGAGAATCATCACCAGAATGCAAGACAAAATCATATAAAAAAGACAGTGCTTAAGTTCTTTGAAAGTATAATAAAGTTCAGATACTTTGGAATGACAGGAACAAATAAAAATTATATTAATAAAGAAGTCAAGAGCAGAAGGAATACTTCCTAGCATTCAATTTAAAATTTTTTATCCTCTCATCTGCTATCTAAAAACTTAAATGTCAATATTTGGACATAACAGGGAGCAAGTACCAGGATGCTAGAGAGAAATGTATAATGGACAGCTTCATAATTTGTTATCTTCACGAAATATTATTAGGATGATCAAATCAAGGACAGTTAAATGAGTGTGGCATATAGCAGACTTCTGTATCAATTCATACTTGATGCAATATTTCACTCTTCAGGAAATTTCTGTAAAACACAGATGTGAAAAAATCATATAGTAAATTGTGGTCCACGAAGGTGTTTCCTGGTATCCCATGCCATATATCTTCTGTAAATTTCTGTTTGAAATATCTTTGCATTTATATAAGAAAACTTATTGTTACCTTTATACTAATAGTGTAAAAGTCAGAGAATGTATTAGCGATAAAAAATTATTGTGCTATGGCATTTCATTGTACAATGGCACAAAAGACTATACTGCATGCAATTGAATTCAAGCAGAAAATATTAGTAAATATGACACTACCAAAAGTGATGCGAGTGTTCAAGGATAATGTCTCCACTAGGACATTGTTGGCAAGTACAGCAAAGAAAGCCATCACTATGTAAACAAGTGACATGTCAAATACTATAGTGGTTTGAGGGTACTTTGCTTGGAAGTAGTCTACAGCAATGATGAAACTGTGAAAGAAACAGAAACAAAAGACAAGTCAGTAATGAAAACTGTGGGCTTAATTCTAGTCTTATTACTATTTTTATCAGTCATTTCAAGAACATAATTTTGGTGGAGTATACTTGTTTAGTGTATGTATTAATTACCTGTTATATGGTAGAAGGAAGCCAACACCAGCTAAAACTAATGCAAAGTAAATACAGTTGCATTTATCTACTGGGGGTGAAAGATGACTAAAACCGTTTGTGAACCGAAAATCATTGGCTGTACGGGCTTTTCCTAGTTGGATATAGCCTCTACTGAGATTTTCATCCATTATCACAGCTTATAGATTTTGTAAATCCACAACTCTAAAAGGAATTACGGTTTTATGAATATCACGCAGATTGTATTCTTGTTTCTATGGCACTATTGCATCTTCTTTTACTTTACACTAATTCAGTCGACAGAAGAAGCTAAATAACACGGTCGTCGGCAAGTTGTACCGTTGCTGTAAATACGATTATCCTGCCATATAATCGTATATTTAAAGAAACTATGGAACGACAAGTTGTGCGTTTAGCTCGCCACTTTACAATAACATTGTTGTATTCGCAACAATTTGATGTAAGCAGGAGAGATTAAATAGTACGACAGAAATAAAGTTACATCGTCCACACGCATGTCATCACAATATTCGCATTGATTTCTGTGCAACAATTCCTTGCGCAGTTCAGGGGCCCGCGAATTACGTCACGGGAACGTCATCATCATGTGACACGACACGATATGAAAAGTGGGAAGTGATATCTAACGGAGGGGGTGTTGGATGTGTTTTTGTGATCTTTTTTGCATTAAGTAATTTAAAATGTCTCTAAATACAGCACACGCAAATGGAGGAGTTTTAATACACGCAGGAGAATGGTTAGTGGTGTAGTATATAATATGTGAAGGTTACATGTCATTGAAAGTTCGGTGTGGTGGAATTTTCCAGATGTCAGTATTTATAACCTATAATAAAATTTGCCGTTATTGTTTATGCACTAATTTTACTAATCAGGCATCGATAATCATCATATACAACTGATATTTGTTGTATTTTTAATTAAGTTGCTGTTGCTCATGACGAGAATGATTGACATTCGTGAGATCGATACAAAATCGTCCAAAACTTCCAAGGTTAATCCTGATGCAAGATTGTGAAACTACTTTATAGTACAACACTTAGAACGTACGTGGTGCATCTGTGTGGCATTCGTTTGTTGTATTGCATGTAACCAGGAACTGTAAATTCTGTAAATTCCTGTCGCAGTAAGTCGTATTTTGGGAGCGACGCGTAACATGTGAAGAGTGCAGTTGGGAAAGGCTTCCAGTTATTCATTTAACAATATTTGTCTTCTCGCTTGCTGTCAAAATATACAATAAGAAAATGTACAAAACTGTAATTTTGCCTGTTGTGTTGTGTGGTTGTGAAACGAAATCATTCACAGTAAGGGAAGAGCATAGACTTGGGACGTTCAAGAATAAGCTGCAGAGGAGAATATGCGGAATTATGAGGGAAGAAACAGCAGCAACAAATTGCGTGAGGAGCCTCATGATTTATACTCCTTGCCAGATATTAGACTGATCAAATCACAGAAGATGACAATAGGTGGGGCATGAGGAACGAAATAGGAGAAAAGAGAAATGCTTTAGGTAAAAGGTCATGTGGAAGACTTGGGCATGGATGAAGGGATAATATTAAAGTGAATTTAAAACAAAGGCATGGGGGTTGTGGAATATATTTGGCTGTCGCAGAATAGGAACCAGTGACAGGTGCTTGTTAATACTGTAATGAGCCTACTACAAGGAATTACTTGACTAACAGAGCAACTGTTGGCTTCACAAGAGGGCGTCAGGTCCTTGAAGCTACAATTGCAGTTGGGAGAAGTGACAGTTTCAGAGAACATTGAATCAAACATCCAGTAACCCTAACAAGGTCCTGGTTCATGTTAGACCAGTTTCTAATGTGTTTCAAATTATATTGCCACTTTTAGGATGAGATATGCTGTTGTGTTGAGTAAAAAGATGAAACAGTAGACCATCAATCACAACTACTTTTAGACAATACCTTATTTTATTGTCTGAAACATGCTACATGTTCTGGCATTTTTCCTAAAGCCATTGCCAGGCAAAAGTATCAAAAGTATAGGAGATTTAAGCTTTTCATGTATAGAAACATTACTGGTTAAAAAGGACTGAGATTTCAGTCTTACAGTTTTTTTAAACAATGTTCTATTAATGTTAGTGAAAACTGAGGTAAAAGTTAATGTATTCAGAGTATATTAAAACAATATACCAAAAATTATGCACAATTTTTATGTAGTCGTGTTATATGTATATGAGACTTTAGTTCTAAATTCCTTCTTAATGGATCTATACATTTGTGAGGAAGATTATAGAAGATCTCCTAGAGACAGTATTAATTCAACTTAAAGTGGATCACAGTATGTTCAGCACAGTTGCTCATAACACCAGTCCTAAGACCGCCATTATTTTAAAATATTCCATTTTCTTCTGGGGTTATGGGCTGTTAATCAGATTAATTTGAGTCACAATATGTTTAGTGCGGGTGCATGTCACAATTATCTTAACACACCATAATACTTTTGAAACATGTTGTGCCTGATGATGACTATAAAAAAAATCCACAGCACATACGTATGCTCAAGGACAGTGGCTTAGAAGTTCAGAATGGGCAAATATATGTACACATAGAGTTTATACTTTGTTGAAACAGACGTAAAACTTCTGTAATACTGTGGTTCATGCTTAAGTGTGAATTGCACAGTTGTGCTGAAAGTGACGAATCTCAGTGTCCCTCTGTATGGGTACTCCAAAATGTGGCTGACATGGCCCAGTTGGTAGTCACATTGTTTGCTTTTATTTTAGTCATGCGAATGTTCTTGGTTAGTGGGATATCCTTAGGGTAGGGTATAAAGTGAGCTACTTATTGAAGGGAATTCTGCCCTGCTATTCACTGCACAAGCATGGATAGTGCTGCTGTATAGTATGAGTACACAGAAAGTAGAGCACTAATGTTTTTAAGTAAGTTTAGTTGACTCACTTTCAGTTCTTAGAAAATAATAGTTTTTGGATTTGTTGAATGAACCCATAGTGACTGAAGTTACAGTACATAGTGACTCCTCTACACCTAGCATCTAAAAATTTTATTAAATATATATGTAGGGATATTGTATCGTGGGGCTCAATTAATACATTTGTATTTGTTGTAGTTTCCTTCCATCTAAAGTCTTACAATTATGATTTTCCTTAGACTTGGCCACTTACGCTGGATTTTAATGGAGATTTTAACTATCTCGAACACCTCAGATATAGCAGTGTTTTCCTTGGACAGAATATTATGAATGTTACGGCTGGTAACGCATTTGTTCAAATTGCCAAAATTCTTTACATGTTCTAGCACATATGTGTTTTCCTTGGAGTGCCAAGTGCACGAGGCCTATCTTTTTCGTTACTTTTCTCCTGTTCATTCATTTCTGATTGACTTGTTCCTGACTTCTTTCATGTCTTTAGATGATGCATATCTTTGTTTTACTTCTTCCACCATGAAACTATAAACATTAGCAGCAACTTCATGTGTTTGACGTTTTTAAATTTGGCTTTCTTAATACTGGAGGTGAGTTCTTGTGTATATAACAAAGGATGTTACTAAAATATTTAAAGACAGCACAAAAGTTTCTATTCTGTCACCAGTTACACTGCATCCAGCTCGTCACCACTGTATGTTAAAAGTATGTGTGGTCTGTGATGTCATCAAAAAATGACATGCGATCAATTGTTTGGTCAACTGAAACATTTCACCATATTAATAACGCTCTTAAAAGTTAAAGACTGTACAGGCAGTGCCAGTCAGAAAGTGGGCTGACGGACATTTCTGTACAGTGTTACGGGTGCTGTAGGTCCATTGGGTATGAGTAAACAAGTTCTGAGCTGCCAGTATCAACTGTGAGACCATTAGCTTGAATGGTTCCCAGTCTTATACCCATCTTCCTCCTGTGGGTGAATGATTAATGCTTGTGCAAACTAATTCCTTCAGGGGCGAAGAAGTTTTACCAAGATTGTTTCTGTGGGAAAAAAAAACTCATTCTGTATGCTTCAGAAATTAGAGCTTTTTGTTTTGTGTATTGTTTTCACCACTATATCTCTATTTTCAGCAAGATACAGGACTATAACTGATATTGCAGGTCCATTAGAGATGTTATTTTACAATCATGTCCTGTATGGTATGTGGTATGAGTTTCTGAGAGTGGTGAATATGAAAATTCAGCCATGTAGGATGCGATGCTGTCTAATTTGGTAGATAAGTGTCAGTGTTTCATCAGGGACCCTTTGTCTCCATTTTATAAGGCTTGGAATATTCATCTTCTTTGAAGATGGAGACAGCATGCTTGTATGAAACATTGGTTCCTATTGGTGCATATGGCGCACTGCTGAGACCCTTGACTCTCACAGCTGCACTTCTTTATGATGTACTTTTGATTCAGAATTGTGCGTGTGTAGATAGAGTGCTGTGGATGTGAATGTGGGGCAGGGTGTCAAAGCAGGAGGATGGAGGGGAGAATTTTAGTCCTACATGCAATTTGAAAACATCATTGAGTTGTCAACTGTAGAACAGGTGTGCCATTGCAGTCTCTTAAAGTAACAACCACTTGTCTGTCTTTATGTGTAGTTTTATTGAACAAAATGTATTATGTAATAGGGTTTTATAAAATCTTGTATAAACACACATCTAAGTTTCCACTGTTTTGCACTGTCCTTCATGTGTAAGTTATCAGTCTATAGGCGTATATATGCAAATATAATTGACTAATTGTATTTCAGCATCATGCTGTTCTGTGATAATGTAACCATGGAATTTCATGGGCAAGATCAACCAGAATTCAAGGGCTCTAAACATGGACGACTGTACTTAACCACTCATCGCATGATTTTCAATGCCAAGGAATCGAAGGACAAAATGCAGTCTTTCAGTTTTCCATTTGTTACTCTTAAAGATGTAAGTTCTGTTGTTAATGTAGTGTTGTGTATAACTCTTGTCACATTTTGGGGTTATGCAAGCTTCCTTATGGAACATTGTCTGTTGAGAGTACAGTAGGAGAAAGTCATGGCTGTGTTGTTACAAGTTTGCATGAAGTATAAGGTGCTTTGTAGTGATGATATGATGCTCAGTACATAACAAAACATAAAGATAACAAAAATTGTTTGATAACAGAAAATAACCCAGTAAATGTGATGTACTTGTGTAAGATATTCTTTATGTAGTAACAAAAATTCAAATCAGGTTAGAGGACCTTAAACAAAAGGTGCAAGAGTCTTGAAGTACTTATATACTGTATATTCTCGAATCTAATCTGCACCCGAATCTAATCCGCACTGGTTTTTGATGATTTCTTAAATTAAAAAAAAGTTAGTTCGCGGTTCTAGTCCACACCTTTCCTTCAACCGCCCCTTGCCTACAAGGCAGACTGATTGAATAATATTGGATGTTACCAATGCTTTAATTGTTATCTGACTAATGCGCCATGTGTGAAGTGGCCATGTAACTGCCAGTGGTACAAATGCACCGCAGCTGATGATAGTGATTGGGTGATGGATAACAATTCAGTTATGAGTGATGACGGCAAGTCTGATGAATAATAAATTATAAATATTATGTAATATATTATATAATATTATAAATAAATAAAATAATTATTGTATTGTATTATTCTTACGGCACGTACAGTGGCTGTATCATTTTTTCCCAAAATCCAGCTCACGACCGTGAATCTAATTCGCATCTGATTTTTTAGCCCTCTGAAACTGTAAAAAGGGTGTGGATTAGATTGGAGAATATATGGTAGTTCTGTCCAGGTATCTGTTCTTACAGTGCTGTTTCACACACTGTTACAATTGACAGAGAAATTATTACAATGAAAGCCGAGATGCACTATTTCTCAAATTTATTTGATAAAGTACTCTACATGTTTCGGACAGGTCCACTGTCCATCATCAGGAGTATCTCAACACTGTATACACACAATAGGTATTTGTCATGCTAGTTCTTTTGGCATCTGCTAGCATGGTCAAGTTGGAACTCCTGATGATGGACAGTGGACCTGTCCAAAACATGTAGAGTACTTTATCAAATAAATCTGAGAAATAGTGCATCTTCTTGGCTTTCATTATAAGAATATATCACAATGCACGGTCCTCTGAATGTCATATTTGACAGAGAAGTATCAACAGATATTATATAAATGTCTCTGTGTTTCTCATCAACCCTTTTTGGGATAGGGACGTGACTTATTTGTATCATTTGAATTTTCTTTGTATGTACCATTTAGGGGTGACTGTGCCACTGCAGGTCACTATAATTTTGTTGCTTGCTGAGTGTCCAGTAGTTGGACTGTAATATTTACATACACATCATTGAGGTTGTCAGATGTGGTTATCATTTCCCACAGCTAGTTTTGGTTTTCATGTTTTGTCAAGTTTGTAAGTTCTGCCACTAGAATGTATAAATCTCAGTATATATCTCATTTCATTATGTCACTGTGATCTTTCTCAAACTGTATAAATATGAAAAAGTACATTTCCCTTATTGTCATGTCATTGTCAAGTGTGTTTGAGTAATGGTGATAATACCTTTTAGTATCTTGCACCAGCAGTTGCATAATTCCATGGAAGGAGATAGTGAAAACCTGAAGCTGAATAGAGCCTGTAGTAATATGGGGAGCCTCATCTTCTCATTACCCACTGGGAGTCCCTATAAACTTGTGAATGACAATTGCAGCATTCCAGCAGTGCATATTGTTAGTCCACTGTACCTGTGTCAGCAGAGTGTTGTTCTTTGTTTCTTTCTGGAGGAGAAATGTGTTTCTCTTAAGATGGTTGCACATCAGTATCAGTTCTTGTGCTGTGTCTTATTTTCCAAGAGACTGAAAGCCATTTTTATGTTTTGCATTCAGAATGATTAAAGTGAACTGTGCTTTAAGTCCAGCACTTTGAAGCCATGAACTGTACTTTCTTGATAGCCTATGCAATATTATTTTTTGCCTGCTAGGTAAATAAAAACATGCTGCCTGTTATGTCAAACCACATCACACAGAAAAAAAAAAATTGAAAATCCTGAGTGGAAGGTGGATGTAACCATGAAATTATAATGTACTAGAGTCACATGTAACTCCATACATTTAAAAACTTTATTCACTGTGATCATTGTTGAAGCTAAGTCTGATTATTGAAGACAAGACAGAAACCATTAACAGTAAATAGCATTTATCATGGTTTCTCACAAAGGGGTAATGTGATTATATTCCCACTTTGCACCAAGGATTCAGGAACTGTTTACAGGCAAGGATATCCCATAGCTGATTTATTATACCCAGAATTCTGAGAATGGCCAATTAAGTGAGCATTTGTCAACACATATATTTTTTGGCAGGCTCTGACTCACAAATAAGCTATTCAGATCCTGCAATGGAGAGTTACATGTTGGCACAGAGAAAGCAAACTACTAAATGCATACCTTGTACAGTCTATACTAAATATTGTAGCACATTCTTTTAATGAATTTTTTTTCAAGAAGTATAACATGAATATAAAAAGTAATTTAAAAATAAAGGTTCATAAACTCTGTGGTGTATGAAGAGGTGGACTATCTCAAGATTGTTTACATGAGTAATTGGATTAAATCTCAAGAGTCTGCTTTTTATTTGAATGTTTTAACTTAAAAAATATTTTAATGTGATTTCTGATATGACATTTATTAAGTTATTAAATCACTGGTCTGTCATCTGTTTTGTTTAATATTTTAGTGACAAGAATGCTGACACATACGAACATGTTTTTGTGTAGAGATTGTATTGATGTGCCTGTATGAATTTTGTCAAGAAGGATGAAGGAGTCCAGTCACAATTGCAGTAGATATCTTAATGGACATTTCAATTTTTGAATATGAGATCATCACACAGTCTCATAATATTGGGTACTAGAAGAATGGAGACCTCAGTAAAACCCTGTTGTTGTAGGTTGAGTTAGAGCAGCCAGTGTTCGGAGCAAACTATATAAAAGGCAAAGTCCGAGCTCAACCAAATGGAAACTGGGTTGGGGAAGCAAAGTTTAAGCTCATGTTTAAGTCTGGTGGTGCAATTGACTTTGGCCAGGCAATGCTGAAGGCTGCATACATGGGTACGTAGAACCACTGAATTGTGTTGAATTAATTTTTGTGCTTTTACAGGTAGCTGAAAGTTACTTTACTTTAGGTGCATTGTGTTTTGTACATTGTGCTGCATGCTTTTGGCTCTTACTGTTGTACTACACTATTGGAATTACGAAATTCTGGATAAAGAGTTTTATGAATATTCATGAGCAGAACAGTGGCATATGAGAATTTTTTCTTCTTCAGATGACTGGAATCATTTGAACTTGTTTTTCACATTTCGTAAGAAAAGTTATGCTGAAGGTGTTTCAAGTGTATGTTGTCTCTTTCCTCTTCCCCTGATATTGTTTCAGCAATTTGACAGATTTTAAAAAACTGAATATGAACCAATTTTAAGCCATGCAGTGCTACCCTCTATTATTTTTTTTTTCTAGTTACCCTTGGAAATACTAACTTGATAACCATGTAAACTCAAATAGGTTGCTACTTTTAGACAGATACTGGAACACATTTTCAGTACATCAATGGTACTGTCAAGCGTGGCTGAAACTGTTATTCAGGTGGAACTAGTACTTTACTGTCACTGTGCTAAATAGAAAGGCCGCATGTATGGAGAGCTGGCTGAATTTAAATTCCAGTTTTTATTGAAACAACTCTGAATCAAATATTAGTGTGACCATTATGATCAAAGCAAAACCAAATAATTAAAAGGTTTGTCAAAGAAAATTAAGTGTGTATTCCAGGTATATATTTTTTACACATGAATTTTTCATGTGCATATGTGCTGTGAGAAAGACATTTCAGTCAGTCCCCCCCCCCAATTCTCACTTCATCTAAGTACAGATTAAATATTTCCATAATAAAAAAGAGAAGCGTATTCAGTCATCTGCATTTTTTGACCCTGAATTCATTTTCCTATAATTTTAAAAAGCTGACTTTTAAAGGTTGTTTATGTTTGTTATTTATATTGCTTTCTGAATTGATATTTCATGTTCTTCTATGTGGTAATTGGTTATGTTTGTGTAAGATCTGATGATGCATGCTGTACAATAACCTGACTACAAAAAAATCACTTGGCCATTGAAAACAAGAAGGAGAGCAAGAGTGACTTTCACTTTCTCTCTAGTGTTTGCTGCAGTAAGATGCTGTCTGTAATGGGCTCTTGACTGTTGAGTAAGGCTGAGAGAAAGTAACCAAACAGTGTGAAGAACTGATCTTGCTTGTATCATGACACACAGTGCAGTATTGTAGTTTTTTTTATTGTTGTTTGTCTTGCTGTTCCTGTTGTGTGAAACATATGGAAAGTAAGCATTTCTGTTAAGTGCAGAGTGTCACAGAATACATGATTTATAGTACTTTGGCAAGTGTATTATCTGTACCCTCAGGACTTTGAAGTTTGATGTTATCATTAATCCATTAGTATTGGATTATCCTAAAGTGTCAGATTTATTGATTGAAATATAAAACAGAGTTGTGGGTTGGAATATGTGAAACTGTGCTTATGGTCCCTGTGCCAACAAGATGGTTGTGGCTACATTGCAAATCGGCTTCTGTAATGCAGTCCAAAAATTAAAGCTGTCATGTTGGTTGTGATATAGATTTTTCCCCTGCAAAGAGCCACCTGAAGTACTGATTGTTATGGTGTATGTGACATCTATAGACCTCCAGATTAAATAGATGACAGTTTCACTGGCATGTATTAATGACATACATTGTAATTTTATATATAGCTTATATAAAATTTTGTGTCCTAGTATGGATGATAGCAAGTTTCAGGAAGCACTGTGATTGTTTCTCTTCAGATGAGTAATCACACTGCCATCCATTTTTAGCAGATAGCTGTAAAACATCTTTGGGTAAGATTTCTTCTGGTAGATCCTCCAGTATATGAATGTTGTTAGGCGTAACCCCATTTTTAATTAAAATTATCTGAAACTTGTGTATTGAGTTAAGAGAGAATTAAGTTTTGTTGTAGTACAAGGTCTGCGTATGGTTCCTTCTTAAATATTGAAAAAGAAAGTAAGCATTTCGCTTTGTGTTGGCTTTCACAGTGTTTGTATTGAAGATGTAAATGTAACAATAATTCTCTGGCCTTGTATCCTTCTAGGTGCCAGATTTGAATTTCAGCACATTGTAGACAATCCAGACCTAGATTTTTGCATTCTTCAGTTTCCTTTAGTGAGTGCGAATGATATTACTTCAAAACGACTTGACTGCTTCATTTTGAATCATTTTGTTAACAGTCATGTTCATCTTACCATTTTATTTAATGCTACATAACCACTGCACTTTAAATACTGTCATTAGGTAATGTAAGGATCAGTCATTCATAGAAGTGTTTGTATTTAGTTTCATCATTTTCTTTTGGGAACAGTATGACTCATATCATCATGACA
>Ga0123357_10002121_pt1 | contig 21845 bp, 11 predicted proteins | sample TergutEmb28metaG_FD_89873 | JGI IMG/M metagenome (GOLD analysis project Ga0123357, IMG submission 89873) | Embiratermes neotenicus P4 segment gut microbial communities from Petit-Saut dam, French Guiana - Emb289 P4 | ecosystem: Host-associated > Arthropoda: Insects > Digestive system > Gut ... | reverse complement strand
TGTTGGCGTGGATGTTTTATGGGTTTGTTGGCTGGCTGGTGTGCTTGTTGGTTGGTTGTTTGGTTGGGTGGCTGGTTGGCTGGCTGGCTGGTTGGTTGGTTGGTTGGTTGGTTGGTTGGTTGGTTGATTGGTTGGCTGGCCGGCTGGCTGGCTGACTGGCTGGTTGGTTGATTAGTTGGTTATTATGGTGTTATCCGTCATTACGCTTTATGTCTACTGCGGAGAAAGTCTACTAATAAACGAGAGAAAACAGCATCTGTGCGGAGCTGTCGTTAGTATAATGAAAGAGAAATTCGTAATTGCAAAGGTAACTAGTAAGTCAGTAATATAAGTGATGAATATTCAAGTAGCAGGAAGGAGTGTGACAGATCAGAATCGTATTCGGGAGAGATTAAGAGCAGATTATAAGATTATATTTGAGAAAGTGTTCTTTGTCTTCGGTTTAGTCTCGTATATTCCACTGCCATAGAAGTATAAAGATCTAAATATATACTTACAATTGTAACTCCATACCCTATGAAGCCTCGTGGTTACGTTATGTGCCACCAAATATAATATAAAGAATTGTTTGTTCTCCACACGAAGTGCATTTACGTGTTTTATACTCATACTGTTCTCAAAGCAGCGACTGTTATTTTATTACACAGTATTAACTGATTGGGCTCTAACAGAGGTGGAGTGTGCTTAGTGTGCGGTACGTATTAAATCAATAAAAACAGCACCGTTTAATCTTGGTGGTTGAGAAGTACAAAACCCTTTACGACAGCCGGAATGAACTGATAAGGGAAAATATTTCAGAGAGAAAGAGAGAGAGAGAGAGAGAGAGAGAGAGAGAGAGTGAACAAGATTTTAGAGGAATTATGAGATGTGTAATTTGTGTTATTTACTAAACATTATTAGACGTGGGTGGGAAAATAATAACAATGTGGGCCCTAGAGAAAAAATTCGCGAGACTGTGGGGTGGTTTTATATGGCTGAGGAGAGGATCCATTAAAGGGCTCTTGTGAAGGCAGTCATGAACATTTTTATACCATAAACAACATGAAATTGACTATCTAGCAACTTCTAGCTACTCAAGTAAGGGTTTGTATCATAGAAGTGCATTCAAACCATCTGAACGCATTAACCCGACAGTGTTGGTACTCGCTACTCTGTACTTGGCGACGAAAGCGTTGGTTTAAGCCAAAGGACGTACATATTTTTCTACATAGCCAGTGGCTGTGTACATTAGACTGCGACAGCACCGAATTTCCTGGCTAGTGAACAGAACGAGGCGATCGCGCGGAATCACTTTTTTTTGGTGTGACTATTTCCGTTTCTTAACACACGAAGAAATGCATCTTGGTAGAGACATACTAACCATAGCGATAATAAGATAATACTACCGGAAGCGATTTTATAGAGCAGCGATTCTAAGTTGAAGGCGGGAGTAATGATTCTGAAATCTCTCGTTGTTCGTGCCGAAATTAAGATCACCCTTTGTGTTTTTTTTACAATGTAAGAAAGGTAAAGTTGTCCCTGTACACGCCATGAAAGCTTATTGAATATTAGAGGTAAGAGTTTCGCTGCTTCATTACCTCGGCGCTAGGTTGAGGTGATACCAACGTTACACCCCGGCCGCTTTACACCCGGGAATGAACTCCTATACCCACTGAACAGGGAGCTGGGTGGGCACCTGAGCCGGTCTGTACGTTTTGGAGAAGACAAAAAGTCTTACCCCTGTCGGGATTGGAACCCCGGATTGTCCGTTGGATAAAATGAAAGTGTATCGACGAGGGATATTTGTCCGCATGAATTTGTCTATGCAGAGGGGAAAAAAATGTTTTTTTTTTTTGGAAAATTTGTGCTTAGTTTTCGACTGTTGTTCTGTGTGTCTTCTTTGAATAATTCATAAAGATGAATCACTGCAGGCTTTAGGCCAAGAGTTTGTTGCCTGTTTTTAAGGACGGAACGGAACCGGAGTAATCAGGCTAACGGTCTTGTATGTGAGACCGTGTATTTTTTTAGATGGGTTCCAATATTTCGGATAAATCTCTGCTTCCATCGTAGTAGAAGTGCCTTTGGTATTCGTCTGCCAGACCACACGGTGTCACATCTCAGACCATCCTAATCTCTAATGGCGAAAATATAAAATTTCTTACAAAATGCAGGGTTATTTAAACTTGGCGAGCTAGCTTAAGATACATAGTTCATTAGAGTTTTCATGCCAGCTCCTTTGTAATTTCTGGGCGAACAGACTGTACGGTCTCACCTGCCATTTGGCACTTGCCTTGAATATAGAGACAAGGTGTTCCTAATGTGAGGAATATAAGCGAGATTCAGGATTCTCACAGTAGTGGCTATGAAAATTACTTTCTTCTGGGTTGTGACTCCTTGTAATATGGCACATTCGTACCATTTCTACACGAATACAGACACAGCAGGGTCTTCGTGGTATTGTGAATCGTGTCAGTTGCAATATACTTTCAGAAACGCGACCTTCAATAATATTGAACTAAAATTATGTACCAATAGCTTGCTTTTTCATTCAGCTGCGACAGGGAATTGATCTTCGATTTTTCAGTCGTCCAGTCCGCAGTCTGGTCACCGTGCCTAATGAGCTCTCCCGACTCCCTGTGATACGAAAGCGATATTTAGAAGCGTCAAATCCTTGTTAGAGAACATTCTATACGTGTGTAAACTCGATTCAGAGTTCAAAGTGATCTCCATGGCAATGGGTACTACAAATCTACAGGCTGTTGACACACGTCAATACCTTAATAAATCATTGCGATGTTCTTGTATGTTTTGACGCTAGAAACCGGTAATACTAATACTCCAAACTTCTGTTAGGTCTTACTGACGATGAAAGTTTAGGTTAAATTTTGCGTCATTCACTGTAAGAATCCATGTGTAATTAACATTCGTATTTTCAAGGTAGATTGTCTGTGTGAATTAATATGGTTTATTGAGTTTGAAATTAATGCTAAATTAACAAAAATCAATTATTATTGTTATTGTTATTACTATTATTATATTACCATTATTCTTCAGGGGGTTGTATGTAAATTTTACTCTTAAAAAGTTTTCCATAGATATGAATTCAAAATTCCATGACTGTTGCAACAAAATTTCCGCATGACAAGTTTAATTCCGTCCTCATCGAGAAAGTCTTCATCAAGACAGGCCGTTTACGTATAACCTGTCCTTGAGGCGAGTTCTTGCAACCATTGTTTCAGTGGAAAAACATTAATTGTTGCATATTCTGAGTGTATATTTGTAGCCTTGAGTGTCCCGCATGCGTTGCTCATGCACCATTTTTGATTAATTTTTTATTAATGCCTGTCCACCGCTACAAGATCTTTCCACATTATCTCATAAAGGGAACGGTTGTGGGGGGGGGGACTTTACTGAACACAAAATGTGTGTTTTGATTTTCTCTACAACTTTAATCTGAGACATTTCTCGTTCTACGAAGAATTGAATGAGATGTGATCAACAATGTATATTGGCCTTCATGTAAAGTATCCTTTATTCTTGTCAGATTTTAATGAAATTTTAATTTACTCGACATATTTTCGAAAAATATTCAAATATCAAATTTCATGAAAATGCGTCCAGTGGGAGCCGAGTTGTTACATGCAGACGGACAGACGGACATACAGACAGCTATTAGATTTTTTTCGAAATTTTGTCAAAGCGCCTAAAAAAAGCCTGTATTGTTCCAAGTAAGTCCTCCAACTTAAAGACCGAGGATATGTCATTATACTGCCTGGTCGGCGCTGTTGCACATGTGCATTTCCGTTTACAGCTTATCAGTGAGTCCTAAGTGCTTTAAAATTTGTGTCCAGATGTCCATATGTTCGGATAGAAGAGACGGGCATGGTGAAATGTGGTGGAATAGAGCGGGGGACGGTGCCGAAATTGTTTGTGTCATTACGGTACCGCATTTGTTTTTTTTTTACCGATTTGAATTGCGTTATTATATGGGGCAGCAAGTCTGTCTGTTTTTGTGGCAAAGTGAAATTTTGTGTGTTTGTCCATAACAAGCATTGGTCAAGGTACCTGATCAAAGCACAGCTGTTCTTTTACCATGTAACTACGAAGCAGAAATGCTGTTTAAACCATAACAATATAAACAGTTGTGAACTCTCTTAATAACCAAACATTTTGTATGCTCCATTACCCTTTGTATGTGACAGCATCCTTGCCACGCATCTCTTGACAAAAATTAGTTTCAGAAGAATGATTATTCACATTGTGTAACCGTCACCTGCAAAGGAGAAAGTTCGCAGTTACGTATGGATATTTGTTGTAGTTCTGACTTGGATTTTAGGGTATCCGGAAGAAACAAATGACAGCTCCCTTACTTACGAATTTCTTTTTATGGCGTACTGCGGGGATCGTAACCGTACTTAGTGCACTTCTGGGATGGGATAGTTCAGTCGGTATAGCAACTCGCTACGGGATGGAAGGTTAGGGGATCGAATCCCGATAGGAGCGAAATTTCCTGCACCCGTCCAGACCGGCCCTGGGGCTCACCCAGCCTCCTGTAGAATGGGTGCCAGGTCTCTTCCCCGGGGTAAGGTTCTCGGGGCGTAGCGGTGACCATCCACCTCCATTACTTGACATAACAATGAATAAGGGTACTCTGCCAGCTGACTGGAAAAGAGCTGTAGTGGTCCCTGTTCAAAAGGGGGTGATCGATTATTAGTTACGAGTTATAGACCGGTTAGCTTAAAACTTCGGTGGTATGCAAGCAAATGGAACACGTAATAGCATATTTAAGACAAGTTTGGGGTAAAAATGATGGGCTATACGAGGGTCAACATGGATTCAGGCCGGGATATTCGTTCTAATGTCAAGTAGTCACGGTTTGCCAGGACATTGCGGACTCTTTAGATAACGGAGACAGGATCGACGCTATTGTAATCGATTTTTCGAAGGCTTTTGATTTAGTTCCCCATGGTCGGCTGCTTATGAAAATTGCGATCTTGGGCGTGGATTCGAGGCCTTTTGGGTCGCACGCAGAGAGTCAAAGTAGGAAAGCAATTATCAGTGGAAGTTAGAGTAACATCTGGTGTACCGCAAGGGAGCGTATTAGGTCCTCTACTGTTTCTAGCTTACGTTAATGATATTTGGAGGAACACTGAGTCAACTATTAGACTTTTCGCTGATGATTGTATAATATATAAAAATAATAAATAATGAGGACATTGGGAAGTTGCAGAAAGATCTGGACAGGCTGGGGGAGTGGGCGGCTGAAAATGCGATGAAAATAAATCCAAGTAAATATAAGGCGGTTTGCTTTACGAGAGCCCGGATGAAGGACCCACTAAATTATACGTTAGGGGTTTAATTAATTCCGGAAGCAAGCAATTGCAAAAACCTGGGAATAATCTTACGTAGCGACTTAAGCTAGGCTGATCATGTCAACTACACAGGGAAAAGCTCTGGAAGGCATTACATTTCATAATGCATATACTCAAAAAGGGGAATAGTAGTACCAAAATCTTGGACGACACGACACTAGTACGTTCGATTCTTGAATATGGGGCTGGGTGCTGGGATCCGTACAGGGAGGGACAAATATATGTTGGACAGGGTGCAAAAGAACGCGGCTATATTTGCGTATCATATGAACGAATCGAATTGGGAAACATTGTCGCAGCGTAGAAAGATATCACGTGTATGTGCTCTCTTCAAAGCGTACTCTGGATAACGGGCGTGGAAGACTATAGGTGACAGATTACAATGGCCCAACTATCTGAGCAGGGTTGATCATGAACGGAAAATCAGGAACAGGAGGCAAAGGACGGATATCGGGAAATATTCCTTTGTGAATAGGACCATCCGACTCTGGAACCGGTTACCTGCGGAAATTTCAGGGACTCTCCGCTGTAAACCAAATGCTTTTAGAAAGAGGGTTAGGAGTGCGATGAATGTGGTGAACTGAAGGAAATGTGAGTGGATTGTAAATTATCCAAAAAGTGCAGTGAAGCGAAGTGAAGTGAAATGAAGTGCAGTGCACTGAAGGGGGGTAAATCGGGGCGTACCGTGAAGGGTATTTATGGTTGTTGAAGTGATGTGAAGGTCCTGTTAAAATTGGTGTGCTATATCTGTGGAGTAACAGTATTAGAAACTAGGTACAGTACTTTGCCCCCATTATGTTGCTTTTCCTATGTGCATTGCTGCTAACTGTAGTTGGTCTTTTGTGTATTGTGTTATTATCTTGTGTGTATCTTTGTTACCTCATGTGTATTGTTTTACTATGTGTGTATTGCTGTCTTACATACTTTAGTTGCCGGATTGCTGGCTAGAAGTCAGTATCCGGAAGGTCCTGCGAAAGGCCACGCCGGTACAGGGTTTTCTTGGTTTCCCTGTGTCTATAAGCGAATGCTGAGATGGTTCCCAAGACTCCAAGTTGCTACTGTATGCTTCCCATGTAGCCCTCCCTACTTAAATTTCTTAGATCCTTGTTTCATATTTATGTTATCTTTATTTCATATTTATGTACATGCATATTAACCACTGCCACCGGGTGAAAGAGTAGAGCTGTACATTTACTCCCCCTCTGGGCCTTCGTGGCCTGTTCTAGGGTGAACTTTACCTTTACCTGTACTTACTGTACACAGCACGAATATCGTGTGAACCGCGCTTGTGAGAATAAAACTCTTCTTCCATCGACCAACACTTTACCGCTACCTGCCCCATCAAATGCTACGGGGTTTCGTCCATTGTTATTATGAACGAATTATAGCCTTATGACTAGGGTCTGTCTGGAAATATGACAGAAATTCCTTTCTTTAATACTGAACGCGTAAATTTATTGCCTTTACAGAAAATACTTTTTCGACCGCACCTTAAAAAATTTTGAATGCAGTCCGCGCCGTTCTATCCTGTTTCTTCAATATACGTTTTAATATAAGCTGAAATTATATGAAGATAAATTTGTCCCTGTTCATAGACTGAGGACCAGGCCGTCAAGACGAATGGGAGGGGTGAGGTTGGACTGTAGCTCATCGTATTATTTACCTGGGTGCTAGAGGGTGGAAAGAGGTCAGCTTTAGCCCGAGAAAATATATTCGATATATTTTTGACAGAACGTTGAGTGCGCTGCAGAGTTCGTTTGGATGATGGGGAGCAGAGAGAAATCTATTGTTCCTGCCTAGAAAGAAACCCACGATTCTTGGCCGTAAGGTCCGTCGATTGAATGGTATTGTTTCTGAGCTGTTCCGGCGGTCTGCGAATTTTTGCGCAGCAGCCCAACTTGGGGCTAGGCCAGCCACATTGTTGAGGTTTCTAGATGAAAATTAGACACACACGCACACACGCACGCACGCAAGGTATCCTGTGAGCGGGTGATAAGTTCGTCGCAGAGGCCACTACCGAAACAACACACAACGAACACAAGAGACGATCAGCGGTTTTCGCACCCGCAATCCCAGAAATCACTTGACTGCACCTTAGACCGCACGGCCACATGGATTGGACGTCTACGGAGTTATGCCTGTAAAATCACAGGCTTCAGGAAAAAAAAGTCACATGTAAGTACAGAACTAGTCCTAATTATTTGAGTTATTTGTTGCGTAAAATTTTATAATGGGTGTAAAAAATTATTATTTGTTTGTTTTTACTACACACTGTGTCGTCGAGCTGATTAACCCATACTTACACAAATTATTTGACTGTGTGAAAATACATACAATGAGGATTTTTTTAATCGTTGTATATTTAGACTGTCCGTATAAACACGCATATTTTTAGATGTTTTCAAAATGGGCAGTGACGGTTTCTACTCTGTATTTGCCGTTGTTTTTTTTATGCGTAATGTACTTACCGTGGTAACTGACGCACATTGTGTGAAGCTTTGTTGTCCTTTCCCCTTGTTTAAAAGCGGGCTACTTTACATAATAGAAAATTGCGGCTCTATTCGGCAGAAGAGAAAGAAGAAATAATGAATACGTGGCAAGCAACTTTGCAAGAGCACTGTAACTTCTGATAGAATTACCCTTTGTGTGGTTTAACAAATGAAAGGGAAGTCGAGACTGAACGGGAAGGAAAAGATACTAACAAGGGAAACTTAGTTTATCATTTTTTTGTTTCGTCTTATATCCTTAGTGTTAAAACCAGAAAACGAACCAGTGTAAGTTGAAAAGAATGTAAGCGAAGTCTGTAAGGCAATGTCCACAGAAAACGTACATGTCGCTTACTAAAAATGGTTAACTTGAAAATAATGGGTAGTGTCCATTTGTCTCGTGTGTTTAATTTGTCTCGTGTGTTTTGTTGCTAGTTTTAAGTTGTCTTTTGTGTAAATGTTGTTGGTTGACCTGTGTATCGTTGTAGTTGTCATGTGTGTGTTGTTATCTTATCTGTATTTGTTGTACTGTGTGGGCATTGCTTTTTTTTTTACTTTAGATGCCGGACTGCTGGCTAGAAGTCAGTATACGGAAGGTCCTGAGACCGGCCATCTCGACACAGGTTTTTCTTGGTTTCCCTATGCCTAAAAGCAAATGCTGAGATGGTTCCCGAGATTCCAAGCTGCCTATACATGCTTCTCATGTAGCCCTCACGGCTTAAATTTAGTAGTAACCAATTTCATGTTTTGTTTACATGTAAAATAACCACAGCCACCGGGTAACAACCCAATTGCAGTAAATAATAATAATAGTTATTATTATTATTATTATTATTATTGTTAAATATTAAGTTGTGTGAGTTAACTGACCACTGGCGTTATGAAATTATGTAAATTCTCGTTTCGCACTGTGACTAGCATAAGAACGCATATATTTACATAGCAGTGGACGAAGTCCCATGCTATGTCAGGAGAACTAATATGCCTACATAATTTGGAAACACGCCAACAATGAAAAAGAGATGAAAAAGTAAAATTGAATTAAAAAAACATGCAATAAGAGGCAAAGTAGTCTTGTTCATTCTTTGTCTTTGATTTATTTCACAGCGCTGTCATTTGCTTAGATTATATGGTATCGACTGATGGATTAATGAATAAAATTACATGTAAAATATGTGGAAGAAAGCAAGCGTTGCTTAATTCATGATACGAGTAAAGTTAAAGGTCTCCTATGCGGTCCCACCGTAGAAGTGGAGGTATAATTCCAACCCATTCGCATCTTGGACGCTAGAGGGGAGTGCGTGGTCAACACCACGCCCCTGCCGCTTTTCTCCCGGGAAATAAGCTGTAGCCATTGTGTAGGAGGCTGGGTGGGCGTCGGCGCCGGTCTGGACGGGCACGGAAAATTTCGCCCCCACAGGGATTCGATCTCCGGACCATCCAGCCCGTAACGTGTTGTTATACTGACTATCTTCTATGATGAGTACTACACCCTAGTTTGCTCGGAGGGACTGAAATACGTCAGTCAGGCTAGCCAGCCTCCTGACCGAGATCTGAAACCAGGATTTCTGGCTACGAAGCCGAAGTGACATTGAACCTCTGGACAGTGACTTCGGTACGTGTTGTTCCTATTCAGCTGATAGGCTGAACTTCTCTATACTTTACAAACATCTGAATATTGGAACCAATTAAAATGTTAGAAGGTAACAGGGCGAAGTTCTCCCGTTAGCTGCTTAATTAAACACCACGCAGTGAACGTGTATGGAGGAGTGGAGATTTTTCTCCATGCGTATCTAATGGTCACACTAAATGGATGTGGCCACCTTCGTGCCCCACGTGCTTTACCTCCCAGAAAAAAAGGCTGTCGATACCCATTAGGGAGGAGGATGTGTGGATCTCACAGCAGCCCTGGACGCTGTGAAGAAGATTTTCTTGTTTCTGCCTAGAGTCGAACCACGATTCCTTAGTCATCGGGTCGGTAGCCTAGTTTCTATGTCGACTAAGCTATTCTATGTCTAAATGAAATAACATTTCACATAAATCGAGCGTGAAGGAACAAACTGGATGGAATGGCTGTGGATGTGGTCCAGGTGTAGGCTCCTTTGTTCGCGGTAATGAAATTTCTGGATCCAAAAAGCGAGGAATGTAAAGACCAGTTGCACGAATGTCGGCTGCCTGCGATAATTGTGTGTTTCATAATACAAAACACACGATTATCATTCTTTTTCTTATTTTCCTGCATCCATTTTCTTTCCCCCTTCTTCACGCTCCCCTCGTGATTGTGATGTGTTTTTCGGGTACAATCGAACGCAAAGTGATTCGAGATGCAGCGTGCTTAAGCCGACACACACTTACACACATGCGGGTTTGTGCGTATGAGATTTAAAAGCCTAAATGTTGTGGCGTGTGTGCCGGGATAGCGTAGCCGGGATCGAATCCCGTCAGTTGCAAATTTTTCACACCCTTCCAGACCGGCCCTGGGGCCCACCTCCTGTACAATGGGTACCGGCTCTCTTTGCCGAGGGTAAAGCGGCTGGGGCGTGGCGTTATCCATCTAACCCCGTCTAGCGCCAAGGTTAAAGAAAGAGTACAGCTATACTTCTACTCCCCTTCTGTTCCGTCATGGCAGGTTGCAGGGAAAACCTTACCTTGTTACCCTTTAAGTCTTGTGTTGGGCGGAGAAATAAGCGAAGTCTTAGCCCCTATAGTCTGTTCAGTCTTCGTAGTCTGCTGTGATTCGGGAATTAATTGACAGAAAATGGCCGCATCTCGATCGAAAACATTTGTCTGGAGAAACAAAATGGAACCTAAGGATGACGACCTTTTAGAGGAATAATTGTTTTCTAAAAATCATGTTCACTAATTCCCTCCTTAAATACAGTGCGTCGTTCAGATCGTCAGTTTGTTGTTTTATTCATGTATTTCAGTGTGGTGAATGCAGTTTGAATATTGAGCGGGTAACTAAGTCGATATAATTTATTTTCAGGATACGCGATTCAGCTTATGATGTCGCTCTCAGATGGTCTTATCGCAATATCTGACGTAATTTTGCGTTTGTAATATACGGTACTTTGCTGACTACAGTTAACACATTGAAGACATGATAATTGTTATGTGGATATTCCTACTTGCCAACAGATATTCAGTTCAAGTTGTGGTTTTCTGGGTTATGGCACCGGTTCTTCTGGTACGTCGTTACCACCTCTTACGATGAGCGTACTGCTTCCATCTTTTATCCTGTCACAACCAGAAACACTCCAGTGCCAGTCCTCACCACCGTGAGAACCTACGTAAAATCTAAACGTTAAAATTCTCATTCTCCGGTTTCTCCGCGTTACGAACCATGGTGTTTAACTAGACTGGCAAGCAGTGGTTTGGCTACCGGTGTTAATATTTTTTGCATCACCAATTCCTTAATACCTGTGTTTTCCAGCATTATGCTGCACCTTGGTTAATCCGTTGTCTGTCCCTGGTAATGAAGTGACATTGTGGTCTGACCACCTAATTACGTATAATGAAGTGGTTAACACTTCTCTTATTGGTTTTCTAGGACACCTTCTTTGTTTGGAACATGCCAATAGCAATTTTAAATATCTGTTGTCGAAAAGCCATAAACTCTTGGCTTAGCTGTGCAAGGAGTTAATGGAACTACTTGTATAACTGGATTAATAGCTTATGTTTATTGGACCCTGCATAATTGTGATGGAATAAAAGATCAACTTGATGTCACTTGCTATTTTATTTCACTTCTTATTTGCTCAACATGTTTCGGACATTAATATATGCATCATCAGGAGCTTGCGACTATTCTGTTGAATTACCACATTGGTCTTATTGTTCTTGGTTCGATGTGTGTTGGAGTTTCGGTGTGATTGGGTTGGAGTGGTATCCGTGTTGCAGGCTGAAGCACAACTGGATTAATACCTGTTCACACACACACACACACACACACACACACACACACACACACACACGTCTTCATATTGTGCAGTTTCAAAAATGTGTAAGATCCAGTTTGTAACTTTGTACCTAAATATATAATCCTTTTTGGCCAATTCAGTTCGTATGCTTAGTTGGATTATACGTTTTTAAATTTTTGCTTAACCACTAGTGATTGAAATCTGAGATTTTTCTGGCGAACTGTGCAAAATGTATTGGCTTGTGGGCTGTAACGTCATTGAGGATTGGCAGAAGCTTCCGGCGTTTCGGTTTCCGATTTCCGATAAGGGCAGTTACTGTCTTCTCCACCACCTCGAAACTGGTACAGATGCTCACATTTCTTATTTAGTGAATACTGGCGCTTTCCGCGATTTAATGTCTCCGGAGCCTAAAGCTGACAGTCCACCTCCACCTAATACCTGATTCGAGTATATGCGAAGCTTTACATGCACTTCACTTTGTGCTTTCGTAGCATGGTACTGAAGCAAAAGGAGTAATTTTTATGCTTCACACAAATTGCTTTTGCTTGAATTTGTTTTATTTTCGAAACAGAATAGAATGTTTTCTTGAGTTCAGAGAAAAGGGTTCATTTTCACGGAAAATGACATTAGCATTTGTGGGGAGGCTGAAAAATACATTATGAATCCTTCACTCCTGAATTGTCTGGATGTGACAGCGTCATTCCTCTGCTTCGATTATTGAGCTTGTCTGAAAGGATCGTTCTGAATGTAATTAACTATTAACTTCATTTGAAAACATTTAGCCGCATATAGATCAGTTGCACATGAACCTCCGTTGAAGACAGAATTAACGTATGCCATGTCTAATCGCGTCATATTACTCGTATATCCAGTGTTACGTTTAAACAATAACCCGCACACATACCTGAAAGAACTGTACAACGTAGGCAGATTTTCTGCTTGAACAGACCATATTATATTCCAAGTGCTTATTTAAAAGCGGAAACGTTAAAGTGCTCGGTTTGTTTTCAGAGCGAAATGAGCAGGGAAGTGTTTGGATATAATAGATATGGAGTGGCAGGGTGATGGAAAGTGTTGTTAAAATAATCATATAAAGGTGAATAAGATAGGCAGGGCATGTAGTGTCCATGATACAAGATGTGTCGGAACATGGGAGAGGAAGAGACTAATGTGGTGGACACAGGCATAGTTAAGAGACTAGTTTCGTGGACAGTCATAGTTAAGATACTAGTTTGGCGGACACAGGAATAGTTAAGTGGAAATAGGTACAATTACTTTTAAAGGAATATGCTGTGAATGTGTGACTGAATGAACTTGGTTCAGAATTAAGCAGAGATGGATTCTTGTGAAAAAGCTAATAAATCTTCGGGTTCCGTGGGATGTGAGGCATTGTCCACTCTTTAAAAACTCCTCTGTGTTGCTTCTCCGATTTGTGGTCTGTTGACCTGTACACGAGCAATAATTTGTCGACTGGCAGGATATTAGGTTATGGTTTATAAATGTGACAGAACCGACAGACAGGAAGTAGCAGCCTGTTTGACGTTGCTCTTGTACTGATTGAGCAAGATTCTGGCAATATTCATGATAACCCCCATCTGCGCCTGGATGCTGGTAACATGCAGGGCAAGTCCTCTGCACCTAAATACTGGCAGCCAATACAATAATTTCCTTCTGCGCGTAGAAGCTGGTGGTCTACGCCTAGGTTCTGATAATCTTCAGGATGACCTTTTCCTGCGTCTAGGTTCGAAAATAGGACCCTCAGTTTCTGAGGACTGCTACATTTTGGCGCAATTTTTAAATTATTTTTAGGCGCGATCGCAAAATTTACAAAGAGCGGCTGATGGCTTCGTCATGTCTTCGTCCTCCCCTCAGTCCGTCTGTCTGTCCGCATGGAACAACTCGGTTCCCACTGGACAAATTTTCATAAAATTTGGTGTTAGAATATTTTTATAAAATTTTCGAGAAAATTCAAGTATCTGTTAAAATCTGACAAGCATAACGTGTGCTTTACATTAAGACAATTACACGTGTCTTATTATATCTGGCTCAGTTCTTCTCAGAATGAGAAATGTTCAAACAAAGGTTTGTACAAAAAATCAAAACACACTTCTTATGCTCAATAACGTTTATTCGAGAATCGTGCCGTTTATGAGAAAATGTGGAAAAATATTGTAGAGCCGGGCACGATACAGATGACAATATGGCGCATGTGCATTGTATGCTGGATAGCTAAGTCTACAAATACACGCTCAGAATGTATAATACCTATTTCTTTTCTCCTGCAACGATGGTAGCACGAACGCACGAACACGTCTCGGTGTTACGTTATGCGTACATTGCCTGTCTTGCTGGTAGTTAAGTAGATGTACAGTTTAGTCGTTCTGTCCTTGTGCTTCTTGTTGTTTGTCACAGCCATGCTCTTCTGTGTAAACAAAATAGACGAAACGAATGTACGTTTTTCCTCAGCTAGGCAGTCATTATTAATAACACAATAGGATAAAAGATTCAGGGCACGGGAAATAGTGGATATGTCTGAGTACGTCCGGAGAAATTCAACAGAAATTTGACTGTATCTTCAATCACGTCTCTCTGACGTGTTTCATATTCTCTCTGAGGGTTATTTCATTATCTTCAACCCACAACTTTGTGTGGTATGTACTTTATGGAAGTGAACAGATGAGTTCTGTGGTTGTAATACGTAGGCCTAAATGCTGCAGCACTGTAAGTACCAGTCGCAACGTGGCAGATAAGGCTCTGGGTACTGTGTCACTACCTGACTTTATGAGCAGGCAAGGCGAGGTTTGACGTAACATTGCTTCTTCCAACGACTGGAATTGAGAATATAGGCAACTATGCCTTTATAAACCTTCAGCGGGTTAAACTCATTTGGGCCTCAACCCTGTTCTTATGATCGCTTATAATAAAGTTTAATAGTCTTCGTAAACGAGTCTCAGAATTTCACTGAAGTTCAGAGAAAATATTGTAGGCTACTTTGTACTAGACTCATGCTAATAAAAGTAACTACCTTGTGCGAAACGTAATATGGGCCCTGAATGAGTTTATGTGGTACAGTCAGACGGAAGCAAATATGTCTTAAAAACTTTAAACTATGCTATTTCTTGTGAATTAGGCATATTAGACTAATATAAACATTTTTCGACTGTTTGTAGCGGATGAGATATACTATTTGGTTTAAACAACCGGTCTGTCTTTCAGATGGATTCGCTGCCATTGCGTTCATGTCACATGGATCATCGAAGTAGGGCCGGACCGATACATTTCGGCGCCCCGGGCAGGCTAATAATTTGGCACCACTTCAATCCGTTATTTTTCAAACATTTTCCGCCTCGGAGAGGGCTGGCGAAAGTTTTGAGGGCGCGTGCTCAAATTAGGGGTAGTTTTCGAAGAAAATTTTCGCGTGTGGAACCCTGAAGTTACTAGCCACATATACGTATTTCCTATTGCTCTAGTGACGTCCTAGCGCTCTTTGTAGGCTGGTGTCCTGGGCAGCTCTCCGGCAGGCCCACGCCATAATCCGGCCCTCTAATGAAGAATAGTTCATTATATGTAATTTGCCTAACTGTATTTATTGTTTTTCAGGTACTGGTGCCCGCTTGCTTGAAAGCGTGTGCTGTTTTGTACCGCTAGAATACAGGGGTCTTAGGTTTGAAACCAACCTGGGGCATGGAATCATAAAAATCGTGCTTAAGCTTAATTTTAACATTGTTGTAAGGCTGATGTAAATCGCATGCTCCTCACACGTTACACCTTTCAGCAACAATACCTAAACCGAATCCAATTGTAACAGCATAGCGCTTTGCTTATTGCTGTCAGTTCTTTGGTGTCCAGGGTAGTTATCAATACACATACACAACACCACCGGATATGCAAGGTGAAAATTGATAGGTTAACATTGGGTATTAAAACGCAAAGTTACCAAGTAGGGGCCCATTTATAGCACTGGCACAAATCGAGATGGTACAATATCACATATCCTAAACACACACGTGGAATTACGTGTACTTATCCTCTTTGTGTCACGTGCTGATAGCTTTGTAATTGACGTGTTGTAGCGCCTGGCTTTGGTGACATTTTGTGCTCAGTTTTGATGTTCTAGCAAGCAGACCAGACTAGGAGTCGACAGGAAGTAAGCTGATTATGCTTGAGAGTTTTTATGTAACGGGTGGACGTTGTGATGTTTTTACGTTATTTCAATTCAGTAAGTGAAATATTATTTTTAAGTACTTATTGTGTACGAAGATTTGAATTGTGTCTGTACAGTTTTAAGGTAAATTCCAACATGGTAAGGCGTGGAAGAGGCAGCACATCTTGCTGAAGTTGCGTAAGTGAATGACCCTGACGTTTCTTAAACAAGTAGGCATTATAACTTAGCCATAAAATTTACGACAGCAATCGACTTTCCACGTAGAGTTTCGCGCATTTCTTTGTCGACCTTGCGTCACTCTCACATACTAATTTTCATCTGAATGCGACTGTACGGCCGTGCTAGTTGGTTAAAGCAAGCCGAGGCCAGTAATAAGATAGTTCGGCAAGGTACGGTGTAATCATATTCAGAAAGCCTGGTACTTAAGTAAAAGCAACAAGGAATACCTTCAGACCATAAATGAGGGTTGTTAATGAGCTTTTGAAACACTTGAAGATGTGGAAGGACGGAACAAGCAAGAGGAGTGAGAAGATGTAGATCTCAGAGTTGGAAAACGCCTACACGTTTTTCCTTAGCTCATTTATCTTCTTCGTCCCTTCGTTTTGAATTTGATGTCCCTAATAATATTTAATGTAGAGTAAAATTAATGGGGCTTCTCATCATGTATTTTTCTCCATCATACGATTAACCATATGAAGTTTTCGGTATTTTGTGAGGCTACAGAATGCATAACTGACCCATATTTCGCCGGATACTGTGCATTGTATGAGGCCTGTTTGGTATACACGACGTTTCGGTAGTTGGCTGTACTCTCGTTTTCAGTTTCTTATGCTGCGCCACTTTCTTTCCCCAACGGTGTGATTAATCAACCATTGTCGCACACTTTTACAGAGAGCTTTATAGTCGTTAATTCTCTTTGACACTGACTTAGTGTCAGGCAGTGCTTCAACCACATTTTACTTTGTCTCAGATTGTTTCAGTATACTAGTTGCTGAAGCATAACATAAAATAATATTGAAGTCATAAAAGCTACCGAATTGAGTAATGGCCGTGAATGCTGGGCCTGTTATTTGATAACTGCAGAGCCGTTATAAATTACGCCGTCTTTTCATTACTTAACACCCCATCTTCCCTCCATCTCCCGGCCTTTTCCTAAATTAATTACAATACCAAATTGAATGACAAGCTTCAGTACTTAAGGATTTCCACATTATATCCAGAATCTCTTCCCCGTTTTCTCAGTCGTTTCGTCACGAACATATGAAGTCGGCCATCTTAGACACTTGTGTATCAACGTCTCTTCAGTTTCGTGTTGTCTAGATGGGGGAAACATTCTACATAGGTCTGTTGAGAGGTAATAATATACAGAAGTCATCGGTTCGTAAACCTGATGCACGCATATTCAAATTAGAGAGTTATAAAAATCTGATGATGCTGACTGTTTGGTTATACACGTGTTTCATCTCTTCTGGAAAACGGCTACTAAGAAGATAAATTGTTATTAAATGTGGAATTGATATTGAAGGTTCGATTTAAAATTATCTCTCATACTCCCTTCCTTCTTTCCCCCATGTTCCTTTATTCCCTCCCTATTCTTGGCATTATATTTTACAATAATTCATGTATATTACTCACTGCGAACAACCTCCATTGCAGCACTTATGCCACATCCCCTTACTGCTTTTTTAATTGTATATTGCAAGTTACAATCTACTCAACATAGACAGAGTAATTAGTAAAGCTGAGTTAAGAAAAGGTCGTGAGGCAGGCACCGTCCATCGATGGTTCACTGTAGCTTTTCTATTGGGCTGTCTTCCGGCCATAACCGTTTGAGTCGTCTGTCGAGTGAGGGGTTGAAGAGGGTTCTAATCAGTTGGTTAATGTGCGCAGTGCTGCGATTTTTGTATTTGTTGGCGTTGATTCTAATCACTTCCGTTACGTATGGGATTTCGAAGTCGTTGTGCAAGGTTTGGTTGGAGACGTACCAGGGGGCACTACCGATCATTCTGAGCAGTTTTGATTGGAATGTTTGTAGAATCTTGGTGTTGGATGGCTTGCTGCATCCCCATAGCTCTATCCCGTGTGTCCAGATAGGTCGCAGTATTGCCTTATGTACGGTTAGTTTGCTGTCTAGGGATAGCTGTGAACGTGTGTTTATTAGCCAGTTCATGTTTTTGAGCTTAAGTTCCAGTTGGCATCGTTTGGCTTTTATCCCCGTACTGTTACGTACGATACACACAATGTTCAGGGTAAAGACTGAAGGTACTTAAATATGCCTGTGGTGTCATGTCTTCAGAAAGCACGAAAAGCAAAATTGCGCATTCAGCATGCATGTCAAGTAACGTTGTTTTGTGGGTGTACCGTTAGCTTGTTTCGTCTTTCAGTTCAGTTCTGTTAACCGTTGCCGTCAAGGATGGTGTTGTGTTTTGTGTAAATAGCTTACCGAATGATACCAGTCTTCTTCATATGTCAGAAGACACTGCGGTTAAGAAGTACAAGGTTGTGTGTATGTGCATACACATGTGTATATGAAGCCGGAGTATTGAAATCTTATCGTTATTGTGTACCCTGGTAGAAACATCTACAGATACGGATACGTACACCAGGTGGAAAAGATTCAAGCATTATTAAGCAGCTGACAGGTGTCTGCAATTCTGCAATTCGGTTGGTAAAGCAGTCTCAGCGTTTCATGATGAAAATGTAGTTTCTAACATCTCTTATTCAGTGCAGCCTTTTTTCAATCACCACGTTCGTGGTTGCATATCAGTGATATTATGAATTCACAGCATCCCTGGCCGTCTATAATGCATGAGTTTGGATCAATGAAAAGTCATCTGCAGAAATTATAAATGCAGTTGGAGTCTGTCAAATTCTCCTTTTGAAATTTTTTATTGCTTCCCGAGTGCGACTATCAAATTGTGAAGACGCATGGGGCATTAGTTATAGCTTGACGTGTTCTTTGAATTGTCAGGTTCGCGAGCCAGTCTTTTTACATCCGGGTGAATGGCATCCGGCATCCCTTGGATACGAAGCTGTGTGTGACCCAAGGTCAGTTTTACGCTATACAGAAAAGGATTATCTCTGCCCACGCATGAATCGAGTTCCGATTTTTCTGTTTAGCCAGTATACTGAACGACACCGACCCAAAATACCAATGGTTATGACGATGGCGAAATGACAGTGACGACGATAATACAAAATTTGTGCTGACGTAAATTTGTTTGGAATGGCTGGATAAACAAATGGAGTCATGTAGTAAAACTTCTTGTGTTAGCTTATGAATTATATGTCCTTGTGTTGGTCCGGCGGCCCGTAACGGCAGTTGGACCGTGAAACTGGGTACAGTCCTTTCACCTCAAGTAGTCGTCCCTGCTCTGCAGCGTTTAGCAGTTTCCTGTAGTGACTGATACCGAGTTGGTGACCGTGCGTATGCAATCTGTGTGTGTAAGGGCATCAGTGATCCTTTCGTTCTATGTGGAATCAGACATTCCAGCATAAGGTGAAGGTAAAGCAGTCCCATTACAGGCCTGGACAGGCCCAGAGGGTTCCAGGAGGTTGAGGCTTCCAGATTTCGTGACAACGATACAGGATGTTGGTAGGTTGTCAGCCTTACGCACCGGCCGCCTTTACCCCCAGGAAATACTCCTGGTACTCATTTCTGTTAGAGGCTGAGTCGATCGGAAGGATTTTATGTCAATGAAAAATCCACTGACACCAACTGGGATCGAACCAGCGACCTTCCGATTTGTAGCACAGCACCTTAACCACTGTGCTACCGCGGTCCCCCCGTTCCAGCATAAGATTGTAGGTTTTTGTTTGGTTGTCTGAAATGTGACGCTGTTTAATCAGATCACATCCTGGAAGACCGTAACTTCACACTCACGTAGTTGCGAGGTTCTAAAATGGCACAGATTTCTTACCGTAGTTTTTTGGCGAGATAATGTAATATGGCGGTGGCGAGAATCTATACTTTGTAAGGTCCAGTTTTCTAGAATGTGGCACCGTGTAGTTCTTAAGAGGTACCGACGTTTCGTAGCATCTTTCTGCCTCTGTTTTCAGAGTGTCTGCAGTCTTCTGCTGTGAAGGCGGATGCAGCAAGTTATACCGCTGCGTCTTGAGTTCATATATTACCAAACTATAAGGCGTCTCGCCCTATACTATTATCTTAATATTCGCGGCTTTGGGATTCCAAATGTTATGTATTATCGAAGTGATGGAAGAAAGGTAATGAAGCAATGGAGGTAGATGGCAGTGAATATGAGATTTGGTCGCTCTAACTTGACAGTCTCGATATATACTCGTGTAAATTGTATGTGTAAATAGATACAGTATTGTGTAATATTTGTGGGCGTTGTTATGCTGTGACCACATTAGATTATATACTTACAGGAGGGTACACAGTCCCAGTTTGTTTCTGTCCCAATACGTCTTGTTTCAAAATGACCTTGTACGTTTTTAATTAATTTGAACGCATTTAACTGCACTGAAAATCCAGACGCATTCGTGAAACGCGATGTATTATGCTGCCTCACTTTAACACTTTATCCCCGTTCCCACTTCATTTGAGCTCATTTTCCATAAATGCACTCCATTAATCTCTGTTATCATCATGCATATACTGTCTTCCTTTTGTTCTTGTAAAGAGCTTGGATTTCGTGTTTACTCAGTACGTAATGTAGGTCCTACGTAGAACAAACAGCTATGGGAAGCATAAACATTCACAGCTGCCATATTTGCATTGTATAAGACCCTAGTTATATACGAATAATTTAATCTTTTATTGTTATTAATAGTGATGTAATTTATGTTTTCGTACAAGAAGAGCTTAATCTAACGCGAATGGCTCCCTTTTGTTACCACTTGATTTAGGGTAGTGATCAGTGGTGGTTTCTTGTCAGTATTGTAGTGAACCGGAAACAGGATTGGGGGGTGTTGTGATTAGTAGAGTCTTCATTGATGCTGTTTCTTGTATCATTTCACGTATCTCACAGATATTTTGGTGGTGAACCAAGCAGGTTAGTGTATTGGGTAACGCTGTAGCGTTCGCTTAGGGTCTGGACCTGAATGCCGTCTATCCTGACAGGTTTTTCTAGGTTCTCTTCAGTTTCTCTTGGTATCCGGCGCGAAAATGCCTGGATTAGGCGATGACTGATTTTTCTCAAATCAATTCCATTTCTTCATTTGCTAAATCACCCTTTAGTCTGAGATACTGACCTGGATTTAATGAACCACCAAGCCACGAAAATGTTATGATTGCACTCAATGGGAGCGTTTGAAGACGCAGTGCCTCTGACACTTTTTATTGAATTAGGCCCTTTTTATTTTTCCTTTTTATACGACAGTTTACTTAAGTAAGTTACGTTCTGTAGCTTTAGCTGTTTTGGTTACAAGAATGGCTTATCCAAACTAAGCGGTAGAAGCCACACCAACTGGCAAATACCTGTCACTAATCAGCGTTGTATTCCTATACCGAATATAAAAGGGCGATTGGTTTTCGTCGTAGTTAGTGTCCTGCGGGAGTTGGAGAAAAGAATTATTAACGATTTAAAGAACATAGTAACTGTAGATACCACCCGCTGTAACACAATAATTCTGTGCACTTTTCCCACGATGTGTTTATATGTATCTTATATGATTCTCATGTCCCTACGCACTGCCTAACGATTGATCTATAAGGGAGACTGGATATGTTCTGTTTGAGGTAGGAGCTTTTATCTTTAAGTATTGTGTAGGTAAACCCAGTGCTTGAAAGGGTTTGAAAGTAGGACCATTAAAAGTTAAAGTGATCCCGTTACAGGTCCGGTGTGGCCCAGAGGGTGGGTAGAGGTATAGCTCTACTGTTCCATGACCGCGGCACTAGAAGGGGATGAGTGGTCAGCAGCACGCCCCGGCCGCACTTTACCCCCGGGAAAGACCTGGTACT